>Ga0114996_10004831_pt1 | contig 16012 bp, 25 predicted proteins | sample ArcticOcean_MG_C_4_FD_87039 | JGI IMG/M metagenome (GOLD analysis project Ga0114996, IMG submission 87039) | Marine microbial communities from western Arctic Ocean - ArcticOcean_MG_CB4_134 | ecosystem: Environmental > Aquatic > Marine > Oceanic | place: Arctic Ocean: Canada Basin | collected...
GCTAAAGTGGCTAAAGTGGCTAAAGTGGAAAACAAAGAGAGTCCTAAAGTGCCGGGTATGGAAGGCGATGATGTTGTTTCTACAAGCCAAATCGATAGCAGCAATGGGATGGTGTCGGTTGGGGGGCAAGCTGGCGGGCATGCGGTTGATAGTCATTCGAGCCACGATGTGGGTTCATTGAGTGATCAGTTGCCAGCTGAAGTCACAACGGGGAAAGCTAAAATGACAATGGCAGAAGGTCGAGGTGGCCAGCCAATTGCGATTCCTCAAAAAAGAGTTGACGGCACCGGCACTACTAGAATAAACATAGTTAATACGGGTGGCGATCGAGCTTTGCAAGATCGATTTAAAAATATGGCGTCTGATGAAGCTGGAAGTAAAGATGGATATCAAGGAATGAGTGACTGCCCCATTTGCAAAGGTGATTGTGTTGTAATAAATAAGAACGAAGAATCAACTTGCCCTAAATGTCAAGGTTCTGGGTTTATATCGAGATAAAGATGTCGTTAAAATGTCTTGTAACTGGCGGTCTAGGATTTATTGGGTCAAACTTAGTTGAAAAACTAAGAGAACTTAATTATGATATAACAGTGTGGGACACTGCTTTTGAAAATTCTGAGCCACTTTCTGAGCCTGCTTCTTCGATAATAATTGATAATATTGATGTATCGCGGCTGTCAGACAACTGTGATCAAGAGTTTGACATAATTTTCCATCTTGCTGCTTTGTCCAGGATACAACCTAGTTTCGATGATCCGAAAAGAACGCACGATGTGAATGTTACTGGGACTGTTGAAATATTAGAATTGGCTAAGCGTTGTGGGGCTAAAGTTATTTATGCGGGATCAAGTTCTTTTTATTATGACCCTTATGCTAATCCATATGCTTACACAAAATGGGTTGGAGAAGAATATTGTAAATTATACAACAAAGTTTATGATGTTCCTGTGGCGATAGCTAGATTTTTTAATGTATATGGCCCAGGGTGTATTGTTGATGGCCCATATTCTCCTGTGATTGCCATATTTGAAGACCAAATTACCAACGATAAATCTTTAACTATAACCGGGACAGGAGAACAGCGGAGAGATTTCATCCATGTCCATGATATAGCCGATGGGCTTATTGCTATGTCTAAAGAATCATGGAACGCTGAAATTTTTAATTTGGGATCTGGTAAAAATGTGTCAATAAATGAATTAGCAGAGATGTTTGATCCCAGGCACACCACTTATATTCCGACGAGGCAAGGTGAAGCCAATGCTTCTCTCGCTGATATATCGCTTGCTAAACAAAAGTTAGGGTGGGAACCTAAGATTGATATCAAAGAATATATTAAAGAGTTTAAGAACTTAAAGAGTTATAGAAAATTTTTTGGGAGCGAAGCCTAGAAATTTTCTATGTCGTGGGTCGTTTGGAACTCCACCAGTTAAAAACGATGAGCCTGTTACCCGCGACCCACTATCATGGCCACTACTTGGATTATAAAGTGGTGAGGAATGCAGGCCGGGCCGCCCAAAATATTTACTGCCCAATTTATTCTTGATAGCTAATTCTATCAAATTTTCATTTATAATATTTAATTTCATTATTCGAACTTATGAATAGTATTGCCGCCATCTCTCATTTGGCTTAAATTGGGATTAAACCCAAAATTTTGTTCTGACCATTCTTTCTGTTCTTCTTTAAGTTCGTTGATAATTGTTGGCACGATATCAAGTGCTTTATTTCTTTCTTCCAAAGGAATTCCTTGGGCCAACAATTCTTTTTCCATAGCAATTGCAAACGTGGGGTCATCTATGTATTTATAATTGTGGACTTTAGAAAATGCTTGACAAAAACTATCGTGAAACGGTGATTCTGCTGCTTTTAAAGCGAACATTTCTGTGATTTGTCCATGGAGCTGTTGGTATCCACGTTCAGATTCACCGTCTCTATCAGCGCCATCACCACTTTGGTGGCCTGAAGATTTTTTATTGTCATGAAATGCTAAACCCAGTTTTGCATCATGTTGAAGCATCGTGTTGATTGCTTCAGATAATAATTTTTCATTTTTGTTAAGCATATTAGCCTCCCATGTTTAACCATTAAGTTATCTTTGATTGGGTGCATATTTTAATTACTCATGGTAGAGCATAATAATAAAATAGGTCGTTTTGACCAGGTGATGATTTTGACCACTAAAAACATAGACTATTTGTCTGCGCCTCCTGACGTTGAAATGTCTCCGCACGGGGTGTGGTCTGTGGTGGCCGCAGTTGGTGATAAATTAATGCTTGCTAAGAATACCATATTAATAAAAATTCCGCCTTTAGATGTAAAATTGATTGCTAAACATGATTCTAATAAATTAACCAATTTGATGGAAGGATTGTTGCAAGATGGCAAAAAAAATAGAAAAAAAGATTCCTAATAATCTTGAAGATTTACAATCCATGATAGAAAAAGATCATGGCGATGGGGCAGTAATGCTCGGTAAAAATGCTATAGTTGATGTGGACATATTTCCCACTGGAGTCATTACATTAGATATTGCTCTTGGGGTGGGCGGTATTCCGCAAGGAAGAATCATTGAATTATTTGGCCCCGAAAGTAGTGGTAAAACCACAACATGCCTTCAAATAATAGCAAGTTGCCAAAAAACTAAATTCAAAGGAAAGGATCGTTTTGGGACATGCGCATTTATTGATGCCGAACATGCCCTATCTCCGAGTTGGGCTGAAAGCATTGGTGTTGACATTGACAAAATGTTAATCTCTCAGCCCGATTTTGGAGAACAAGCTTTAACTATCGCAGAGACAATGGCAGAATCAGGGCTTATTGATTTAATAGTAATTGATTCTGTTGCGGCTTTAATACCGCAAAAAATGTTAGATGGTGAACTGGGAGCTAATACTATTGGTGCCCACGCCCAATTAATGTCTAAAGCTTTGAATAGACTAAAAAGTAAATGTGCTAAAAGTTTAACAACCATAATCTTTGTGAATCAAATTAGAATGAAAATTGGTGTCATGTTTGGTAGTCCGGAAGATACTCCTGGTGGCAGAGCATTGAAATTTTATTCTTCTTTGCGCATAGATATTAGAAGAATTGCGACAATAAAAATAGACGGAGAGCCAGTAGCTAATAGAACAAGAGCGAAAATTGTTAAAAATAAAGTAGCGCCACCGTTTCAAGAAGCAGAGTATGATATTTGTTTTGGTAAAGATGATATGGTTAGTGGCATTGACACTTTAGGTGCTGTGTTGGATGTGGCTGCTGACGAGGAAATTGTTGGAGTAAAAGGGTCTCATTATTCATATAATGACACTAAATTAGGTAATGGGAAAAGTAATGCGATATTGTATTTGGCTAATAATAAGGAATTGATTAAAGAAATTAAAGAGAAAACATATAATAGTGTCTTTGATAAAAAGCATAAAAAACCGTTGTTGGAACAAAATGTGGAAGATCTTTTAGGTATTGTGGACGAGGATACAGATGAACAATCCACTGTATAAAATTAATGATGTGGTTTATCTCAAAGAATCTGCGGCTTTGGGATTTTTAGAACCCATGAAGATTGGTGGTATTGTTAGCGGTGCTGTCAGCAAATGGTTATATGTTATTGAAGCTAAAATAAAGAACCCTACACCAGTCGCTCATTTTGGTGATAGAATAGGTCATGTTTCTCAAACCGATCTGTATTTTACTGAAGACGAATTAATTGTTTTATGTGATGCCTTAATATTAGCAGAGGCAAATGCCAAAAGGCAATTATTGAATATTCAGTTGCAAAAAGACGCATTATGCCCAACAACAGTTACAACAGTTAGCACCAGCGGGACGAGTGGCACGGCTTAAATAATGGTTACTGACATACTTAATAAACTTGATGATGTTGTTGATGAAAATACATTCGGCAAATACCAAGAAGAAGCGATAGTATCAATCGCTTTAGATGTCCCCGAATTTTTTTCTTCTGTTGGTCGTTTTATTACGCCATCCATGTTTTCTCGCATGGAGACACAATATGTCATGGCGCATATCTTAAATGAAATTGAAAAAAATGGCACTGTTCCGACTAGGAAATTGCTGAGAGACCATATTGAAAAAACTATAACAGAAGATGAGCCATTTGAAGAAGTTCTCAGGATTGTTGATAGAAAATCCAATCCTAGAGAAGTTCCTATGATAAAAGATACGCTTATTAAATGGGCAAAGAGTAAAGCATATGGGATGATATATAGCGATGAAGTCCAAGATGCTTATTATAGAGGTGATTATTCCCATTTAGAAGCAATTATTGACGAAGCCCACAAAATAGCTGATGTTGGAGATAGCGGATTTTGGTTTTTTGAAGAAGCAGAATCTCTTTTTAGAGAAGATGCTATTGAACATCGCACGACTGGATTTCCCAAACTCGATAAATTATTGAACAATGGGGGTCCATCGCCCGGTGAAGTAGTTTGTTGGATGGCTGCAACTAATGTTGGGAAATCAATTTTGCTTGTCAACAATGCTATATCATCATTGAAAGGCATGAACAGCGATGGCGATACTGGGCAGGATGTTTTGCTGGTTACATTTGAATTGGACAAAATAAAAACTGGGATGCGTTGTCTTGGCTCATTGGCTGGTGTTGATATTAATAATATAAAAGATCATGAGGATTATGCCAGAAGAGTTTTAAAACAAACTGGTGCTTCTTATAAGAAAAAGTTATGTATATATGAGTTGCCACCAGACGAATGCAGTGTTGATCACATATATGCAGTGGTAGATAATCTTAAAAGATCTAAAGGTTGGAAGCCAGACGTTATAATTTTGGATTACCTAGAATTAATGGTAAGTAGGGTTAAAGACTACAATCGAGAAGAATACACTAGACAAAAACATGTTGCTACGGAAGTGCGTGGCTTAGCAAAAAATGAAGATGTTCTTATTTTTACGGCCACACAAACTAATCGTAGTGGCCAAGGTTCTGCAGAACTAATTGATTTAAATAAGTCTGCAGAAAGTTATGGTAAAAATATGCCACTTGATTATGTTGTTAGTTTAAATCAAACGGATCAAGAAAGACAAGCAGAACCCCCTCGATTACGGTTTTTTGTGGCCAAAAACCGTAATGGGCCTAAACATCAAACAATTTCTTGTGAAATAGATTACAGTAAAATGCAAGTCAGGGAACAACGATGAAAGCTAGAATTATTATAGATCTAAACATATCAAGAACATTGGTAGAAACAATGCAGCGGTCTGGGTTTCAAGTATGCCAAGATGGGTCGTCTATGCAAGTCAAAATTCAAAATTCTAAACCCACAACTCGTAGGGCAAAAGTTCAGTTTTTAACGGAAAACGTAGATAAAGATTGTGAATGCTTAATCAATTGCAACAAATGAAAGGTCTATCATGGCAGTTATGAAAAGTAAGTCTCTTGAAAAACAAGAACAGCAAGAACAGCAAGAACGGCAAGAACAAGAACGGCAAGAACAAGAACAACAGGGGCAAAAAGAAAAATCAGCCGCAAATTTTCCTTTGTCCATTGAAACTGCAATTACAGAAGCAGGCCCAATTTTGGTCAGAGAGGTTCCTTGCTGCAATGATTTTGTTGCGGTGTTGCAATTTCATTACGAATCTGGTGCGATTGAATTGCCGGAAGAATCTTCGCTTAAACCAGAAGGGTTGATTGTGGGGGTCGGGCCTGGTATTGCGCAAGGCGGTTCTAGAGCAGAGTCACAATTGTCTCTTGGCGATGTAGTGATGTTTATGCCAAAATCGGTGTCGGCAACCATAGATTCTAAAAGTGGCCCATATGCAGGTAGAACTGTTAGGATTTTGTCGGAAAAAGCAATTTTGTGCAAACTGCAGCCTGTTCCCTTCAGCGTGATTGATTGAGAATGCCTAAATATTTGTTTATTTGTCATATATGTGAAAAAAAGGCAGCCAAAACAAAAGGTGAGCCTTTGACGCATGAAGAAGAGCTTGAGGTAATATTTGAAACATATTACCAAATCAATGCTTCTAATGACGCAATTAAAGAAGCAACGATATGTCCAAGGTGTGACAGTGGAGATACTACCCAGGCATTTAGTCACAATAGTTATACCGGATATATTCGTGGGAACGGCTATTTAGATAAAGAAGGCGTTAGACGCGACATGAATTTGCATAAATTACAAAATGACGATCCATATGCTTCCATGCGAGAAGTTGGGGAAGTTGACGATAAAATATCAAAATTCAAAAATGCGGGTAAGCATTCAAGTAAGCCTAAAAAGCATTATGATATGTCGTCTAATAAAATGGAACAAATAGTTAACAAAGTTGTTAAAAAGAAGCCTAAATCCGATCAATAATTTTTTAATTTGATCTTTCTGTATTATAAAATAGGCAATAACATGGAAGCAAAATGCGATCTTTATATGTTTATTCGTTATTTGATGGTATATCAGGTCGTCCTTGTTGCACTGGCGTAAGAGCTGGCGGCAGAACGATTATTCGCGATTTATATAGGCCAGGGTCTGGTAAAACAATAAGAACCATAAATGATGCTAAGGAAGAAGTTAAAAATATTATTTTAAAAGTGAATTCTGCAAATAAACAGATAATCACTTCCGATTTTAAATCTCATATTCAGCACTTTAATCTTCCATTGTTTCGCAAAGCATACAATGTTTATGATATGCATTTGCCAGATATTAAATCTAGCGGGATTCAATCTAAGGATGTAATGGTGGTCAGGAAAGTTTTAGATAAGTTAGAAAGAGCTAAACCCAGGGAATATAATAAAATTATGGCAAATGCCGCAGTGGTTTATCAAAGTATGGAGGAAAACGGAGTATTACTTGACTATGAAAGAGTGCACCCCAAATGGTCGCAAAAAACATTTTCTGGTAGGAGTAAAACAACTGGTTTTAATATCCAAGGAACTACAGCTAAAAACGGCATATCTTTTTCTGATGAGAATTATGTTTTTATTCATTTTGATTGGATATGCGCTGATATAAGAGTGGCGTCAATATTGTCTGGCGATCAGCAATTGCGGCGTGCATTTGAACAATCAGATCCCTATTCGCATATGCAAGATATTTTAACAAAGAAAAGCAGTGGCGATGGGGAAATTACTAGAGACGAATGCAAATTGCACTTGCTAAAATCGATAAATTCTATGGACATATCGAGTATTGCTCTTGACGAAGTATATCCCCAACTTGGCAGGTGGATTAAAAAATGTAAACAAAATATGCGAAATGGCGATGGCAGTTTGGATTCTATATTATATAGAAAATTTAGAATCAAATATGCCAAGAATAATTTAGCCGTGCTGAATGGTATAATGCAAGGGTCTGTAGCACATGCCATGCAGGCTGTTATTAGAAAAATATGGGAATTAATCGATGATCGACTGATAGCAGAAATCCATGATTCCCTTGTAATATGCTCAAGGAAAGATCCTAAAAGTATTAGAAATGCGATTGATGTGGTGGCTCCTATTATGCTTTATCCATTTAAAGACGTGCTAGATGATAATCCATCCTTCCCATTGCGTGTAAGCATTGGCAAGACATGGAAAAAATGGGTTCCGTATTTAACGTATCGAGAATCTGGGGTAGAAGATGCCACACAAGCATGATTCTAGAAGGCAACGCAATCTTGAAAAGAAGAAAAGAAAGAAAAAATTGCGGAACAAAAAGCGTAAGCTGGCGCGAACGAAACAAAACAAAATTGAAAATATTAAAGGGCAAATGGTTGAATCTATAAGCCCAACATTTGACAGATCTGGTTTTACCGAAAATAATAATACGGTTAAACAATCGGATGTATTAAAAAAACCGATGGGTAAACTATTTAATAAATCTGCGTGGAAGCCTGATGATGGCCAAGAAAAATAATGAAGTTCCAAAATGGGTAAGCGAAAATTTACCGCCGGAACTTGCTGATTCAACATTATTTAAATTTAAAGTAAGTCTTCCTAATGGGATAGAAGTGGAAGTAGATATGCTTCCAGACATAGATACTGATTATGATATCCTGCAAGAACAATTGCAGGATATCCCAGCCCAATATACTTATTGGGCTGCTATGTATTCTGAAATGAAAAGTTTAGTTTCGGTGGCAGAGAGAAAGGTTAAAGCCAGAAAGGGTGAATGTATTGAAGAAGTTTTAAAATCATATCGAGAAGAAGGTGTTAAGCCTCCATCGGTGGACCAAGTAAAATCAATAGTAGAAAAGGATAAAGAATTACAAAAATTAGACCTTAAGTATGCATTAGTTCAAAAGCATGTAGGAAAAATGTGGCATATGGTTGAGGCACTGAAGTTAAAAGCCGAAGTTCTAAGATCACTGGCCGGATTCAAAAGACAAGAACTGACCGAAAGTTAAAAAGTAAAAGTTAAAAGTTAAAAGTTAAAAAGAAAAAGAAAAAGGAAAAAATCATGGCTTATGATGTTCAAGCAATTCGTAAAAAGCTCCAAGGTTCTACTCGTGGCAGATTTAATGATCCAGATATGTTTAAGCCTGAGAAAGCTCAGGATGCAGCAATTCCGATCAAGTATCGATTTTTTGTGCTACCCCCTGTTATGAAGGGAGATACAACTAATTCAGGCCCCGCAACAAAAAGCATGGAACAATTTTTTGTTACACATGGTAATCACTGGGTAAATGACAGACCTCACCCCTGCCCAAGAATCTATAGTGAAGGCACGGATGAATGCCCAATCTGTAGTTTTGGGTTTGATCTTCTTAGAGAAGAACAAAATCAAGAAAAAAGGCGATTGATTCTCAATCAGTGGATGCCCCAAAGTTATTATATGGTCAATATTTATTTTCCACCTGTAAAAACTAATCCTGAAGATCTTCGTGGAAAAACCAGATATTATAATGCATCTAAGACTCTATTTGACCAATGGACATCTTGTTTGCTGAGAGATGACGCTGGAGATCCAGAAGACCCCCAGGCATTTGGTGTCTTTTTTGATGAAAGTGCGGCTTTTTGCTATCAGCTTGAAGTTTTAAAATCTGGTAAAAATAATAGCTACAAAACTAGTAAATTTTTGGCCAATAGCGGCGAACCAACTGCTGTGGCCAGCAAGGATGGGGAGCCAAATGCCAAAGCCGTTCAAAAGATTTTAGAAAATCGAATCGATTTATATTCTAAAATCGAAGAGCCTGATTTGGATAAAATTAATAAATTGGCAAGCGTTATGGTTAATGGCGATGACGACGACGGTTTTGATGAAGACGAAACTTTGTCTGAGCCAAAGGCGAAATCAGCACCTGCTAGCATAGTGGAGTCAGATAGCCTTGAAGACGAAGTCCCATTTGACGCTGACGCTGACGCTGACGCTGACGCTGATACTGAGAAGGTTAAGGTTAAAGTTAAAGCTGATGCCGATTCCGGCGACGACAGCGCCAATAAGGAAATCGAAGATCTTCTGGGACAATTGGACGAAGATGACGATTAGTCTTAAGTTTTGAATTTCAAAAGGGCGGAGAAATGTGCATTTCTCCGCCCTTTTGTGTATCATGGATAAGAAAATATGCAACCGCACACTATGCCTAGCTCTACAAATACAGACAAGAAAACGATATTGTTGGTGGATGCTAAAAATGCCTTATACAGATCTGTGTATGCAGTTAAGCATAATAATTGGGGAAAAGATCAACATAGTTTTGTCGCCTTGTTGCGGCAAATGGTTGGTTGGATCAATAAATTTAGACCATCCTCTGTCCATATGTTTTGGGATGCTCCGCGAAAAGAAGTATGGCGCAAAGACTTATTAAAAACTTATAAAAGCAACAGAGATAATAACACTTATATTGAAGATGTGTCGGCGGATATTAATGCACTTCAGGAAACAACACGTGAATTCATGAAGCATATGAATGTTTTTCAATATAAACGTAAGAGAATGGAGGCCGATGATTTATTATATGCTGCGTCTTTGGTTTTGCATCCCAATAAAACCATAATAGTGTCTACCGATAGCGATATGACACAAATACCGTTCGTGTTGGAAAGTTCCTCAGTATATAATCCTAAAGATAGTCGCTTGGTCGAACTTAATCACGCTTATAATCCAGCATGGCAAAAGGCATTGACCGGTGATAAAGCAGATGCTGTTGACGGATACCGTGGTATAGGTCCGAAAAAATCTGCTGCTTTGTTAGAGTCTCATTCTGGTTTACAAGAATTTTTGGATATTAAAGGTAGAGAAAAATTTATCAAAAATATTATGTTAATTGATTTAGCACAATGCCCATTTTTGTTGATGAATCAATTGTATGTGAGAAAAAAATTGGCGGTTGGTGTAAAATTTTCTAAACAAGAAATAATAGGATTGATCCAAAAATATAAAGTAAGTGGTTTGATGTCAGAGTACACAGACTTAATAGTACCATTTATGAATTTGGAAGGTATCGGAGAATAAAAAATGGCAATTAACATACATGTGGCACAGGTCGGGCTTTTTTCCGTTGATGCCACAACTGGTCTGAAACTTAATAAAGATTCCACCAGTGTGACTATTAACCAAATGAAAAACACTGAGCAGCGGCATTTGGTTATTCCTGACACCGGGATACCAAATTCTACCAATTCGCCAAACGTAAAAGAATATTTAGAGTTAGAAGCATCTTCGGATTATATTCTTGGCCATATGGATCAGTACACAATTGTGACCTATGATCGTGGTGGTGTAAATACCGCATCATGACCCTTTATGGCTTAAAGTCATGACCCAAAAATCACAGTGGACTTCTAAAAGAAAAGATTATATATCTCAGGCAGAATTGCCTGAATATCGACAGGATAATTGCCCTATCAGTTGCCCATTATTGGGGATGGTACAATTTACCGATGTGGTTGATCATGACCACAAAACTGGTCGCATTCGGGGTGTTGTGTCGAATGAAGGGAATGCTTTATTGGGAAAGATTGAAAACTTTTACCGAAGTCGATGTGTGAACGCTGAATGGGATTTGCCTAAAGTGTTGCGGCAGCTTGCGTCTTATTTAGAGGAGCAACAGGGGCCATTGCATCCAGTTGGGACTCGACAATTAACCAAGAGATTTAATCGTTTAAATAAGGATGAACAATATAATATGTTGGTTTTTGGAGGGGCTGAAGTTGATGAGATAACTGCCTGCAAAAACAGCGAGGAAAGAACCAAACTCTACCGCGAGTATTTGGTTGGGGATGAATGAAAATGGCTTGTTGTGGGAAAAAAACTGTTGCAATGCCAACCGTGCGCACGATTGGTTCACACGATGTTGTTAAATTGATTTCTAATCCCAAAATTGTGCTAAATCCCAGAACGTCTTCTGTTGTTAAAAAACCAACTCGTCCTGTCAACGATGTGGAAAAATATAGGGCATGAATAAAGATAAAAAATTTAATGTCACCAAAGTGTACACGCAAAAGATCAAGGGGTCTGGTAAAACAGTTATAATTAAAGAATTTTCATGCTGTGACAAACCAGACGCGCTTTCTGTTAATAAAAATACAAAACCAAAAAAAGTGCGAAAATAATGGCTTGTTGTGGTTCTAATAATGCAAAAAATGTGAGATCGCAGCAAGTATATAAACATCAGCAACCTAAGACAGTGGCTGTCCAGAGAGTCGATGGTAATAATAAAACAACGATTGTCAAAAATTTAAACGCCACATCTCTTTCTGTAAGGCGGCAGCATAGAACTCCGCCAGAAAGCTGTACGAAGTGCGGCTTTCCATTAATGATAGTAAATACTAATAACACCCAAATATTACAATGTTCTAATGCTAACTGTAGACATATTCTAAAATGATTGATGCTATTTCTCATATTGCTCATTGGCTATTGATCATAATAGCAGTTGAACGTGTAACAGAAATAATTACTACCTCAGAAGTTTTCGCCCCTATTCGCAATTGTGTTAAAAAATGCGCTTACAGATATTCTGATCCGTCTGAAATTTCAAATTATAGAAAATTTTTGATATGGGTAGATAAGTTAATTTCTTGTGGGTATTGCACAAGTGTTTGGGTTGCTCTTGTTTTTGTTTTGGTCTTTATGGATAAAGACATAACATTAATTATTAATGTGTTCGCAGTTCATGGGCTTTCTAATTTATATCATTCAATATTTGAATTGGTTCGAAGAGGCAGAGTGAACACTCATGATTTAGTTTTAAGGCATGATGTTAATTTGCATAAAGGTATAGTTGATGAATGATAATCTTCGGAAATCCCGCGAAAGATCTGCAAGACGGCTTGATGAAAGCATACTTGATCCCGTAGAAATACGAAGCGTCAATGATATTAAGAAAATATTATTAGAATTTGACCCATCGAAAAACAGTACCCATAAAAGCATACCTATTAAAGCTGATCTCACCGCTGACCAAAAATATGCCGTTACGGCTAGCACGACTTCTAGAAGCAAAAGAGATATGCTATTAGAAGGTTTTAGTATAATAAAAAGACAGCTTAAAGCACAAAATGAAGAAGTGGTGCCTGTAAATGTGGATGGTATAGATATGTTGCCAGCAGCAACTGGAGATGCCGCCCACACATTTAGTTGGATTGATCCATTGGTAAAACAATGGATGGGTGGCGAACGTAAGGGGCTGTTTATATACTGGGGTATTGATGATGAACAATATAAATATGATATTTATGTCCATAAATTAACAAAGGTGCTACATGCCAAAAGTTGAGCCACCACCATTAGCAAATTATGTAAGCATTGCTGATTATATTCCTCAGTATGGGGATTATGTGGTATGGTGTAAGTGGTTCACTACTTGGCATGGGATAGTGGCAAATTTTGACGTAAATAAAAACGAAGTGGATATTATTTTCGAAGGAACTCCATTTTTATTATTCACTCTCGATGGATTTAAATATGAAAAATACACACGTACGATAAAATTGCCAAAAATAAGATCATCATTTAAAGGTTCTTGGGCGGTACTTAGGCATGACACACAACGCAATATCACAATATGGCACGTCTAGTCTGCCAGAAATACTGCCATACCCGCAACTTTTGCCTTTTGAATCTACCAAATCGATTCACGACATATTTTGTTATGTAATAAAGCATTATGGTAATGACGGGTTATCTGTCTTAATATATCGTATTCCATCAAATGACGATGTGTATATTGTGTGCGGCGATTGGCGTGGAAATAAAATAGACTTAGTGGCAAATGAAAATAATGACATGTCTTTGTTGTATGAACCGGCTATTGGATTTTTGGAAAATCATGCTGTAGAATTTTTAAATATGATGAGGCTTGTGAAAATAGAACAGGCACAATATTATTTTGCGGTGCATGATGGCGAGTTGGTTTTGGTTGATATGAGGTTATCTCTTAATAAATTCGCTGGACCTGGTATGATTAGAGACATATTTGGTAAATTGATAAATGTGCAAGATTCAATTAAAACAGAAATTGTTGATGCTAGAGCAATAGAAGCGATTGAAAAAGGTGTTGGTTCTTATGAAGGCGATCTGATATTTAAGCCGAGTAAATTTAAGATGTTCCATCATCAAGATAACAACAGTTTCACTCCTTTATATGTGGAAATTAAGAGATAATGCCAGAGTATATTAACCCAAATACTTATGCAGTGCATCTAGTTGATCCTGATGGTAGAACCATAAGGATCAATAAAAATCAAAGAATGAATCTGTCGGAATATTTTAATAGATATTGTGCTAGAGGATTTATTCAATTGCTCAGTGACTATGAAAACGAAGATATCCGGGAAAGAAATATTAGACAACAATCAGTGGAAAAAGGAAGAGTTGTATTAGACGATGCCACTAAAAGAATACAAGAGCAGTTGATTAAAAAGGAAGAAGAACAAAGAAAGCTAGAAGAAGCTCAAGTAAGGAAATTGGCTCGTTCTAAATTAATTAGAAATAAGCAGGTCACAGATGCTCGAAAGCAACAAGAAAATGCATTGGAAATGGCTAAACATATACCAGGGATTGTTAATCATTCTGTTAAAGGTCAGAGAAGGGTATTAAGGAATTTGGCTATTCAAAAATCACAGAAAAAACAACCATTGGTCAATTATGTTGATGATGGCAATGGGCACAAGATAGTGGGAAAATTGTCTCGTGCCAATGCTAATGAAGTATTTCAAAAAAATATTAAGGAGTTAAAATACCCCATTAGCAACAATATTGGTGTGGGGATTTTGTCATATAATCGACCAGATATATTACATAGGCTGATTCGCTCTATTGTTTCGTACACTGATTTACATAAGACTACAATATTTATAAGCGATGATAATAGTGATAATGAAGAATTGTCAAAATATTTAGATGATTTAGATTCCGCTACCACCCCTAATTTTGTTATATTAAGAAATGAAGAAAGACTTGGGATTGCTGGAAATACGAATAGATTGCTGAGATGTTTATCAAGATTTAAATATGGAATGCTTTTAAATGATGATGTTGAGATATTGAAATATGGGTGGGACCAGATTTATTTTGACGCTATGGAAAACACTGGAATGCATCATTTTGTTTACCATCAGCCAGGGGTTTATAATGCCTCAGCTGGCGATCCAGTAAGCGTGGGGGAGACGAAATTACTGCGAGTTGATAAACGACCTCACGGTGCTGTGTTAGCTTTTACTAACGAATTGCTGTCTAAAATTGGTTATTTTGATGAGAGTTTTGGTTTATATGGCATGGAGCATGTAGATTGGTCTCAGAAAGCCTATGAATGTGATATGCAAGAATCTGGTTTTTTTGACATTGAATTTGCGAAAGAGTATTTTAAAATTCATTCGGAATCTTCTGCTGTTGGGGATAGGCAAGAATTGTTGAGAAAAGCAAGAACAATATTTAAAAACCGAGAACCCGGAAGATTTGTGCAACCATCTGACAAAACTTCAGTTCCAACAATATCTTATATTGTTCCATTTAGAAATGTGCACAGGCAAAGTGAAATAATTACAGTACTGGATAATGTGAGGGCGCAGCGGTTTCCATGCATTGATATTATTGCGATAGAGCAAGATCCCAAATCCAATATTGATATGGATAAAATGCATCCTATTTTATATGGTTTTGATGATGGTGATGGCAATGATTTATTTAATAAATCAAGAGCATTTAATCTTGGATTGTCTAAAGTTGTTACTGACAATGTGGTTTTGCATGATGCTGATATGATTGTTCCGGGGCATTATACATCATTGATCAATACAATATTAGATGAGCATGAGGCATGCCATATCGGCAATAGGGTGATATATACAACCAGAGACTCTACATCCAACATTACAAACACTGGGGTGATTGGAGATGACGTAGAGTGTGATAGAGTGGTGGGTTATTTTGAAGGTGGCTCTTTGGCATGTAGGACAAAAACTTATTGGTTAGTTGGGGGATTTAATGAAGATTATTGGGGCTATGGATGTGAAGATTGCGATTTTTATTGGAGATTATCAAGTAAATCAAAATGGTTTGGCGATCGAACTTTAGATCTTTTGCACTTATGGCATTCTAGGGTTGAAAATTGGGGCACCCACCATAGAATAAATAAAGAGCTGGAAGCTAAAATAGCTCAGGCTGGTTTAGATGGCAGAGTAACCATGCAGTACGAGCAATTGCGCCGAAATGGTTACGGAGAACATCTGGATAACGCATTAAATGAATAAAATCGCCCCCGGAGACATAGTTAATTTTAAAAGTTCTGTTGAGTGTCTTGCGGCTAAATTTTGCTATGAAAGAAATATTTCTGGAGTGATTATTAAGATAGAAAAAAATTTATGTGAATTAACCATTCCTGGTTTTGAATATTCTATTTTTACAAAAATTAATGATATTAATCTTGTTGCAAAGCATCACGAAATTCCTGTTACGGAGGAACATGAATGAAAGTGTTGATATGTCATCGACCCGGCGGTGCGTTTGGTTATATTAGTGATGGCTGGGTCAATGCGTTATTGTCTAAGGGGCATCAAGCGCGTAGATGGGATGGGGATAAGGAGTCATGGGATGCCTTTGACCCTGATCTA
>Ga0114996_10004835_pt1 | contig 16008 bp, 17 predicted proteins | sample ArcticOcean_MG_C_4_FD_87039 | JGI IMG/M metagenome (GOLD analysis project Ga0114996, IMG submission 87039) | Marine microbial communities from western Arctic Ocean - ArcticOcean_MG_CB4_134 | ecosystem: Environmental > Aquatic > Marine > Oceanic | place: Arctic Ocean: Canada Basin | collected...
CGGAATCGTAAGCATCCATCAAATTCCCATGCCGGAGCGATTCCCGGGCTCGGCCCTGATCGCAATGAAGCAGATGGGCATATGTGGGGGTGACCTCCACATGAACAACGAGCGAACGGATCCTCAAACGCTTCCCTCTGGCCATGAGCCTGCGGGAGAAGTGATTGAAGTTCCGCCAGGCGAGGTCCGAATTCAGCCGGGTGACCGCGTGGCTATTGAAGCGACCGGTTCCGGTAAGGCCTGTGAAGCCTGCTACTTCTGCCGCACCGGCCAATACCCGCACTGCATCGATATGGCCGAAGAGTCAGGCGGCGCGTTTGCCGAGTACATGACCCGAACTCCTCTCGGGCTGCACAAGCTCTCCGACAACATGTCCTGGGAAGAGGGCGCGCTTGTCGAACCACTCGCCGTTTCCGTGCACTCGGTGCGCTGGGGCGGGATGCGTGGTGGGGATACCGTTGCGGTGGTCGGCTCGGCAACGATCGGGCTCGCGGCTATCGCAGCCGCCCGGGCGCATGGAGCGCGAAAGGTCGTGGCGTCTGCACGATACCCACAGCAGAAAGCCATGGCCGAGGCCTGCGGTGCGGACCTCGTTGTCGGAAGTGAGCCGGGCGAGCTGGAAGATGCTGCTCAGTCGATCACCGATGGTCTCGGCGCTGACGTGACGATAGAGACGGTTGGCGGCAATTCGATGGCCCCGCTTGAGACGGCGTGCGCCGCCACGCGATCACAGGGCACGGTCATCGTGGTCGGTGGGTTCCGGGGCGTTCTGCCGTATGCGTTCCTACCGCCCTTGATGAGTGAGCTGACGTTCAAGCTCTCTTTTGGCTACGGGATTGTTGACGGGAAGCACGATTACGACGTGGCGATCAACATGCTGTCCAATAAGGACACCGGGTTCAACGGTATCGTGACCCACAGGGTGCCGCTGGATGAGATCGGAACGGGCTTCGACCTTGCGTACGATAAGACGAGCGGCTCGGTGAAGGTTCACATAACCACCTAGGGATGCTGGCCTCGATACGCCACACAAAGCGGTAAATGGTGGGTCCGGCAGGGATCGAACCTGCGACCGATCGGTTATGAGCCGACTGCTCTAACCACTGAGCTACGGACCCTGACTCCAAGCTAGGCACAGCAATTTAGTTGCCAGATTACTGACGACATGATTGCTCGATCCGCGCCTCTACTTGGGTAGACCTCTCCAGATTACCTGATGGAGGGCGCTTGGTGATGCTGGTTGGCGCCAATTGCGCTGTAATGTCGGTCACTTTACGATTGAATCCGGGTGCTAGACTCCCTCGACCGCGTAGTACTCACCTGTTCACACCCACCTGGAGGAGCCCCTTCGCATGAAGATCACCGACGTCCGAATGGAGGTTTACAGCTGGCCGCGTGAGAAGCCGATCACGAACGGCCTCTATACATACACACATTCCGGAATTCGGCCGGTGATCATCGAGACCGACGAGGGTGTTACGGGCATCGGCCTTGCTGGCGCCGACCATGTTTCTCCTGAAGTCACCGTGTCCATGGTGGAGCACTTCAAAGAGATTCTGATCGGCAAGGACCCGCTCGATAACGAGCGTCACTGGCACGAGATGTGGCGGCCCAAGCTGGTCGGTCGTCGTGGCATCACGACCCGCGTTCTTGGCGGCATCGACATGGCGCTGTGGGACATAAAGGGCAAGGTCGCCAACATGCCGCTTTACAAGCTGTTGGGCGGCTTCACGAACAAGGTCGATACCTACATTGCGGGCGGCTACTACGAAGAAGGCAAAGGTCTTAAAGAGCTGACGTCCGAGATGGAACACAACGTCGATCTCGGCGTTCGTGCCGTCAAGATGAAGGTCGGTGCTTTGTCGATCAACGCTGACGTGGAACGTGTGCGTGTGGCGCGTGAAGCGGTCGGGCCGGATATCAGGCTGATGGTCGACGCTAACAACGCTTATCGCCACTACCAGGCGATCGAGTTCGCCCGAAAGACCGAGAAGTACGACCTGTTCTGGTTCGAGGAGCCGGTAGAACCGGACGACTACATCGGTCAGGCCGAGATCACCCGCGCCACTAGCATCCCGATCGCAGCCGGCGAGAACGAGTACACGCGCTACGGTTTCCGGGACATGATCAATGCACGCGCCGTAGACATCCTCCAGCCAGACGCACTGGTGCTTGGCGGCGTGACGGAGTTCATGAAGATCGCGGCGCTAGCGCAGGCGAACGACCTTGACCTCGCCCCCCACGGTAACCAGGAGGTACATATTCACCTCGTCTGCGCTATCCCGAACGGGTTGATCCTTGAGTACTACGCAGACAAGTTCGACGCCATGCACGGCAACGTGTTCAAGGACACGTTGGAGATCAAGGACGGCTACGTTTACGCACCAGACCGGGCTGGACTGGGCATGGAGCTCAATTCAGAATTCCTGGCCAAATACCGGGTGGGCTAGGTGTTATCTGGACCGAGGCGCATTGTGTATACGTCTTCTCGTTCGGGGTCGGTCGGGTCAAAGCCTCGGTAGAACTTGAAACCTGCCTTGATTGCGACCGCCTGAGATGCGGTGTTTTCGTGTTTTATTGAGGCCACGAAGAACGTGATCCCGCGGTCGGTGTTCGCCCATTGAATTAAAGCTTTTACTGCCGCAGATGCATAACCGTTGCGACGGAACGGTGGGAATACCGAATAACCGACCTCCAGAGCGTCAGGCGCCAGATCGCCCAGGGAGTGCAGGCCCGGAGCTCCGTGGAAACCTACGTGTCCGACCATCTGCCCGTCTGATCGCCTCACAATTGCGTACATCAACCACGTAAGTAGTTGGGGCATGGCACGCAATTGAGCCAACCGGAACGCAATGGCCGGCCGATCCGAAGCCATCCAGCCTTCCCACAACCTGACCCCCTCGAAGTGAACATCGGGCTGTCCTTGACGATCGAGCATCGTCTCAAGAAACCCTGTCGTCATGGACACCAGTTCAAGACCAACCGAATCGAGAGACCGGGGCCTTCGTGGCGCGGCATCATCTCCGTTGTGTTTACTCACTCCGAGGTCATTAACCATCATCTGGCCTTATCCCGTCGCTGTTGAGATGTGAGAAATAAATCCTGTTCGTGATTTCAAGTTGTGACAGCATGGCACCCGGAATATACTCGGCCCCGCCCTCAGGGATCATGGACCACCGCATGCCGTCCCTTCATTAGGACGGTCGCGGTGGCACTGCCCAAGACGCCCAAGATACGGAGTGACCCTTGCCTGAATTTGATTTCGCCCAACCCACCGCGTTAAACGAAGCGCTGGAGCTTTTCGCTGCCGATGGCGAAGTACGAGCGCTCGTCGGCGGGACAGACATTGTTGACCAGCTCAAAACTGGCCGCCGTAACGCCGACATGGTGGTCGATGTGAAGCGTATCCCGGAGCTGCAACGCCTGGAACTGACCGACGACGGCCTTCACATCGGCGCGGCGCGTAATCTGACGGATATAGCTGAGTTCCCGGCGGTGGTGTCAGATTACCGAGGTTTGGCGGACTCTTCCCTACTTATCGGCTCATGGCAGATCCAGAATCGGGCAGGACTCGGCGGAAATGTATGTAACGCCGCGCCCTCGGGCGACACGATTCCTGCACTCCTCTCCCACGAGACGACGGCCGTCGTGGCCAGCAAGTCCGGTACGCGGGAGATCGCACTCTCAGACTTCTTTGCGGGTCCCGGACAGACCGTCCTCCAGAAGGGCGAGATCCTGGTGGAACTTGTCCTCCCGCTCATCCCGGACAACAGCGCCAGCTCTTACCTTCGGTTCATCCCACGCAACGAGATGGATATCGCCGTGGTCGGAGTGGGCAGCTTTGTACAGCTCAATCCGTCCGACAACACCGTGTTGAAGGCGCGCATCGCCCTGGCCTCGGTAGCCCCGACACCTGTTCGTGCCAGAGCAGCCGAAGAGGTCCTTGAAGGCAACGTCCTGACCGACGACCTGATCGAGACGGCGGCCGTTGGGGCGGTTGAGTCAGCGACTCCAATCACGGACGTACGTGGCTCTGCCGAATATCGACGTGAGCTGGTCAAGGTTCTCACCCGCCGAACGCTCGGAATCTGCCGGGACAGGATCAACGGTTAACACCCGGACCGCCCTCCGTAATATCCAAAAAGAAAGCAAGCACCAAGGACCCGACACATGAAGCACATCTCCCTGACGGTCAACGGCGCCCAGTACGAGCTTCTCGTGGAAACGAGTTGGACTCTGCTGGAGACGTTGCGGGATCAACTGCGACTCACCGGAACCAAAGAAGGTTGCAGCAATGGAAACTGCGGCGCTTGCACGGTGATGATCGATGGCAGGACTGCCAACTCATGCCTGGTGCTCGTCGCCGAGATGGACGGGAGCGAAATCACGACCATCGAGGGCATCGCCACACAGGGCAAACTCAACCCGGTCCAGGAAGCCTTCATCAAGGACGGGGCGCTCCAGTGCGGGTTCTGTACCCCCGGGTTTATCGTCTCCACAACGGCGTTGTTGCAGCGCGACCCTGATCCGTCCGAGGAAGAGATTCGTACCCGGCTGGCGGGGAACCTCTGCCGATGCACCGGGTACGACAAGATCATCATGGCTGTCGAAGACGCCGCGGCGATGCTCCGGGGCTAGTTCCAGGGGAAGTTGCCGGTCTTGTTAAAACCCTCTACGACACGCGAGATGCTTTTTATTGTCATCCTGAGTCCGAGGCGAAGGATCTCCCGGCCAGTAGAGCGCGAAAACGTCTGTTGTGCGGGACATAGCCAGCGGTGAGATTCTTTGTCGCTCGCACCTCAGAAAAACGGACGGGCGCATCCCCGCAATACAACTCGCGCGAACTTCAGGCCGGGAGATTCCTCGCGTGTCGGCTTCGGAGTGACAGATTAGAGTCTCGCCGGTGCAGTTGCGATCACTTGCCATTACTCACCTTCAGCTCACGTGTGCGCCTTGAATTTGACCAACATCCATCGATAAATCGTCCTTTCGGCCGATTCATGACCTCAAACACGGATTGGCGATAAGAAGCGCGTATGCCCTGTGGTAACGTGCAAGCAACGGCCCGGAACTGAAACCGGGCCAGATTGGAACCGGTTTCCGGTTCGGAAGGCCACATATGGAACCCGTATTTCGGGAAGCCGTTTCCCAGCTAACCTATGAACGCCAGGTAGTACTAGCCACGGTCGTTAAGACCTCTGGTTCGACTCCACAAAAACCCGGCGCGAAACTGCTCGTCCGGGATGACGGTAGCGGCGTCGGAACGCTAGGCGGCGGCTGTGTTGAAGGCGACATCTGGTTTGCGGCGCAACAGTTGCTGAAAAGCGGCGGCGGCGCGGAGATGCGTTCATACGAGCTCAACGAAGAGCTTGCTGCCGAAGATGGACTCATCTGCGGCGGGACGATGTACTTCCTGATCGACCCGATTCGCCGCCCTGTGGACTACCAGATCTACGCCGAAGAAGTTGTGGCCGCATACGAAGGTGGCGCACCGGTTGCCATCGCAAACCTGATGGTGGCTCCGGAATCTTCCGATTTCTCCGTCGGCGCAAAGATATTGATTCGCGAGAACGGCGAAACCGAGGGCACACTCGGCGACTCTGCGCTGGACGAACGATCTGTGCGCAAGGCCGTCAACCTGATGGCGCTTGGCAAGCAGGAATACGTCGTCGACAAAGAGACCGGTGCAGAAATATTCATCGAGGCGTTTACGACGCCCCCGACGATAGTCCTTGCCGGCGGCGGCCACGTTTCCAAGGCGATTGAACCGATTGCACGGTCCGTTGGCATGCGGGTTTTCGTTGTGGACGATCGCCCGGAGTTCGCCAACGCAGAGCGCTTCCCGGAAGCCGATATCGTCCTGACGCAGGACTTCGTCAGCGGGATAGCAGACCTTCCGATTAACGCCAACACATTCATCGTGATCGCAACACGCGGGCACAGGTACGATGACACGGCTCTCGAAGCCGCCGCGCTAACCCCTGCACGCTATGTCGCCCTGCTCGGCAGCAAGCGCAAGACGATCATGATTTACGAAGAGTTGATCCGACGCGGTGTGCCGATTGAGCGTGTACGTGAGCTCCGGGCTCCAAGTGGTCTGGACATCACCGCCCGCACACCGGAAGAGATCGCCATAAGCATCGTGGCGGAGATCCTGATGTTCCGTCTCGGCGGCACGGGCCTCCCGATGAAGCTTGACGAGAAGCTGCTCCAAATCGCAGCCGAGCACGCCCGGTCAGAGGCCACGACGGCCGCCGACTAACGAGGCAAATCTAGCTTTGTCGATCTGCGCAATTCTGCTGGCCGCCGGTGAATCCAGCCGTATGGGCACGCCAAAACCGTTGCTTGCCTGGTTTGGCGCGCCCCTGATTCAACGTCAGATCGAGGCGCTCATCGATGGTGGCGTCGACCAGGTGTTCGCCGTCACCGGGAATCGCGCCGAGGACGTTGAGTCCGTCCTTACTTCTGTATCGTCCGCCATCTCCGCGGACGGCAGGGTTCACGCGGTGAGAAACACGGCGTTTCTGTCAGGTAAGACGACATCTATCAAGGCCGGTCTCACCGCCCTGCCGGATGACGTGGACACCATAGTCCTGCTGGCGGTCGATCAGCCCCGGCCCTCCTGGTTGATTCGGGAGGTTTTGGAGTCTCACAAGGCAGCAGACACGCTCATCAGTTCGCCCGTGTTTGACGGACATGGCGGCCACCCGCTGGTGTTCGACGGTTCGTTACTATCTGAACTGGAGGCCATCACCGAAAAGGGTCAAGGAGTGCGCGAGGTCGTCCAGGCGCACGTCGACTCGATAAATCGGTTGCCGATCGACTCCCCGATCGCTCGACTGGATATGAACACACAGGAACAGGCGGCGGCGGCACGCGAGCTATTTCCAGATCCACGGGTTACCTGAGTATGGCTATCGGCGAGGCCCTATCAGGCGCGCGGGAATACCTGAGCGAGTCCGGGATCGACGGCTGGTTGCTGGAGGACTATCGAGGCTCGAACCCGATTCTCTGGAATCTGATCGGCAACGTCGGCCACATCACACGCCCGTGCTGGTTTTTCGTCCCGTCGGAAGGCGATCCTGTCTTACTGGCCCACGAGGTTGATGCGGGCCGATTTAGTTCGATGGTTGAGTCCGCCGGCAACCAGGATGTCCAGATCCAGGTACGACGCTTTGGTAGCCGCGTCCAGATGCTTTCCGAACTTGGCGAGATGCTTTCAGGGCGGCAGAAAGTAGCGATGGAGTACTCGCTAAAGGCCGCGTTGCCACGTGTGAGTCGGATTGACGCCGGCACCGTGGAACTGGTTCGATCACTTGGTGTCGAGGTTGTTAGCTCTGGAGATGTCCTCCAGTACTCGACCGAACGTTGGACTCCAGTCCAGCGTGAGTCACACCAGGTCGCAATGGATGGACTGGTGCGTACCGTTCATGATGCATTCGCCTTCATCGGCGAGAACATTAACTGGAAGCTGACCGAACACGACGTCGCCGAGTTCATCAGAGGTCGATTCGAACGCCTTGACCTCGTAGCGCCGGACGGTCCGATCGTTGCCGTGGACGCGCATGCGTCTGATCCGCATTACGAGCCTGCTCCCGATACATCTGCCATCGTCAGGAAGAACAGCCTGATCTTGATAGATCTGTGGGCTGTATCTGCCGAGCCGGGTTCGGTCTACGGCGATATCACGTGGACCGGCTTCACCGGCGAGCCAACTCCCAAACACGAAGAGGTGTTCCGGGCGGTCGCCGATGCCCGTGACGCAGCCGTGAATTTCATGCAGGATGCATTCTCCAGCGGACGTGAGCTTGAGGGATGGGAAGTGGACCGAACGGCTCGTAATGTGATCGAAAAAGCCGGGTACGCGGACTACTTCGTACACCGACTTGGTCACAGCATCGGCTTTGAAGTCCACAGCAATGGCGTTAATCTGGATGATTGGGAAACACACGATATACGAAAACTCATTCCGGGCCTGGCCGTATCGGTTGAACCGGGTATTTATCTGCCAGAATTCGGCATTCGGTCCGAAATTGATGTGTTTCTCGGAGAACACGGACCGCAGGTCACTGGCGAAATACAACAAGAAATAGTCAAAATTAACGTCTAGGGGGTCCGGCACACTACGGCCGGGGAACCGCGTGAGGGGTCGCATCGAACGTGCACAACCCGAAAATGCGCGGGGCCGTGTTACACCGGAGTTAATAAGTAATGTCATTGACCGCATTCCTGATAGGGAACGCACTGCTCGTTCTGGTACTGCTGACGTGGAACCTGTACACACGTGTGTCGCTCCGCAGCGTAGAGCCTGAGGGTAAGACTCGTTGGATGTCTGCCGTTGGCCTGCAGTGGCGTTTCGGCGCCGCCACGGCTGCGTTGATCGCCGTAGCGGTCGCCCTGTTTGACGCCATACTCTTCGGCGAAGGCGACGAGATTACCGAGGTCGCAGTCATCTTTTCGATGCTGGCCCTGTCGATCGCCGTGGCGCACGCAGTACTGTCCTTGATCCTGTCGGCTGAACTGATGGGCCGAGGAGTCGACGCCGGGGCATCATCGTTCAGCGACGAATCTCCGTTGCGACGGCCGCTCGAATGGACGACCGTCGTTCTCGTGCCAGTGAGCCTCGTCGGCGCACTCATCTTCGGCATCGTGGCCTGGTCGCTCGCCTAGACCTTGATACAGGCCACCTGGTGCCCGTTTCCACGGTCGATTAGCTCAGGCACCACCTCAGCGCACTCTTCGGTTGCGATCGGACAACGCGTCCGAAATACGCAGCCTGAGGGCGGATTTATGGGGCTTGGTATATCTCCGTCCAGCACGATTCGCTCACGCTGTCGCTCGAGCACCGGGTCCGGAATAGGCACAGCCGACATCAATGCACGCGTGTACGGATGTGTCGGGTTCTCGTAAAGATCCGCGCTCGACGCCAACTCCATGATCTTGCCGAGGTACATCACCGCCACCCGATCACTGATGTGACGTACTACCGACAGGTCGTGGGCGATGAACAGGTATGAGATGTTGAATTCGGCCTGCAGTTCTGTCAGCAGGTTCAGTATCTGCGCCTGGATGGAAACATCGAGTGCCGAGACCGGCTCGTCACACACGATGAACGAAGGCTCAACGGCCAACGCCCGGGCTATGCCGATTCGCTGTCGTTGACCGCCCGAAAACTCATGCGGATATCGACCCATCATCGCCGGGTTCAATCCGACGCGTTCCAGTAGCTCTGCGACCCTGTCTAGACGCTGAGTCTTATCGCCAGCCAGTCCGTGCACCGTCAGCGGTTCCCCGATGATCTGCCCTGCGTTCATGCGGGGATTCAGCGAACCGTACGGGTCCTGGAAGATGATCTGCATTTCGGAGCGAAACGGGCGAATCTCTTTTGCGGATATGGCCGTGAGTTCGACGCCTCGGAACTGAACCGAGCCAGATGTTGGCCTCTGAAGTTGCAGGATCGCCCGTCCGGTCGTCGTTTTTCCTGAACCGCTCTCCCCTACCAACCCGAGTGTCTCACCGGGTGCTATGTCAAAGGAAACGCCATCTACAGCCTTCACAGCGCCGGTCTGACGCCGAATCAAAAACCCGGTGCTGAGTGGGAAGTGGACCTTCAAGTCATGTACAGAGAGGGTCGTGTTCGTCTTGGTATCGACTCCACCATCGCCCGAGTTTGCTGAGTCGTGCCCGGCCAGAGGAGTTGTCATGAAAGTTGCCGTTCTAGGTCCGTTCCAGCGTCGATGTTCTCAGACTCCCAGCACGCCACCTGATGATCTGTTCCTGCGGCTCCACGGCCCTGCGAAGGCCTTACTGGTACCTGAACAGGCGACTCGACCCGGCAGCGATCCACCGCCCATCGGCATCGCGGCTCAAATGCACAGCCTGCTGGAAGGTCGGCCAGGTCCGGTATTTCACCCTCGATGGACGTAAGTCGGTCGCGTGCCGAGGCATCCAGGCGTGGCACGGAGGCCAGGAGTCCTTTTGTGTACGGATGTTGCGGAGCTGCGTATATCTCGTCCGCCGTCCCGGATTCGATGATCTTCCCTGCGTACATCACGGCGACCCGTTGCGCATACCGGGCCACGACTCCCAGGTTGTGGGTAATGATCAAGAGTGCCATCTTGAACTCGTCACACAGCGATTGCAGCAACTCCAGGATCTGCGCCTGGATGGTCACGTCAAGCGCAGTGGTCGCCTCGTCTGCGATCAAGAGTCGTGGGTTGCAGCTGATGGCCATGGCGATCATTGCCCGTTGACGTTGACCGCCGCTCAGTTGGTGCGGGTAGTCGTCAAATCTCCTTGAGGGGTCTGGAAAACCGACCCTGTTGAGGATTTCTACCGCCCGGTTGCGTGCGGCACTGCCCTTCAAATCGAGATGGATCTCGAAAGCCTCGGTGATCTGTCTACCGATGGTGAGCACCGGATTCAGAGATGTCATCGGCTCTTGGAAAATCATGCCGATGCTGCCGCCACGGACACTCCGCATCTCCCGTTCAGATATCTGTTGCAGATCCGTGCCCTCAAACAGCACCTGGCCGTCCGTTATCTCGCCCGTGGGAGTCGGAATCAACCGCATTACCGACAACGACGTCACCGATTTGCCGCAACCAGACTCACCGACAAGCCCGAGTATCTCGCCCTCGTCTATGTGAAAAGAAACGCCGTCCACGGCCTGTACGTAACCGTCAGCGGTCGCAAACCTCGTGGCAAGGTTACGCACTTCAAGTAGATGCGTAGAACCGTCGTTTTCGGCGAGTGTATCGAGCGTCAATGAGTTACCCCGGTGTGCCCGTTCTGGGTCAGCAGGTAGCATTCGGTTCGCCAGCGAAGGTCTGACATGAGACTGGGATCCAGAGACACGAGGAGGTAATTCATGGCTTGTCGATCGATTCTAGCTTTGCCCGGCGCCGCGCTGGGATTCTTTTTGAGTGCATGGATACTCAAGAGCGGGTTGGGAAGTGTAAATGATGATCTCGGAATCAATGATTTCGGCTACGTCATATCCATGTACGTCACGTTGATACTCTGGGTTGTCATGGCGCCCGCAGTGGCCGTAATCGCCCGTGCCCAGATACGGTTGGCTCCACGCATCGTCCACACTACACACGGTCGGGTCATCGATTAGCCCAGATTCTGAACACCGGAGATTTATATTGGATTTTCGTGACGTAACACTTCAGGCCATCGCTGATTTCAACGCACAACTGGATGCAGCGCTGGAAGGCCTAACGCCTGAGCAATGGCGTTGGCGACCGACGCCCACGGCCAATCACATGTGGACCGTCTGGCATCTGACCCGCGTCGAGGACGGATGGATCAACTGGTACCTGAGCGACAACGGCGAGAGGTGGAAGGCCAGCGGTTGGGCGGAGAAGTTCGGATTGCCGGCTAGAGATCGTTGGGGAGTTGGCGATACTCCGGAGCAGGTTGGGGCGTTCCCGGATGTGCCAGCGAACATTGTCGCCGGATATCGAGCAGACGTTCTGGCAAGCGCTCAGACGGTGATCGGAGAGTTTTCAACGACAGACCTGGAGAGAACGAACGCTGACCATAATCCATTTGAACCACGACCCGCCCCGACCTTCACGTGGGTTCTGGCCCGTATCTCCGTGGAGTGCTCCCAGCACATCGGACAGGTGGCGTACATCAGAGGCCTGATGCCAGAACAAGGGAGCTGGAGAGAATAGTCCCGGGCGGGTATCTGATACTGGCGCTGTTAGGCAGGCATCGGCGCGGAAGCCTGCCTAACGGTCACATGCCGACTTAGAGGCTGCCGGCCTCCATGCCACCGCCGGGCAACTGCGTGCCAATTCCTCGCTCAAGCGCAATGTCCAACACACGCTTTCCAACAGCGATGTCCTCCATCGCAACGCCCTGCGATTCGAACAGCGTCACTTGCGATGCATCGGTGCGACCGGGGTTGGTCCCGGCCACGATCTCGCCCAGATTCACGACCTGCTCCCATCGAATGCGACCTGCATCGGCGGCGGCCATCAGGTCTGCGCACTCAATCTTCGCTTGATCGACATCGTCGGTCGCGATCACGTCGCACTTCACGACAGCGCGTGTGTCCAGCTCTCGCCTCTGCCAACCGTTTGCCCCGGCGGCATTGATGTGAACACCTTCCCCGATCGAATCACCAAGAAGCACCGGTTCAGTTGTGTTCGTGATGACGATGATGATGTCCGCGCCCTCAATACATTCATCTACTGACGTTGCGGCGGTGACCGGGATCTCCAGTTTCTCCGTCATGACCTTCGCGTATCCGTCCCGATTTTCGGCGGAACGACTGTACACGGAAGCGGTCTCGATCTCGCGAACACCGGCCACGGCCTCAAGCTGGGTACGAGCCTGGTAGCCAGAACCGATCACGGCGACCTTGCTGTTCTCACACCATCGCGCCATGTGTCTCGTCGCGATGCCGCTGGCCGCGCCTGTGCGGATCTGCCCCATGAGGTTAGCGTCCAGGATTCCAAGCAGTCCCTCTCCGGACGCTCCATAGATCATCACCTGGAACGAAATGCCGCCGCTGCCGCCGACGTAAGACTTAGAGCCGACTATCCCCTTTTCGGGCCAACCCGCTGACATCAGGTTGTAGGAACCGCGTCCCAGGGCGATGCGACTACGGGCGTGATTAATAACCTCACCCTTTCCCCAGGCGTCAAACACCTCATCGACCGCGTCTAGCGCCAGGTCCATCGTAAGAATTTCGCCGACTTGAGCTTCCGTCAGGTACAGAGTCATGCTCGCTGGATCCTCGTCCTTGTAATTAATGGGGCATTAAGTGAGGTAACTGAGCCAGATTCTATAGGCGGAAAACGCGGTATGACTCAACAGTTCATGCGGATTCGCGGGTAACCGAGTGCGTTGCCCCACCTTTGCCGTTCGCACCGCCACTGGTCCACCAGCCAAATAGATGATTGACCGGCCCGTGTCCCCGGCCGAGAGGGAATGAATGGCGGAGGGTGTCCGTCAGGTAGGCCTTCGCGTCCGCCACGGCATTAGGAATCGGGCGGGCGCGTGATAGCCCGGCGGCGATAGCTGATGAGAGAGTGCAACCGGTGCCGTGGGTGTTCGTCGTGGGAATCTGATCGTCCGTAAAAATGGTGAACGAAACGCCGTCATACAGGACGTCGCTCATCTTCCCCGTCATCCCCGACTTAAACCCGCCGCCTGAGTCAGATCCGGCGATAGTCATCGCCCGTGGAATGCTCGAATGTTTGGAATCGCTCACCAGGTCTCTCCCGAGTACGCCATGTTCCAAAATCGGTTCTCGTACTGGAGCGTGCGCTTAAACACGTTGGAAAGTCGTTTCAAACCTGACTCCGGCACGGCGTCTACTACGCTTTCCACAAATCGTACGAACGGCCCCAGAACAACTTCTCTATGCAGCGTGATCCACTCCCCGTAGAAATCGTTTCCGAGTTCAGACCCGGCGTCTGCCAAATGCTGTCCCCAGTCCATGTACACCCCTTCCGTCACGGCGAATACGATGCAAATGTCCTCAAATCCGCCCTCGTATGCCATTCTTACGAGAAAGTCTCCGAAAGCGGCCGTCGTCGGTGACAGCGCGGCAGACCGTCATTCGTTCTCCTCGACCCCGAGCTCTTTAAACGCTCTCAAAAACAGGGCATCCTCCGCTCCCATCAGCGCTGACTGAAACTCCGCCATCGGTCGAGCCGACGCGATATCAGGCGCTTTCGCTTCCGCAATTCCTAGAGTCTTCGATAGATCGTTCACGAAGACGTAGTCCTGGATAAAGTAGCGACGAAACTTCTCGATCGGCAAAGTCCCGTCGCCAAGTTCATTGACGAAAGGGTGGTTAGTCGCCCGATCCCATAGGTCTGAGTGCGCTGTTTTCAGTTCAGATATGTTGGTCAATCAGTTCACTTTCTATGATTCCAACTCAGGTCGATCCGATTCTAAAGGTGGTCAAACTCGAACCCCGCCTAGCTTTATTACGCAGCGCATTGCGATGCTGCCACTTGGCCCCGATAATCCCGGTTGGCCCGTAACAGTTGCGGGACGGCCCAAACCGGACTGCACAGGTACTGATACAGCGGAGGCCCAACAATGCCCCGGGAATGGACGTTTGAAGACGCTCTTCCGGTCATCGGTTCGATAACGGAAGGCAACGCCTGGGATGGCAGCCGCCTGTTGTTCACCAACATCGCTATGAACCGGATGCTGGCTTACGACCCGGCCACTGGAACAGTTGTGACGGAACGTGCCGGCACTAACGCCGCCAACGGCCTTAATTTTGATGCGCAGGGACGACTGTTCGCCTGTGAGGGTGGCGGACGGCGGATCGCAATGTACGAGGACGGCAAGCCCGGCGTTACCGTGGTGGACCGCCTCAACGGCAAACGCATCAACGGACCGAACGATCTCGCGATAGACCCGCAGGGACGCATCTACTTTTCCGACCGGATCAGTGATGTGTCTCCTGAGATGGGCATCGAATCTTCGGCCATCATCTCTGCCGATCCTCAAACAGACGGCAGTTGGAAGGCCGTGCAGCGGACCTTCGACTCCACGATGCCAAACGGTCTCCTGTTTTCCCAGGACTACAAAACCCTTTACGTGGCCGAGAGTGATTACGGCGCTGGCCGGTTCAGGCAACTTCGTGGATATCCGGTGAACGACGATGGATCGCTCGGTGATTACGAGCTGCTGCATGACTTCGGCCCGCACCGGGGCATTGACGGCATGACCCTTTCCTCGGAAGGCCATATTGTCGGCTGTACCGGGTGGGAGGTTTCCGGCCCGGGCCCGATGATCACCGTGTTCGAGCCGGACGGCAGGATTGTGGCGACACATCCAACCCCGACCACCCGCCCGACCAACTGCACGTTTGTCGGCGAAGACCTGTACGTCACCAGCATCGAAGGACATCTCCTCGTTGCAAGGGACACCGGCATGACCGGCCACCTGCTTTACCCGTGAGGCACACCAGATGACTGAATGGACCTTTGAGACCATCGCCGAGCGTGATTCACTCACGGAAGGCCCGGCGTGGGATGGAAGCGGCCTGCTGTACTCCCACTGCGCCGCAGACCTGACGATGAGGTGGGATCCACAGACCGGGAAAAGCACCGTCTGGCGTGAAGATACCGGCGGCGCGAATGGGATGGTGTTCGACCACCACGGACGGCTGTTCGCGTGTGAGGGCAAGAGCCGTCGTATCGTCGAGTATGTAGCGGGAGAACCGACCCGGGTTATCGTAGACAACTTCGAAGGTCTCCCCTTCAACGAGCCAAATGATCTGGCTATAGATGCCCTGGGCCGTATCTGGTTCACGGATCCAAATTACGGCGGTCGGCCATTGAGCCTCCCCTCCGAGCAGGTTTACCGAGCTGATCCTCAATCCAACGGCGGCTATACCGTTGTTCGGGTAACCCAAGACATGAGAAGACCAAACGGGATACTTATCTCGGCTTCGGGAGATCGGCTCTTTGTAGCCGACACTCCGACCGGTGAGAAGACCCACCCCCGCTTCGTGTCCTACCCGATCAATCTCGACGGCTCGCTCGGCGAGCAATCCACCCTGCATGATTTCGGCTGGGGACGCGGTATCGACGGGGTGTGTTGGGATACCGACAACAACATCGTCGCCAGCGCCGGGAGTCATCATTACGGGCCAGGTCCGATGATATACGTGTTCAACACGGACGGACGTGTCCTCGAGACGCACCCAACGCCGTCCGATACGCCAACGAACTGCCAGTTCGGTGGTCCCGGCAATGACGAGCTGTTTATCACCTACGGAACCGGGATCGTCCACAGGGTCACCGACAGCGGGCTGAAGGGCCGCCCAACTCTCTAACCACGAGACTCACCGGCGTCCGCAAAGACCGCGTTACGGCTCCCCCTGTTTGCCGACCAAGAGTTTCTTCCACCCGGCCATCTTCGCTATTGACACCGACCGGTTACGTTAATATCCTGACCTAAATTGAATATGCCCCGGGGGAGCTTGGAAATCCAGGCTGAGAGGACAGTTACACCGCTGTA
>Ga0114996_10004837_pt1 | contig 16002 bp, 13 predicted proteins | sample ArcticOcean_MG_C_4_FD_87039 | JGI IMG/M metagenome (GOLD analysis project Ga0114996, IMG submission 87039) | Marine microbial communities from western Arctic Ocean - ArcticOcean_MG_CB4_134 | ecosystem: Environmental > Aquatic > Marine > Oceanic | place: Arctic Ocean: Canada Basin | collected...
GAGCTTGATTGCGACATCAAGACCAGTCTGCCCTCCTACTGTAGGAAGTATAGCATCTGGTCTTTCTTTCTTTATAATAGCTTCAAGAGATTGGGTGTTAATTGGCTCTAAATAGGTTGAATCAGCAAGCTCTTTATCGGTCATAATGGTTGCTGGATTTGAATTAACTAAAATTATTCTGTATCCCTCTTCCCTAAGTGCGGAACATGCCTGGGTTCCCGAGTAATCAAACTCACATCCCTGACCAATAACAATCGGGCCCGCCCCAATAATGAGAATTGAATTAATATCTTCACGCTTAGGCATGAATTTTACTTTCAATAAGTTGAATGAAATTATTGAACAGATATCGGGAGTCATGGGGCCCTGGACTGGCCTCTGGATGATGCTGAACAGAGAAGGCGTCATACTCTGTACAGCGGAGTCCCTCAATGGTCTGATCATTTAAATTAATATGGGTAATCTCTATATTCTCTGGAAGGTTATCATCTAAAACCGCAAATCCATGGTTCTGACTGGTTATTTCAATGATGTTAGTATGTAAATTTTTTACAGGGTGGTTGCATCCCCTGTGCCCAAATTTTAATTTATAGGTATGTGCACCAAGTGCAAGTGCAAGTATCTGATGTCCAAGGCATATCCCAAACATTGGTTTTTTACCTAGTAGTTCTTTAACTGTTTGAATTGCGTATGTGCAGGCTTCGGGATCACCTGGACCGTTTGATAGGAATATCCCATCTGGATTGTAATTGAGAATTTCTCTTGAACTAGTTGTGGCTGGAAAAACTTTGATCTCACATCCTAATGTAGATAAAATTCTAAGGATGTTTTCCTTGACTCCAAAATCAAGAGCCGCAATCTTATGATTTGGATTTATTGTATCTTTGTATAAATATGGCGCTTCACATGTAACAACCTTTGCAAGATCCAGCCCATTCATGTCAGGAAGCTGAGTAAGTTTAAGCTTGAGATCTTCATTTGATATCTCATTAGAGCTAATCACTGCATTCATGGCGCCCTCATCACGTATCATTCGGGTAATCATTCGGGTATCAACGTTTTGAATTCCTACAATTTTGTTTGCTTGTAAATATTCATCTATGGATGATGTAGATCTATAGTTTGAGGGAAATTCAGATGCTTGCTTTACAATAAATCCGGAGCATTGAATTTTATTGCTCTCAACATCCTCAGAGTTGATCCCGTAGTTTCCAATATGGGGGTATGTCATGGTGATCATTTGACCGCAGTATGAGGGGTCGGTAAGGATTTCCTGGTATCCAGTCATCCCTGTATTAAAGCACACCTCCCCGCCCGTTATTCCAATATATCCAAGGGATTGACCCTCTAGCATCTTTCCATTTTGAAATAATATTTTACATTTTTTATTAATCATTTACGAGCATATAAAAAAATAGCTCCTAAGCGGAGCTATTTATCTATCTATTTTATTATCTGGGTGCATGGTAAAAATTAATGAAATATTATTTTATGACCAAGCACAATAAATTTATTGTCTCTATAGTTCGATAATCATACCTACAAGGATAATAATATCCATTATATTAACTTGACCATCTTGATTCAGATCAGAGCAATTGCACGCATCATTGGCATTAAGTATGCACTCAACCATTAAGACAATATCAAGTACATTCAAAATATTATCATTATTCACATCACCTGAATTGCAGTTATTTACACAATCACCACCATCAAAATCTAAGGCCTCACAGTTAAATGAGTATCCCCATCCATCGTCACACCACCCATCTCCAAGCCATTCATAGTATGTGTAATCCATACATTCGCCGTTGCAATCCGCGAATCCAGGGATATTTAAGGTTGTTTCTTCAAATATACATAGATCCCCTGCTTCAGGAATTTCAGGAATACATGTTCCCCCATTGCAATCCTCTGTGCATATCCAGTAAGACTGATAGATATAACTCTCATCACAGAAACAGCTACTGGCCACACAAAAATCTGCATAGCCTGAGTTTCCAAAATCTACACATTCATACCCATCCTGGCACCCGCTATCAAAACAGCCAGCTGGATTTGGTTCATCGCAGTAGGTTAATTCACATTCACCCACGCTGCATATTGAGTTGGGTGGTGGCATGCAATCACATACCCACTGCATACAATCACCATCAACCCATTGATCAACTAAATCATCTGAGTAGTCATAGTTAAATAAATCACTGTTCACTGAGTAGTGACATCCACCAAGACCAACATCACAATCGCCCCATATAGTCACACAATCGCTATCATCGCTGCAGTTATCATACTCTCCAGAGTGAATCTCTTCATATTCATTTTCGATCTCATTGCATGTGGGCTCGCTTTCATCTACGCATGCTTCCTCACATTCTGCCATTGAATCAAAAATTACATCTGAATAGTCAACTCCATCAACTTCCCATCCGCAGCCAGAAATTCCCTCACACTGTCCATTGACATATCCATAGCCCATAAACATGTCACATATACCAAAAAATATTTCAGATAAATCTGTACAATCTAGAGTATTATAGCAATCAACTAGATTCCCATTCATATCATAGAAATCTGCATAGCACCCATCACAGTAGCTTGATACACAATTAACAGGCATATTAAGCTGGCATTCATCTGCAACGTCACAGGGATCTACAAAACATGCTACTGGGTAGTCACAGGCATCTGAAATCTGTATGCTTTCAATAATCATGGCGCTACACTCAATGCACTGATACTCCTCGTTCGCTACAATTTCAACATATCGATTGATATAATAACTTAAATCTATATCGTTGGTATTAGCTAGGTACGTTATAAAGCTTCCATCTTCTTCATCAAGACTATACTGCGAACAGTCAGCCATGCAGAAGCTTGCATCAAGTTGCCTCAAATATCCAAATGAATTGGCAAAGAGGTGGGTTGCTAGTACCGTTGATATAATAATTATATATCTAGTTAATTTCATATAATTATAATTTATACAATTACTACGTGGATGTCAATGTTTCAGGTTGTTAAGATATTCAGTATACTCTGTGAGAATTTTTGATTGCTCTTCATCTAAATTTTCTTTTAGTAGAATAGCATTTGCTTCATCAAGTGCATCAAGGGGTGATCTTCGTACTTTTCCTTTTATATTAACCGAATCAATGTGGGCAATAGATTCTTTTGCTTTAGATTTTATCTCTTCATTTAATTGATCATGATAATTTCTAAATAAAACTCTTAATCCTAAAGTAGAAACTCTTTCACTTTCTACTGAATCTATAATCTCCATTTTGCCATTAATATTAGCATTATGGAATTGATTAATATATTCTACTTCATCATTTTTAAATAATCCTAATTCATATATTGATGCATCAATATCAAGATTCTCAATTTTGTCATATGTATATTGCTTTGTGTTGGCAATAAATTTATTGAAAATCTCTATATTATTATTTAGCCACTCCATATTCTTTAAAACATTATTTACTCTATCCTCGCCAACTATATGATCATAGGATTTATTCCAAGGAAGAATAAAGGAGGGCTCTCCATCCTTTCGTTTTAAAATTCTTGGGGTCTTATCTTCGATATCTAAATATTCAGATATGTTGGGATAATCAACTTTAAGCCATAGTGATTGATTTTTATATTCATTATGTCTGCCTATAGATAGCGCAACACAGCAGCACTGACTATCATATCCTAATGAGAGATTAGTATAAATACCAATTGGGTAGCTATTATTCCCAATTGTAGTTGTTGATAGTTTCTTTCCTCTGGATAAATCAGTACTTTTATTAAATCCATTAATAAGATATTCCCACATTCTATTATCATACGATCTTAGTGTTTTACATAGCCTAAGGGTTACCTCAACATCAACCATTGCATCGTGTGATTTTCCATCAATGAAATTGTTATTTTTATTGATATTCTCTAATTTCATTGGCTGTTGATCATTCCAATTAATCACTTCATTCTTATATAAATAATATATGAGATTAATATTCATTACATCTGCACGAAACGTGTTATTTTTATATTGGTGTAAGTAAGGATCAAGCAAATTTCTATAGAAACCAAATCTTAACATATTATTATCAAAATTTAAACTGTTGTACCCAAGATTAATTTGATTTGGGGTATTAAACAATTTATGAATTTCCATAAAAGCATCGTACTCTGAAAGCCCACTCATAATATCATTAATGCCTAATCTGGTAACAATGAGTGCGTATGGAGAGGGGACAACATCAGGGCGAAGCTGAATAGAAATTTCATGTCTATTTAACTCTTCAAGATGCTCATTGGTGATAATAGCAGCAAATCGCACTACTTGATCAAAGCTTTCACAGAGACCAGTTGTTTCTAGATCATAGAATAAATAATTCATATTTAATTAATTCTCAAGAATAATGTTTACTAGTAGAACTATATCTAATATATCAATATTATTATCAAAATTAAGATCTGCAACATTAATATAGTTAGCTCCATCAATAATCATATTAACCATGATAATAACATCTAACACATTAATGTTAGTATCATTATTCAAATCACCAGGTAAAATATTTTCTGGGATAAACTCTCCGTAGAATAGTCCTCTTCCATGCGTCGCCGCAACAACCATATTATTGCTCATGCTTAGCATGTCAACTCTCACATTTGCCAATCCACTCGATGATGGGGACCAGCCTGTATTTTCACTAAGAAGATTTGATGTTTCCCATACACCAATTTCTGTTGCAATTAGCGCAGCGTTACTGTCTTCTGGGTGTAGTAGCCCCCACCTAACAGGCATGTCAGGTAAATTCGCTTCTTTTTCTGTCCAACTAGATCCGCCATCACTTGAAAGCCATAGAGAAGAGACACCATAATTAGAAAATGTTACAAAAATTTCATCTTCAGATAAACCAATATCAATAGATGATATATTGGCAGTTGGAAAATTATCATCACCAATTTCAATGCTATTCAAATTACCATCAAGATCTGTCACCTTATATAATCTTCCTGATTGAGTGCCTATGTATAGGGTGGTGGTATTAGTTGAGAAAGGTGACAGCTTAAGAGCTGAAAAATAGACTGGGGTATTTGTTCCTAAACTAATAGTTTGGGTAGTGGGGTTGGCATCAATATTTGATATTTTAATGATTCTGTTGGATTGATTCCCATTGAATCTAACCTTATTAGCATAGATAATATTATTATCACTATCATAATCAGATGGATTAATAAAAACACCACTATTCGCATTTTCATATTGATAGCTATCATCCCCAAGATTAAATATATACCATGCGTTGTAGTATGTTGAGGTGATTAATAGTGGGTCATTATCATCAAAAAAACAATATGCCCCATCCCCACCGCTGATCATGTCATTAATATCAAGTTCACCATCTATAAATAACAGCGTTCCGTTGTCTTGCAGGCCACCCACCAGATGATTCGATCCATTATTAGATAAAATATCACAAGTATAAAACTGAAGTGTATTATACCCCTGGTTTCTTTCAATAAATATTGGGCTACTTGCTAGTGCATTCTCAGAAAAAAATACACCGCCATCGCTTGTGACGGCTATAGCATTAGAATTATTAGGCTGGAATGCAACCTGATGAATATCTGCGTGAATATATCGATCGCCACCCCCGTAGTACATTAAATCCCAGTCAGATAAATTCTCCCAGCTAGATCCTCCATCGTTTGATCTATACAGCTCAAGGCCCCCAATAAATATAGTTTCTGGATCTTGGGGATCTACTTCAATCTCCAGTGCATGCCATGCCAACGATGCCCACTGACTTCCTGTGTCTACTGGCAAATTCACCTGCTCCCATGTTTGGCCTGCATCTAATGATTTTATAATATAGTTACCATATGATAAATTAAATCCCATATTGTTGAGAAACCCTGAACCAATAATTCCATAAAGCGCCTCCGGGGCACTTAAGCAGGATCCAAGGATCACCCTGCCTGGGATATTATTATCTTCACTTTGCTCGATAGTAGTTTGATAATCATCAAATACCCCCCACGAACCGATATCACCACTATCTGAGCTTAAAATAACAGAGCCTCCATCCCCATTTAAATTTTTCATGGTACCAATAAAAATTTTACCTGAAGATGTAATTTCAATATCAGATGGGGAGTAAGGGATATCTGTTGATGTGATATTCGGGAGTACCTGCGTCCAAGTCTCTCCATAATCGAGTGACCTAAACAATCCATCGCTTGGGCTGCTCTCATGATCTTGACCCTGATAGGTCCCAGAGACAACCGCTGCATATATGTGAGTTTCATCCGCCTCTTGTTTTATAGATATGTCAGTTACATACTCAAATCCAGATGTTGATTGTAGTAGCTCCCAACTGTCCCCCGCATTTGTTGACTTCCAAATTCCAATTCCACGGGATGAAGATTCTCTGTATGTAATAATTGCTGTGTTGGCCTCTCCGGTGGAAACATAAAACGTCTCTGGATCTGATGGATCATGTATTATTCGTGAAACGCTTAGATTGTCCCAAAAATCATCAACAACATTCCACTGAATATTGGAATCTGTGATATCATTATTATACCAGAGCCCACCTGTAACCCCTGCGGCCCAAACCTTTTTATTGGCAGAGTCATTGGGATCAAACATAATTGCTCGCGTTCTCCCTCCCATATTAGATGGGACATTCTCCCAATTGATTCCTCTGCTTGATGTATTTTGATTTTGAATATTTCTAGTTACCATGAATGCCTCATGTAAACGATCCGATGGAACATATCCAAGCTCAGGATCAAGACTCATAAAAAAGTTTTGAAATGTTGCCATGTGGGGGTGCTCAGGCTTTGGAATATCTTTTAATTCATCTTCAGAATAACTTGAGATCATCTGATGCTGTGATAATAAAAAGTTTTCATATTGTACTCGCTCGTCATCATCATTTACATTTATAATCCAAAATATAAACCCAGCTACAATGATCAACAATATTGATTCTCTAATACTCATTAAACCTCTTCATGATAGATGTTTTATAAATCTGATATCTTGGAGTTATAGAATATATGATTTATTGAGTTTTCTATCTATTAATAAAATTAATTTAGAAAAATTAAACTAGTCATAAAAGAAATTATAATAAAAAGGTGGGGAGAAAGGATGTTTATCTTCGACTAATTAAAGCTCTTTAATAAAAAATTCACCGTCCCACCTAACGCCATCAAATTCAAAACCATCAAATTGATCAGTGGAGGTTATTTTATTTTTTACTATATAGTTAATCAGCTGACCTTTTATAGCTTTTCCAAAATGGCCGGCTGATGTCTTCTTTCCATTCTTAATAATAAAGAAATTTATTTTTTTAACATTGTCGCCGGGCTTATATGCCTTCCTATGTACCTGCGGGAGCAAGTCAATTACTAAATCTTCATCTTTTAAAGCATTGGTAAGCACATCTTTCCAATGATGGTCTAAAGATAGTACGTTCATTTTTAACTTATATTCCGGAATTAATGTTAATGGGGTAACCATCCCAAACAACCCACTAAAAATATAGAAATGTTTATCCATAAATTGTTTTTCCGTTTCCAAAAAAGATGCCCAGTTTAAATTTTTATAAACAATCCCAGTATAACGCTCAATGGCATGGGCGCACCCACTATTAAAAATATCTTCATTCTGTCGATGAAATGCTAAGGATTTTTCCTCAGATGTCCCATAGATTGACGTCAGGTCCTCCTCATCAATAAGCTCCAAAAGGGTTATAATTTGCTTGATGTGATTTTGAAAAATAAAGTTCGTGTCCTTGAACTTAACTTTTTGAGATTTTATTTTTGACTTGCCCTCACTTGGTGGTATAAGATATTTCATAAATAATAACTGATTCCAAAAATTTGAGCAAAAATTTAGCTATTATTTTTCAAAGGTGGTAGATTTTTTTAGTTTTTTTCTAATTCTTCAACTAATACAGAATATAATTCTTGGTCTAACATGCGAACGATATTTATTTCTTTTTTCATTTCTCGTGTTTTTCCAAGTGTCTCATAGGTTAATGCTAATTCAAAATGAGCAGGAGCAAATTGAGGATCTATTTTTATAGATTTTTTGAATAGTTTCGCTGCATTAATAAAATTTTCAAGTTTTTGATTGCACATTCCTAAATAGTATAATGATATTGAATCACTTGGATTTAATGTTAGTGATTTTTGAAAATGAGCCTGTGCTAATTTATAATTAGAATTGAGAAAGTATAGCTCTGCTAAAAGATAGTGGGCAAGGGAATCCTTGGGATGCTCTGTGGAAAATATAGAAAAATAATTAATGGCATCTGAATATTCTTTTAGTTCTTTATAGCAAATTCCTATTTGATATACAATCTCAAAGTCGTTTGGATCTAATTTATATGCACTTTTAAATGCATCTAAGGCCTGGATAAAGTTATCAATCTCCGTATAGCTCATCGCTAGATTATAAAACATATTAACTGTGGGCTTGCCTAGATTAATTGTCATTTGATAATGTAAAATTGAATTTTTATAATCACCTAATTCACTTTCTATATTGGCTAATGTGAATAGTATCTCAGCATCTATTTTCCCTAAAAGTATGTATTTTGTCAGTGCTTCTTTCGCATTCGACATATCATCTAGTGCAATGTACGCATTGGCTATATTGTATAAATAATCTACGTTGGTTGAGTCTGAAATATATAATCTTTGATATGCATCAATTGATTCGGGATATCGATTTTCATTGTACAGTATATCCGCAAACGTCTCCATTATTGTGGTGCTATCAGGATTAAAAATTATATAATCTCTAAGGGGCTCCATAGCAAGATTGTAATTCTTATTTTTATAATGCAGTAGACCAAGCCTTCTATTGGAGTCAATTATTTTGGGGCTATATTTCCTTGCTTGAGTGTAGTGATAGATTGCTGTTTCCAATTCTACAATATTCTCATTGATGATACCTAAGTAGTAATGTGCCTCTCCATTCTCATTGTTAAATTTTAAATATCTTTCAAGTGATTCTTTTGCTCTATGAAATTTTTCAATCTTATAATAAGAAATTCCTAAATAATAATAAATTTCTTCACTATTTGGGTTGAGTAATATATACTCTGTGAAATCATTGATTGCTTTTTTATGTTTTTCTTCTTTCACATATGAAAGGCCGCGATGATAATAAGCATCAAAATTATAGGAATCTAAGGATATCACTGTAGATAATAATGATGATGATTCATTGTAATATCCTAGATGATATAGACATAATGATTGATTGAATAGGGAGTATATGTTTTTAGAATCAAACTGCTGTGACTGCCTGTAATTAAATAATGCAGATATATAGTTTTCATTTTGATAATAATAATTACCTAATAATTGATACCCCCTGATATCTAGTGTATAAATATCAATATATGATTCTATATATTGGCGTGCTAAATCGTACTCTAATTGATAATAGTATATTATAGATAATAAGAGTTTCTCTCGACCAAATTGTATTGTATCCTGGGAGATATAGTGCATTAATGCATTTAATATTTCTGGGATGTGAGGGATGTTCTCATCTATATAATCATGCAAATAACTTAGTGAAAGACTATTGTCAATAGAAATTGCGGCAACCATACTATTGACTGCATCATAGTATAAACCAGCATTAATATATGAACTACTAATCCCCATAAGATTTATTGCCTGAAATGATATTTCAGATTCTGAAAGTTTTTTATCGTGATCTGATAAACTCTCTAATCCAAATGTGAATGGAGACCAGTTCTCATCACCAACATCCATAGTTTCAGCCTTATATAAAATCTCTAAATTTTTATCTAGAAAATCTGCTTTAAGTGTATCGCCAATATTTTCATATAAATCACGTAATAATTCGAGTGAGGGTCTAATGGCGATTTGCTGTTTATATAAAAGTTGTGATTTAATGTTTAATGATTGGTTAAAATAAATTTCTGCTTCTTCTAATCTATAGGTCTGTACAAATAATTCTCCGATTATATCACTTGTATGCGCAACATCAATGTGGTCTAATCCTAATGTGTTAATTTGATAATCTAATATTTCCTGATAAATTGCAATTGCATTGTCAAAATCACCAATATTAATTAGTGATTCCGCAATATTCTTCAGATCCTCCTTAGAAACAATAATATCGTCATTACTAAGATCTTGTCCCAGGATCGGATACAATAGTAAAACTATGACAAAATATTTATATAAAGTATTCATAGACTAATTATAATTATAATTCTTAAAATTTACTATGCTTCTAGTTAATATTTGTTCCATAATAAATTTTACCCAACATTTTAAAGAAAATGAACATTAATTCAATAAAAGAAAAAATTAAAGAGGAAATTTCACAAGCAAGAGTAGATGTTACTGATACCACTGGTACCGGAGATCATTTTAGTGTTGTTGTGGTATCCAATGTATTTGATAAGATGACACTAATTAATAGACATAAATTAGTATATAAATCCCTCAATCAGTATGTAACAAAAGAGATTCATGCACTTCAAATTAAGGCATATACAGAAGAGGAATTTGAAAATGAATAGGTGGTCACTAGAATCATGGAAACAATATCCCCTTGATCAATCCCCTGGTTGGAGTAAAGATATAAATCTTCAATCAACCGTAACCACTCTAAAAAATAGCCCCCCACTGGTATTTAAAGATGAAATTAAACTATTAAAAAAACGGTTGGCTAAAGTCCATGATGGGGAATATTTTATTGTTCAGGGAGGGGATTGCGCAGAAACATTTTCAGATTTTAATACTGAACTGATAAAAAATAAATTGAATATTTTACTTCAAATGTCAGTTCTTTTATCATATGCAACATCAATGAAAACATTAAGAATTGGAAGGATGGCAGGACAATTTGCCAAGCCACGAACAAGCTCAGTCGAAATAAAAGATAACAATGAATATCCATCATATCGAGGAGATGCAATCAATGGTCTAAGTTGCACGCAGCAATCACGGATGCCCGATCCAAGAAGGATGATTCGGGCATATGAACAATCTTCATTTACGCTCAATCTAATTCGCTCTATGATTAATAGTGGGTATACAAATATACTAAATGCAAATCAATGGGACCTGGATTTTATAAAAAAATCACCTCAAATTAAAAAATATAATAAAATTGTTGAAAAAATTCAAAAGACACTATCGTTCATTGAGACAGTTGATAGTCAAATAAATAAAAAAAGTAGAATAGAACTATATGAATTTTTTACATCTCATGAAGGATTAATATTAGAATATGAACATGCGCTAACAAGATATGATGCAATTGATAAAAAATATTATGATTATTCGGGGCATATGATTTGGATAGGTGATAGAACTAGGTCACTGGATGGGGCACATGTTGAATTTGTCTCTGGTATTGAAAATCCAATTGGTATTAAGATTGGACCATCTACTGATAAGAATGAACTAATTAATATTATTAAAAAAATTAATCCAAAAAATGATCGGGGCAAAATTATTTTAATTTCAAGATTAGGGGTGGAAAATATTGAGGATATATTGCCTAGATTAATTAATGAAATTAAAACTAATAATTTAAACGTTATATGGATTTGTGATCCCATGCATGGAAATACATTTAAAAATGATCAGGGCATAAAAACACGACACTTCAATACAATTTTAAAAGAACTGGAACTGTATATGAGTATACATAAATCATTAAATAGCTTCCCTGGTGGAATTCATATTGAATTTACCAGCGAAAATGTTACGGAGTGCTTAGGTGGATTCCAAAATATTGATGATAGTACCCTAATGAATAGATATGAAACAGCATGTGACCCAAGATTGAATAATCAGCAGAGCTTAGAACTTATTTTTAAATTAAATGACTTGATGAATGAAGGGAATTATAATGTCTAATCCAAAAATTACAGGGTATGGTGATGATCTTACTGTGGATGGTATCCGTATTGGCGATCTATCGCCCCATGATCATGAAAATATTGAAAAAGAAAAGGGTGGTCAAAATTACAACCCACTGGAAAACGTTGTGGTGTCTCATGTAAAAGATTCTTCAACATTAATATGCAGAAAGCCATCAGTAGATGGGGTCGCAGCATACGTTGAAGAAGAGTTAATTGATGGACTTTGTTGCTATTCAGCTGTAAATCAGGGGCAGTTAAATCAGGAAATAGTTGATGCTGTTACGCATCATCTAAACAATGAAAAATTACCAACTGTCCCAAGATCTATACGACATAAATATATGGGTGCATTTTTATTAGCATCAACTTCTATAACAGGCATGGATAAGGTGGTGCCAAAAGTTTCGGGAGTAGAATCTTGGGAGCTTACATTTAAACTATGTAGGCGATGGGGATATCAAGTTAAACAAATTCCTAAAAATCAATGTATAATTGTGGGGGCCAAAGGAAATTTTCATGGTCGGACCGTTGCTGCTGTTTCTATGTCAGATGACCCTGACTCCCGTGATGATTTTGGACCTTTTCTCCCAGGAATTGAGCTGGTGCCATACAATGATATTGATGCACTGGAAAGTTTATTCAAAGCAAAGGGTGATCGTATCGCGGCGTACTTAGTCGAGCCCATACAGGGAGAGGCGGGGGTGATCGTTCCAGATCCTGATTATTGGCCAAAAGTTGAGAAACTATGCAAAGAGTATAATATTTTACTGGCTATGGATGAGGTTCAAACAGGATTTGGTCGCACAGGAGCTAATTTTGCATATCAGCTATTTAATGTAAAACCAGATATAATAGGATGCGGAAAAGCTGCTGGCGGTGGAATACTTCCAGTATCATTTGTTGCAGGTAAAAAAGAAATTATAGATACACTGACCCCTGGATCTGAGGGGTCTACATTTGGTGGGTACCCACTTGCTGCAGTTGTGGGGGTATACGCAATTAAAACATTGGTTGATTTAAAATTAGCAGATAATGCAAAGGTAAGGGGTGGGCAGTTAATGAACTATTTTAATGATATTAAAAGTGAGTTCCCAGATAAAATAAAAGAGACCCGAGGGAAAGGTCTTCTTACAGCATTTGAAATGTTTGATGAAAAGTATCTTGATGGACATAAGGTGTCGGTTGAATTATTAAATGAGGGTGTGTACGCAAAAGAAACACACCACTCAACAGTACGAATCGCGCCTGCACTAACGATTAAATCGTGGCAAATAGATAATATGGCTGAAAAACTTCGTAAAGTTATAAAATTATTATAAAAATTATCTGTTGCATAAAAACAATATAATTTTGAAATTAGACATCTATTGGCGTAATTAATGATAATGAAATGGCATAATTAATGATAATAAAAAAAATAATATTTATATTGATAATAATTCTGATGCTCTATGGGTGTAGAAATTCATATGAATTAAACATGGAAAGAGGAGAGTATTACTACAATGCTGGAGCATATGAAAGTGCCGCACTCGAGTATAAGAACGTTGTGAACCATTATCCTCGTGATATGGGTTTGCTAGATAAAAAAACTATACATATGCTGGCCAATGCCCATCACAATTTAGCTGTCATTTATTTAAAAAGGGCTACTCAAACTGAAGACCCTATAAAAAAATCATCCTTTTTAGAGAAGGCAAATACAGAGGCGGGGCGAGCATATGATTTATATCCAAAGGATGCTTATAAGGACACATGGGACAGTATTAAACTATTAATAAGTTTAGCAGAAAAAGAATGATTATGAAAATAATATTGACTGGATCAATATTATTATTAATGCTGGGGTGTAGCACAATGGTTAGAAGCACAATAGGTGTCCATGTTGATGTTGATGCAGAAGCTGATTTAGATGTAGAAATAACTGTAGGAGAACAAATAACAGGTGAAGCAGAAGGGACCTTCATATTATTGGATGCTATATGTATTCAATGCCCTAATAAATATGTGGCCGGTGTTTTTGGAGGTTCGTACTTTCAATTAAAAGCTGCTGCTACATATAATGCAATGAATGGTACTGGAGCTGATCTAATTATTAATCCCCAATATGTAATAGAAAGAGAATGGAATCCATTCTGGAGCAAAGTTCATGTAACAGTAACAGGTCATATTGGAACTATCAATAATATCGAAAAAGAGAACGATGATAATTAAATAAATTATCTTAAAAGTAAATAAATCAAAACCACTAAATTATTAGTGGTTTTTTTATATCTTAAAAATAATAATTACCTATCTAATATTGAATTCCATTCTGATATCCTTGCATCAATTTGATCATTTGATTCTAAATCACCCATAATATCAATAGAGCTAATTGTGTCATCCTGGCAAATACTATTAACAATATCCTGACTATGATCTGTAATTAAACCAAATACACTGTGATGATTATCTAGCCATGTTGTTTCAAGGTGAGTAATAAAAAATTGACTCCCATTTGTTCCTGGTCCCGAATTTGCCATGGATAGTACTCCAGGCTTGTCATGCTTTAAAGAAGAATGAAATTCATCTTCAAAATTATAGCCTGGGCCCCCTGTTCCTGTCCCAAGTGGGCATCCAGTCTGAACCATGAAATTATCTATAACCCTATGAAATTTTAGATTATTATAATATCCTCTATTAGATAGATTAACAAAATTTGAAACGGTTACCGGAACTAAATCATAAAACAGATTTAGTTTTATAGTCCCTTTGTTGGTATTAATATGTGCTTCCATATGCTCCCCCTAAAAATTATAAAGTAATGCTACCCAATAATATCCTCACCACCATCTACTCTGATAGTGTTACCTGTCATCCAGCTCTCATGGCTTCTCCCAATCAATGTTACTACCTTAGCTACATCATTGGGAGTCGTCAGCCTTTTGCGTGGATTCGCATCTATTACTTTTTTCATCATATCCTCATTGCCTGGAATTTTTCTTAGTGCTGGCGTATCTGTGACTCCTGCCTGAATCGCATTAACTGCTATATTTTTTGTTGATAACTCAACTGCTAATTGACGACAGGCTGATTCAAGAGCAGCTTTTGACATTGATATAGCCCCATAGGATGGCCATTGCTTTCGCCCACCAGAACTGGTCATTGCCATTATTTGACTGCCCTCAATAAATAAATTATTTTCGAGCAGTGATTGAACCCAATAGATTAAGCTGTTTGACATTACATCCAATGTCATCTCAATATTTTTTTTATTTAATCTTTGCGCCTTATCTTCATGAATAAATGGCTTCATGCTTCCAAAAGCTAATGAATGTACTAGCACTTTAATTTTAATATTTTTAAAATCATCACTACTTAATAATGATTCCATTTGATCATAGTTACATGCATTCATTTTAATTAATTTGCTATCTACTTTGTGACTTTTAATATCATTATTTAATTGCTCAATTTGATCTTTTGGCTTTCTCATATATAAACCAATAATATTTAGCCCTGCTTTAGCGAGCTGCGTTGCGCATGCCGCGCCGATACCACTTGAGACACCTAGTATTAATGCATATTCTTTTGACATATAGCTTCTTCCTTAATATCTATACTATTAATTTATACTATGAAATCACTCAGTACAAATTAAAACTACATACCCATGAGCTTATCTGTTGGTATAATTGGCCTTCCTAATGTTGGAAAATCTACTATATTTAATGCACTCACCAATGCAACTGTAGCATCAGAAAATTATGCTTTCTGCACGATAGACCCGAATCATGGGATCGTTCAGGTCCCAGATCCTCGTATTGATATTATCAGTTCACATATTCAAACAGAAAAAATTATATATAATACAATTGAATTTGTTGATATCGCAGGATTAGTGGCGGGAGCTTCCAAAGGTGAAGGTCTGGGCAATCAGTTTCTCAGTAACATCCGCGAAACCGATGCCATTGCTCACGTGGTGCGCTGTTTTGAAGATGACAACGTGGTGCATGTATCAGCAACAATCAATCCAAAAGATGATATAGAAATTATCAATACTGAATTGGCGCTCGCA
>Ga0114996_10004838_pt1 | contig 16001 bp, 15 predicted proteins | sample ArcticOcean_MG_C_4_FD_87039 | JGI IMG/M metagenome (GOLD analysis project Ga0114996, IMG submission 87039) | Marine microbial communities from western Arctic Ocean - ArcticOcean_MG_CB4_134 | ecosystem: Environmental > Aquatic > Marine > Oceanic | place: Arctic Ocean: Canada Basin | collected...
AACGAATCTTCCAAATAGGTATAAATTTTGGTCGAATTTCCATTCTTAATCTTTTGCGTATTTGCCGGCCGGAGTCCCCGAAGCGTGGAGCGGACCGGACAGTCGATGCCCCTTTTGCGGCGCGAAAAATCCGGGCTACAGGGTGCCGCTCATGACGGCACCAACTTCGCCAGTAAAAATATCGCCGTCTTTGGGCTCGACGCTCTGCATACAGTGAACACCGGAAAGCAACAAATAGCTGATGCCGGGCACATGCGTGTCCACAACAGACTGGATGTCCTCGCCCGGAGTAATTCACCACGACCTCTGTGACTTCGATTGCATTGAGCGCGGACGGCAATTTGCCGCCGCCAACGATGAAACTGGCAAACCCCAAAAAGCATAATAATATCTTTGGCATCGTCAAAGAATGTAGCGTCATGAAATTCAGCAGACAGTACCGAAGAGCAGTGAAGTCATTCCAGATTTTGACTTTCCAGGCGGCGCCTGGAAAATGCGTTCGTCGATTCAGCCGAGGGGAGAAATAGTGTGAACAAGCCGCTTTGGCGCCCGAGCAATCAACGACAAGAAGCCACTAATTTAGCTCGATTCATGGCTCAAGCGGGCGAACGTTGGGGCGCCGTGTTCCATGATTTTGAGACGCTTTACGACTGGTCGATCCGAGAACCGGAAAGATTTTGGCTCTCCATGTGGGAGTTCGCCGGAATAATCGCCGAGACGCAGGGCAAACGGACCCTGGTCGATAGTGAAAAAATGCCCGGCGCGCAGTGGTTTCCCGACGCGCGTTTGAACTATGCCGAAAATCTTCTGCGCCGACGCGACGAAGGCGATGCGATCGTATTTTGGGGAGAGGAGATAATCCGGCGCCGATTAAGCTTTGGCGAGTTACACGACCAAGTCTCGCGCCTGGCACAAGCGCTCAAGGCGCGCGGTATCGCGGAAGGCGACCGCGTCGCAGCATATCTACCGAACATGCCGGAGACCATCATTGCCATGCTGGCGACAGCAAGTCTTGGCGCGGTTTGGTCCTCCTGTTCGCCTGATTTCGGCGCCCAAGGGGTGCTTGACCGTTTCGGGCAGATTGCACCAAAGGCGCTGATCGCCGTCGAAGGGTATTATTACGGCGGCAAGCAACTCGACTGCCTGGAGAAGCTGCGCGAGGTGCTACCGCAGCTGCCCAGTGTGGAATCTATCATCATCGTTCCCTATACCCGCGAACGCGCGAACCTCGACGGGCTCTCCGGTGCAGATCACTATGCGGACATCGTCGCCCAACAGCCTGGCGGGGACATCGAATTTGCCTCCATGCCTTTCAATCATCCGCTTTTCATCATGTTCTCGTCGGGCACCACTGGTGTGCCCAAATGCATCGTGCACGGCGCCGGCGGGACCTTAATTCAACATATAAAAGAACATTTATTACACACTGATATTAAAGAAAATGATCGCGTTTTTTATTTTACGACATGCGGCTGGATGATGTGGAATTGGCTGGTCAGCGCGTTGGCCTCCAAAGCGACGCTGCTGCTCTATGACGGCGCGCCGTTTCAGCCCGATGGCAATGTGTTGTTCGACTATGCGGACGCCGAAGCGATGACCCTATTTGGCACCTCAGCCAAATTCATCGACGCCGCCCATAAGGCTGGCGTAACGCCACGCAAAACTCACGGTCTGGAAAGTCTCAGAACAATGGCTTCGACAGGCTCGCCATTGTCGCCGGAAAACTTCGAATATGTTTATGCCGAGGTCAAAAATGACATTCACTTAGCCTCCATTTCTGGCGGAACGGATATCGTGTCCTGTTTCGCCCTCGGCAATCCTCTCGGGCCGGTATGGCCGGGGGAATTGCAGGCGCGCGGGCTCGGCATGCGGGTTGATGTGTTTGATGATGATGGCAATTCCATCCGCGGTGAGAAAGGGGAGTTGGTGTGTACTGCCCCCTTCCCGTCCATGCCTGTCTCGTTTTGGAACGACGCCGACGGCAGCAAATACCGCGCTGCCTATTTCGAGCGCTTCCCTGGCGTGTGGCACCATGGCGATTATGTGGCACTGACCGAACATGATGGCCTGATCATCTACGGTCGCTCTGACGCCGTGTTAAACCCGGGCGGCGTGCGCATTGGCACCGCCGAAATATACCGCCAGGTTGAGCAATTACCGGAAGTGGAAGAGGCGATTTGCGTCGGACAGAACTGGCAAGGCGATGTCCGCGTCGTACTGTTCGTCCACCTGAGGGCGGGTGCTGCCCTAGACGATTTACTAACTCGGCGTATCCGCGACCATATCCGCGCCGAATGCACACCCCGCCATGTGCCGGCCAAAGTCATTCAGGTGGCCGATATACCGCGCACACGCTCTGGCAAGATCACGGAGCTCGCGGTACGCGCCATCATTCACGGTGAAGAAGTGAAGAATAGGGAAGCGTTGGCCAACCCAGATGCCCTGAATCTCTACGCTGGTTTGGACGCGCTCAAGGAATGAGTGGGACGCGCTGAGCAAGGTTCGTGATAGCGTGACGGCAGCCTTCTAGAAATTTACCTAAGGATCGATTTGGCATGGCGCAGGACATGGGCGAGCAGGTCATGCAAAAACTACTGAGCACTCTGTCCTGCAAGACGTCAAGAACGGCGCCAAGATGAACTTCGGCCTCAACCTACTTGCTCGCTACCGGGCACGGGAAATTGGTGCATCACTATACGGCAAGGGCGGTGCATTGGTGCGCTCCGGGCCGTTTGAGGGCATGACCTTGTTGAACCGGACATTGGAGGGAAATGTGGCGCCTAAACTGCTCGGCTGTTACGAGCAGGAACTGCATGACGCAATCGAACGCTGCATCAAAACGCCTTATGAGTATGTCGTAAATCTTGGGTGCGGCGACGGTTACTACGCTGTCGGCCTGGCGCGGCGCATGCCAAATTCTGAAATCAAAGCCTATGACCTAAACAAGGGCCGCCGTACTCTGTGTAGAGACGCGGCTAAGGAAAACGGTGTCGGTGAACGTGTATCAATAGGTATGGAATGTGATGCAGAGGAATTGACTGCCCTCGCCGGCCGCCGCGTATTGGTGGTCTGCGACATCGAGGGCGGTGAGCGCGAGTTACTTGACCCGGAACGCATACCCGCGCTCAAGGGGTTCGATATTTTGGTGGAGCTGCATGAGAACCTGGACAAGGCGCTGCCTGAAATAATCATCGCGCGCTTTGTCGAAAGTCACGAAATAGAGTGCTTTCAGCACCAAGGCCGAGACCCCCACACTTTTAAGGAACTCGACAAAATCAGCCAGTTCGATCAGTTTCTGGCGCTTTGGGAGGGACGCCAAGGTCCCACTCCCTGGTCTTTCATGCGCGCCAAATAAAGCATTCAGCTTAGCCGTGCTTTCCGTCAGTAAACGGTATCAGTTCAGCCTGCCAAACGGCCATTAATGGCGTAATCCAAAATGCGCACCACCTGAGCCGGCGTTTCGGCAACCGCCATGGCCGCGCCGTCAACTTCCTTCAGGGCGTGGCCCAACGCAGGGTCGTGAATTGTGACGATAGATTTTCCTTTGGCGGCAGCATATCCGGCATCAAATGCGGCATTCCATTGGCGGTATTTGTCACCAAATCGCACCACCACAACATCGCTGCGGTCGATCAGGGTCCGTGTGCGAATGGCGTTGACCTTGGCGCCTTTATTGTCATGCCAGAAACTCTGCGCTTCTTCACCCAGGATCGCGACACCGCAATCGTCGCTCGATTCATGGTCGGTCACCGGAGAGAGAAATTCGACATCTAGCCCAGCCACATTTGCGCCCTGAATGATGTCCTCGCGCCATCCGCTGTGGATTTCGCCAGAAAGATAGACCGTCCATTCGTTGCCAGCCATTTTCTACGCCCCTATATTTTGCTATACAATACAACTAAATCAATTAATTATAGAACTTACCTGAGATAATAGGCGACACTTGTCGAATGCCCCACTGGTGAAATTTAGCAGCACATACGGAGTAACAAAACTGGCAATCAAGTTTCGTCACCGCCGAGCGTAAGGACGCCAGAAGCGGTGGCCGAACTCAACCATCTCCATCGTGTGGCTGACGCTTCTGATCGCTTAGGCTATGCTCGCCGCGACGATGCTGCATAAAGTTGAAATTTTTTATTCGTTCCGCAGTCCGTATTGTTATTTGCTGACGGATCGCTTGATCATGCTGGTGCGGGACTATGACGTCGCGGTGATGATCCGGCCGGTCTATCCGATCGCCGTGCGCGACCCGGACTTTTTTCGCCGGGTTGATCCGCTTTATCGGCCCTATCACCTCCGCGATTCAGACCGGCTCGCGAAATATTTGAACATTCCTTATCGCCGCCCAGTGCCCGATCCCATCGTTCAGGATTTGGCGAGCGGTACGATTGCCGCCGAGCAGCCCTACATACGCCATATTACGCGCATGGCTCAGGCAGCGACGGAAACGGGCATCGGCCTTGCGTACAGCGCGGCGGTCATGAAACTTCTGTGGAATGGCGCGACGGACAATTGGCACGAGGGCAGCCATCTTGCCAATGCTTGCAACAAAGCTGGCGTGGATTTCGACGTGCTGGACGGCCGCGCGGGACGCGAGGCCACGGCGCTCGATGCCGAGATCGAACAAAATCAAGCAGCACAGCGGGCCACCGGCCATTGGGGCGTTCCCCTGATGGTATTTGCCGACGAGCCGTTCTACGGCCAAGACCGTTTTGACATGCTGTGCTGGCGATTGTCACAATAAGGATTGCGAAAATCCAATTAGGAGGCGATGAGATGCAAATCGAAGAAAAAATTAAATCCCTCGGGCTCGTACTTTCTCCGCCGCCCGCGCCGGCCGGAAATTACATCGGCGCCGTCACCTATGGCAAACTCGTCTATCTCGCCGGACACGGGCCAAGCGATGCAGACGGCAATTACCGCAAGGGCAAGGTGCCAACAGCAGTATCGGTCGACGAGGCCTATGACGCTGCGCGCATGGTCGGCCTAAATATGTTGTCCACTTTGAAAACTGAAATCGGCGACCTCGATCGGGTGCGCCGCTTCGTCAAGGTTCTCGGCTTGGTCAACGCGGAGCCCGATTTCGAGCAACAGCCAAAAGTGATCAATGGCTTCAGCGACCTGATGGTCGAAATTTTCGGCGATTCCGGACGCTGTGCTCGCTCGGCGATGGGCATGGGCTCACTGCCATTTCAAATACCTGTGGAAATCGAAGCGATTGTCGAACTGAAATAGCGCTTGAATTCAGATTTCCGGGCTGCTGCTAAATGCTGGCATCGAGAGTCGGCAAACCGAGCAGCACCCGGCCATAATTGGAGCCGTTGATGTCCCAATTTTGGGTCATGTGGGCTTGAGCGCATTTCGTGTCCCGATAGGCGCGCGAGATCGGGTGGTGATCATAGAGCCCGGCGCCGCCGGCGAGCGAAAACATAATCTCGACAGCGCGCGCCGAGAGAGTGCCGGCAAATGTCGCGTCACCGCGCATCCGGCTCTTGCCCTCGATATCCAGTATCTCACCCGCTGTTGCAACCGCCATCGCCTCATCGGCACAGGCGTAGAGCAGGATCCGCGCCGCATCGAGGGAAGCGGCGGCCTCGCCGATCTTGATTTGTGTTGTGCCATAATCGATCACCCGCTGGCCCGTTACCCGGCCCGTGCGCGACCGCGTCCGTTCGAGGAAACTTTCGAACGTCGCGCTCGCATGGCCATAGGCGGTAGAGGACTGAACAACGGAAAATATGGCGAAAGTGCCAAGGCGATAAAGCGGGCTTGTATTCAATTTGGTGCCCGGCGCTTTTCCGAATTTTGATTCATCCACCGTCATCGTACGGTGAGTTGGAATGAACAGGTCCTCGACTGAGACATCGTTACTGCCTGTCCCTTTAAGACCCATGGTGTGCCAAGTATCGTGAATCGTTAGAAGGTCACGCGGAAGGGCGAACATAAGAGATTTCCGTGCTTCGCTCTCTTCAAAGGCGGAGAGGATGCACCAATCGGCGCCCATGACGCCGCTGGCAAACGGCCAGCGCCCGGTGAGGCGCCATCCGCCATCTACCGGCACCGCCTTGCCGCAGCCCGGTATAAGTACACCGCACACAAACGCGCCGGGGTTCTCGCCCCACATGTCGTGCTGCGTTTCTTTGGGAAATTGTCCGATCATGTAATTGTGGATGGTGTACTGCGCCAATACCCAGCCAGTCGAGGCACAGGCCCCGGCTATAGTGCTAATCACATCCACCAGACCGCCGAAATGAGCCTCGGCACCACCAAAGACGGCTGGCTGCAAGACCCGGTTAAGTCCGGCGGCGCGAAACTCGTTGAGCGTCTCGTCCGGAAGTCGGCGCAGGCCATCCGTTTCTTCCGCGCGGGCGCGTATTGCCGCGACAAGGCCCCGCGCGCGCTCAGCCAATTCTTCACGTGTTCCGACAACGGTCTTTGATTCTGCCATGAAATGCCACGCTGAAATGCAGGATCACCGAACTTCCGCGCGCAGCATAGCCGAAGAAGCCCGAAGGGTCAGGTAACTTGTGTCGCTTTTTCGTCGAGCGCGCGAAGGATCACTTCAGGCGTCACGGGAATCTGTTTGATGCGCACACCGAGTGCGTTGTTAATGGCGTTAACGATGGCCGGAATCGGACTGTTCGTGACCATCTCGCCGACACCTTTTGCGCCGAATGGTCCATTCCTGGATGGGATTTCTAGCACCTCGCACTCCACTTGCGGCATGTCAGCAGCGCCTGGCATCAGGTAGCTTTGGAAATCTCCGGGGGTGTGATCAATGGACGGATAGTAGGGCGCGGTGGTCTCCTGCAGGGCATGGCCGATGCCCATCCAGGCGCCGCCCACAATCTGACCTTTCACCAATGCCGGATTAACTTGCTGGCCAACTTCATAGGCGCTCTTGATTGACAGCACATCGACAGTGCCGGTCTCGGTATCGACCTCGACTTCGGCCACGGTGCAGGCATGAGCCTGGGTTGAATCGGGATCACTTTCACCAGTGTCAGGATCCATCGGGCTTGGCGTTTTCAAAAATATTCCGCGCCCGGAAATCGTTTTGCCGAGTTCGAAATGTGCCGCGCCGGCTGTTTCAGCGACCGAAATCGCCTTCTCTTCAACACCAGCGACATGGATATTGCCTCGACCATCGGTTTCCAGATCCTCAACGCTGACCTCCAGCTTTTCGGCGGCAACTTCCAGCATAGCCTTACGGGCCTCCGCGGCCGCCATGATCACCGCATTGCCGGCTCGATGGGTTGTGCGGCTAGCGAAAGTGCCGGTGCAGTGCGGGCCTGTATCGGTGTCGCCGGTGTCGACGATCACCGTATCCAAGGGCACGCCCAAAGTTTCGGCGGCAATCTGCGCAAGGATGGTTTTCAGACCCTGGCCGAGATCGACGCTCGACATGGTCACGACAAAATTACCGGACGTGGTGGCGTGGACCAAGGACTGGGTCGGATCGCCGCCCAAATGCATGCCGGTCGGATAATTTACGGCTGCGAAGCCGGTTCCGCGTAATTTGCTCATTTCAGCCTGCCTTTTGGTCGAAGGAGGACATGTTTTGGAAGGCTTCCGGCAATTGTTTTCCCGCCAGTTTTGCAGCCGTCAGGATCGTTTCGACCATGCCTGCATCCTCGACTTCCTTCTGATGTGATTTCATATCGCCTTCCCGGTAGGCGTTAATCAAACGCAATTCCCACGGATCCATGCCAATGGTCTCGGCGATCGTGTCCATTTGCACTTCCAGAGCAAAGGAGCCTGCCATAACGCCGAAGCCCCGCATGGCATTGGACGGCGCTCTATTGGTAAACACCACGATGGAATCGATCCAAACATTTGGAATCGTGTATGGCCCAGGCATGTGGCCGCAATGTTTCATGCCGCCGTAGGAACTGAAGCGCAGATAGGCTCCTGAATCCTGATACGTCGTGATTTTGCGGGCAATGATACGCCCGTCATTCATGACACCGTCCTTGATCACGACACGCCACGCAGAACGCGAGGACGACACCCGCATTTCCTCCTCGCGGGTGTATTTGAACTTGACCGGCCGGCCGGTCCTCATGGCAGCCAGGGTTGTGATGGGCTCGACCTGCATGTCGACCTTGCCGCCGAACCCGCCGCCGACCGTGCCACCGATAAAGCGCAACTTACTGGTCGGGATATCAAGAATACCGGCCGTGGTATCGAGCGAGAACTGCAGTCCCTGGGTGTTGCTGTATACCGTAATGCGGTTTTCGCCTACAGGCACCGCGATACAGCCATTTGTCTCTATCGGCGCTTGCTCAATAGGCTGGGTCTCGTAGCTATCCTCGACAATATGATCGGCTTCAGCGAACGCTTTTTCGACATCGCCGAAGCGAACCTGCGCCGCACGGTGGTTTTCCGGAAAGATGTAATGATTGTTCGGCCAATGTGCGGTGATGACCGGCGCGCCGTCTTTTAGCGCCTCATCAATGCCTAAAACCACCGGCAGCTCTTCGTAATCCACCTTCACTTTGGCGGCAGCCGCCTCGGCCTGTGCAGGGGTTTCAGCGATCACCGCTACCACGGATTCACCCTTCCAGCGCACCTTTTCGAAAGCGAGTACGGATTCGTCCTCGGGACCCACACCGACGCCCGCCAGGGCATTGAATTTTTTCTTACCCGGCAAATCCTCATGCGTCAAAACGCAAACAACTCCCGGAGATGATTTTGCTTCCGCCGTATCGATGTTCAGTATTTTGGCATGTGAATATGTGCTGCGGTGCATTTTAAGATGCAACAACCGAGGCACGCGAACGTCTTCATAATAGACGGTTTCGCCTGTCACATGTGTGTCGAGATCGCGCAGCCTTACCGGCTGCCCGACGATTTTCAAATCCTTGATTGCCATTGCTCTAGCCTTCCCCTATTCGCCTGACGCGCCTGACATTTCGGCGACGACGCTTTCGACTGCTTCGATGATCGGCAGATACCCGGTGCAACGGCAGATATTTCCCGCCAGAGCTTCGACAATCTCCTCGCGGTCCGGATTGGGATTACTGTCCAGCAGCGCCTTGATCGCGACCATCATCCCTGGCGTGCAAAATCCGCATTGGGCAGCATATTTTTCGACGAATTGATTCTGAAGGGCGGTGATCGAGTTGCTCTGATTCAAGCCTTCCAAGGTCGTCACCTCAGACCCATCAACCTCCTGAATTGGCGTGAGGCAGGAAAGCCGCAATTCGCCATCGACGATCACCGAGCAACTACCGCATCCGCCTTGGCGGCAACCCTCCTTGACCGACGTATAATCCAATGTGTCGCGCAATACGTCTTGCAGCGTCATCAAGGCACTGACGACCAATTCTTCGATCTTGCCGTTCACCTTGAGGCTAACAATTTTTGAAGCCATTATTCTTCTCCCCGCATCAATTTTAACCGGCGGCAATTTGCTGCAGCGCCCGCGTCAAATAAGTTGCAATCATTCGCCGGCGATACCATTCCGTGGCAACGGAATCAGTGCCGGGCGAACAGGCCCCAGCCGCTTGCTGTGCGGCTGCCTTGATACTGGCGTCACCGAGCGCCTTGCCGATTAGCGCCTGTTCGGCGGCGACACACCGCATCGGATGTTTGCCGGCGCCGCCAAACGCAATACAGGCGTTGCCCACCTTGCCGTTGTCGATGCCGATACAGGCGGCGACGGCGACCACGGTCGGGCTGTTAAAACGCCGCCGGCCGCATTTGAGATAGACCAATTCGCCACCAGGCGCAGCACAGTCGATACGCGTTAAAAGCCCATCTGCCTGGGCGCCCGCATCGTAAAACTCCACCAGCTTTTGGCTGCGCTCACCGTTCGCCGTGGAAAACGTCACTGTCGCATCCAAGGCAAGCAAAACTACTGCCACATCACCGTACGGCTGACGCGCAAAAATATTGCCGCCAATCGTCGCCATGTTCTGTACAGCTGGACCGCCAACGCCGCGCGCTGCATCCTGAAGCGCCGGAATGGGCAAGCTTTCACGAATTTGGCTCATCGTCACACCGGCGCCGAGAGACAGGCCGCCGCTGGAGCGCTCAATATTATTCATGCCGAGGCCACGAACGCCCATTACTTGCTCGGCCTGCGGAGCGGAATAGCGCATGGCGCTTGTGCCGCCCGCTACGATAGCCAGGGATGACCCGTGAGAAGCGATCATTCCGGCCGCCTCTTCCACAGAACCCGGCTGCAAATACTCAGCCATTATCTTCATCTCCCACGTTACGACGGAAATACGCTTTCACAGGTTGGCGCTATTCTAGCGTTCCTGTATGCGAACCATTTGTTGAAAATCTGACGGCAGCTTAGCGCGGAAGAGCCTGCATTTCACCGCGTCGGGCCGGCAAATCACGAATAATCAGACCAGTCGGTAAAAATTTGTTGGCTGGCCGGGTTCCGCTGATTAGCGCAAAGCGCGGCGGAATTCGGTGGGCGGAACGCCCTGATGACTACGGAAAAATCTGGTAAAATGGCTTTGCGCATGAAAACCGAGTTCTTCCGATATCTCAGCGATGCTGTCGGCGCTTTCGGAAAGTTGGTTTACCGCTTGGTTCATGCGAAGCACGTTGGCATACAGGTTCGGCGTCAAATTCGTGCATTGACGAAACAGCGCGAAGAAATGCGGGCGCGACAATCCTGAATGCCGCGCCACCGCCATCACATCGAGCGGCTCGGCGGAATGCTCACCCATATATGCCATTGCCTTGCGGATGCGAAAATCGCTAGCCATGCGGCCGACGGCCCCCTGTCCCAAAATTCTCCGGTCGGCAAATTCCCGGACCATTCCAGCAACCAGTTCGAATGCCAAATGTTCCAATTCATTAGTCTCGACCGTTCCCGACCAGCCCAGCATGTGGGCCAAACAATCGGCCATTTTTCGCGTTTTTTCACTCATTTCGGCGCTCGGCGACGAAAACAGCGCGGGATTGGCCATGCCGTGCAATTTCTTGTCCACAGCTTCCAACCAGGCCGGCTCGATATAGAGAGATAGATGAATTGCCGAGGCGGAATCGGCGCGGTGGAGATACTGGTGGGGTTGCCAGGAACTCAATAAAATAGCGTTCCGTTCGTCCAGGGGAAGATCTAGCTGGCCCACTCGAAATGCCGAATCCGCGCCGCCGCATTTAAAGATCAGCAGGCACTGGGAGTGAGCATGGACCACAAGCGGTTGATCCATGTCCAACAGCGCCAATCGACCGAAATCTCCCTGAACAATTCGAACGGCTCGAGTCATCGAATATACTCACCCCGTTTGCTTGAACTTGTGTTGGCCTTTCTTCGACCTTACAGGCAAAAATCTGCTTTTACGACTAAATGTCAATAAGGACGCCAGCCAGCCCCTGACATTCGGCTCTCGACCGCGCCGACAGGTTGGCGCAATATGGCACCGAATGTTTCGGAGGTTCGGCGATGTCAAAAACACAACGTATTACCATTCCCTTTGAATCCCTTGATCCGCTAACGATCGGTTCCTGCGACGATCCGAGCTTGGTCTATCGGGAGCAGATCGAGATCGAAATTCCTACCGACAATTTGATCGCGGTTATCGAACCGAACGAACCGCCTTCCCTGCCCGACGTTACACAAGCGGCCGCGAACGCCCTAGAAAACCCTCATTCCGGCCGCCGGTTTTCCGAGATGATCGGCCCGGATAAAAGCTTGGCTATTATCATCGATAACCAATTCCGTCCCACGCCTGCTTCAAAGATTCTTCCGGCGATTCTCGACGCCGTGGAAAAGCATGGTGTGAAGGATGCACGGGTGGTGTGCGCCAACGGCAAAGTTTTTACCATGTCGGAATCCGATACCGAGAAAAAGCTCGGCAGGGAGAACATGGCCCGCATGGAGCGGCTCGGAATACCGTTCTTCCAGAATGAGCCGCGCGAGGAAAAAATGTACACCTTCATCGGTGTCACGTCGCGCGGAACACCCGTCTGGCTGCACAAAGAAGTTGCGAATTCGGACGTCAAGCTATCGGCCGGCCAAACTCAATCCAATCATTGGGGTGCGGGCGGCGGCGGCAAGCTAATTCTCCCCGGCGTGGTATCAGACGAGACCATCGAATCGAACCATTGCGCCTTCGTGATGTCGCCCGATACGCATTACGGCTCCTACGCCGGGCCGATGCGCGCCGATATCGACGACGCGGCGACCATGTGCAATCTGACCGCCACACTGAACAGTGTGATCAACACCAGGGGCAGCGTCTCATTTATGAATTTCGGCAGCCATCCGGATGCCCATCTTGAATCGCTGCGCATATTCAACGACATCTACGCCTATGAACGGCCGACCGGCGGGTTGGCCGATATCGCCATTTGCGGTGTCTTTGCGCCGACCGATCACCTCTTCTTTCACACCGGCTGGGGCTGCATGTCGTCAGACCTAGTGATGAAGGACGGCGGGACAATCATCTATTGCAGTCCATCACCCGGGGTTAACACCCATCTTGGCAATTTCCCCGGCCTGGCGCTGATGGATTTGATGAAGCCTTATATGCCGCCGACGCCTGAGAATATGGAACGCGTTTATCGCGACATCCATGCCCGCAAGATTGAGATGTGGGCAGGCTGTATTTGGGTTCCAATCTACGAAGTGATGACGCGCAAGAAACTGCATGTTGTCACGCTCGAAGAAAACTTGGAAATGGCGGCGGATATCGGCATCGAGGCAAGCACATCGTTGGAAGGCGCTCTTGCCGACGCATTCACGCAGCACGGTAAGGATGCGAAAGTTGTGGTCCTGCCCTATGCGCGTTACCAAATGCCGCGTGACGCCATCGTAATGCCGGGCCAAGAGAAGCCGGCACTTGCGGCCGTGGCCGAATAAGGCAGGCGTTCAAAAACATGCCGCGCAGCATCAACGACAGAGCGGAACCGATCCGCGGCTCGACCACGATCGAAGTGCTGATGATGCGCTTTCCCGACGGTGAAGCGAGCGATCTGATGGCGCGCCTCGCGTGGCCCTGCGCGCATTGTTCGGGGCGTAAGGACGAACCGCTTTCGCTCGCCGCCAAGCGGCATGGCAATCCTACCAGAGCAGTTGTCGAGGCTTTCCGAGCCCTGGTCACCGGCGGCCCGAGCGAGCGCCAGATCGTGGCGGCAGCGAACAAATCCAGCCAACGTCCAAGCGTGGAAGCAATCTGGCGCCGCCACGCGTCGTAAGCGGGCGGCCTAGCTAACCTCAGCTTTAACGATGATTGAGGCGCCGGTATCGCCGGCCGCACAGCCAGTGAACAAACCGTAACCGCCACCGGTCATCACCAGTTCTTCAATCATTTCGATGACGAGGCGTAGACCCGTGGGGCCTTGCGGATGGCCATAAATTAGCGAGGACCCATAATTGTTCATCTCTTCGACGCCGAAATTCATTTGCCGTGAAAAATAAATGTCGTTGACGGCAAACGGATTGTGCGTTTTTACCACCGAAATTTCGTCCATCGTCAGATCGGCAGCCGCCAATGCTGCCTGCGCCGCAGGTACAGGCAGCATGCCCATATGCGCCCTTTCAGCCCGGCCCTCGCCAAGGGCCAGCATCTGAATTTGTACTTTGCTGTCCTCGCTTAATTCGCTCGCTTCCTCCCGTGTCGCTAACAGCATGCCGGCATTACCGTCCGCCGGATGGGTTTGGGTGGCATAGGTGACGCTGCCGCGGTCGACCACCGGCTTCAAGTTTTCAATGCCCTCGCGTGTCGCTTCGACAATCCCCTCATCGTCTGAAACGGTCGTCGTCCCGCGCCGCGATCTTAGGTCGACTTCTTGCATATAGCCGCGCTGAAACGCGCGGTCATCGGCCAGCGCCATTTTGTATTGCCCGTATCGGTGCAGCGTCAGCTCATCCTGCTCGGCGCGTGAGATGCCAAACTTGGCTGCGACATTCTCAGCCGTCTGAACCATGGCCACTTTGGCATGCGGGTCGCAGTTAAAATTATCCCATACCCAATTTTCCGATGTCCCGAGCCCGCCTGGCCCAGACGGATCGGGATAGTACATATGCGGTCCGTTGCTAATTTTATCTGCCGCAACCGCGAGACTGAGGTTGGAAGATTTCAACTCGATCGAAGCAGCCGCCGAAGCGAGCACCCGTGCCGAGGTCGCGCAGGCTTGGGAGATTGTCGGCCCGGTCGTTTGTTCGCTGCCAATTAGCGCCGCCAGCCCGGCGGCACCGTAAAAGCTCTGTGCCTGAGGGACCGTCATGCCGAAATGAATGCCCTGAAGCCGCGCCGCAACACAGCCGGGTTTCGCCAGCGATTTGGCCGCGCAAGCCGCGGCCAATCTTAACGAATGCTCTCCGGCGAGGCTGCCCTGCCAACGGCAAAATGGGGTGCTCCAATAGGAGCGATAGGGAATAAAAACATTTTCAAATTTCACGGTCGCAACCCTTCTAAGAGAAATTCTTTTCGATCAGCTTCGCCTTCATTTCCGTGCGCGGCAGGATATTCGGCGGGGTCAGTTCGACCTTTGCAGCAAATATCAGTTTTGCCCGCAATTTCGCCTCGATGCGGCGGGCCAAAGCATCGTCATCAACTTCTGCGTTATTTCTCTCGACCTTAATTCTAAGCGGCGGAGTAACTGTCGGACCCGGCGCGTCGAGAGATATCACCATCTCACCGGAAACTTCGGGCCGGAATGACATGACAACATCCTTGATCGCCGACGGCCAAACATTCACGCCACGCAAGATCAGCATGTCATCCGTCCGGCCAACGCACCTGAGCCGGGGCGCGGTGCGCCCGCAACCGCACTGGCTCGTCTTGATCACCACGTGGTCGCGGCTTCTGAAGCGCAGCATCGGATTGCAGGCACGGTCCAGATGGTTAAATACCATTTCCCCTTCGAATTCGAGCTGATCCGCCGCAATGACGGATCCTGTGTCGGGGTCGATGATTTCCATCACAAGGTAATCCGGCACCATGAAGTGGCAGCCGTCCTGCGCCTCGCATTCGGCGCTGTGAATTGTAATGACGTCGGCGTTGCCGATCGATTCCGTACAGGTGGCGTTCCACTCACTTTCGATGCGGGCGCGAATCTCCGGCACGCCGCCGCCCGGCTCGGCACCGACCATCACATTTTTTATTCCAAGTGTTGCTGGATCAATGCCCAAGTCTCGCTTGGCGATCTCCGCCAGGTAGGTCGCGTAGGACGGTGTGGTTGCCAATACCGTCGCCCGCATCGCTTGAATGGACGCGATCAGGCGATCTGATGCGCCGGTTCCGACCGGGAGCAGCGTCGCGCCAATTTCCTCGACCGCCCCCGCGACCGGCAATCCGCCGACAAAGAAGCCAATACTGAGACCCATCGCGAAAACATCGTCCGGACGCAATCCTTGGCACCAATAGCTGCGCGCGATGCATTCCGTCCAGCGTTGCTTGTCTTCCCGGGTGAGGCCAACAAAAGATGGTGTGCCAGTCGTTCCGGACGACGCATGCACGCGCACCACATCGCGAAACGGCGCAGCAGCATGGCGACCGAGCGGTGCAAGGGCCGCCTGACTCTCGCGCAGTTCATTTTTTTCCGTGAAGGGCAACTGCGCTAAATCTGCCAGTGTCTTGATATCGTTCGGTACAGCGCCCACGGAGGCGAGTTTATCGGCGTAGAAAGGCACGTGCTCGGCAACGTAGTTCAGCTGGCGTGCCAATTTGCCCATCTGTAGGACGTGTAATTCGTCCGCTGCCATGGTTTCGATTGCAGCGTTATAGTAGCGCCCGTCTATCGCGCTCATCGGCTATTCGGTCCTTTGTTTTCGTCCCGCCTGCGATGGTATTTGTTATTTGGCCTCAAACAAACAGCAATGGAGACCTGCTCTGTCACATAGTTCGAAAACTCAAGATGCCGAAGTGCAATTTTGGAGTGCGCGCGCGGTATGCCAAGCGGTCAGCGGCAAATCAATTTCTGTTGCGGAGTATACCGCTGAATTGATCGCCGCCTGCCACGACAATCAGGCCCTGAATGCGCTCATTGCGCTGGATGAAGCGCGCGCCCTAGAGCTGGCAAGAGCGAGA
>Ga0114996_10004842_pt1 | contig 15993 bp, 13 predicted proteins | sample ArcticOcean_MG_C_4_FD_87039 | JGI IMG/M metagenome (GOLD analysis project Ga0114996, IMG submission 87039) | Marine microbial communities from western Arctic Ocean - ArcticOcean_MG_CB4_134 | ecosystem: Environmental > Aquatic > Marine > Oceanic | place: Arctic Ocean: Canada Basin | collected...
ATGATCAGCATCATCACCCAGGGCGCCGCACCCATGGCCTCCATGCCGTCACGGATGGCGTTGGGAAGCTGGGTCAGGGCCATGAAATAGGCGAACAGGAACGCGCCGATGACGATGAAAAACAACGAAGCCGTGGTCCAGATGGTTTCCAACAATGCCTCGACAAATGTGGCGAGGCTCATGGAGCGGGTGGCGAAGGCGATCAGAATGGCCACCAGGGCGGCGACGCCGGCGGCCTCGGTGGGGCTCATAAAACCGGAATAGATGCCGCCCACGGCGATGCCAAACAATATCAGGATTTTCCAGAGCCCGACCATGGCGGCGGCGCGTTCCGACCAGGCCATCGGCGCGGCCAACGGCATATCACCCGGGCGCGTGCGGCCCAGCACATAGATGACAACCAAATGCAGCATTGTGGCGATCAGCCCGGGTAACATAGCCGCGGCGAACAGTTGCGGCACGCCTTCCTCGGCGATGATGGCGTAGATGATCAGGATCAGCGACGGCGGAATTAACGAGCCCAAAGTGCCCGCCGAGGCAACGGTGCCGGTGGCTATTGCTTCGGAATATCCCAATTTCCGCATTTCCGGGATGGCCACCCTGGCCATGGTTGCCGCCGCCGCCAAAGATGATCCCGAGATGGCGCCAAAACCGGCGCAAGCGCCGACGGTGCCCATGGCCAACGCCCCCCTGGCGCCGGAAAAGATGGCGTTGGCGGCCCGATACAATTCCGCCGACATGCCCGATTTCGACGCCACCACGCCCATCAGGATAAACAGCGGCAGGACGGTGAATGAATACCTGTCCGCCAAATCATACGGCGCCCCGGAAAGCGCAATCAGCGCCCGGTGCAAATCATCAATCGCGGCATAGCCTAAGAAGCCGACGGTGCCGAGCGCGACGGCGACCGGCACGCGCAGCATAATCATGCCGAACAGGCCGATCATGGCGAAGATGCCGATAAGTTGAGAGCTCATTGGGGCGGGCCGCTTCCGGGAGCGCTAATCGGATTGGGGCGGCGGAACCGGGGCGCCGCCGCCGCGCAAGCGGTGGATTAAAAGCCAAACGGTGCCGGCAATGGCAAGATAAAAGCCGAACAGGATGGGAATCCAATAATAAAACCGGTCGATTTCCATCACCATGGTGGTTTGGTTACGATAGAATTTTCCCATCGCCGGCTCGATCATGGCGAAGGCGGCAACGCTCAAAAACACCAGGGTCATCACCAAGCCCAGAATATAAAGTCCGCGCGATACTTTTTCCGGCACGACATTGTCGATCACATCGACGACGATATTGTCATCACGAATAAAAACGCCCGGCATGGCGAAAAAGATGATGCCCATGAGCACCAAGCCCGACACTTCGACCAGGCTTAGCATGGCGTAATTCATGAGCTGGCGGCCCAAGACGGCGATCGTCGTATGCACCATCAGGAACACCAGCAATGCGGCCGCGACGAGGCCAAAGGGCCTCGCCGCGCGCTCGAATATCGTCGCTCGTCTCATCGGAGACCGTTACGCGGTTTTACTTCCAAAAACTCTTGGAGTTTTTGGCGTGCTTGGCCGCCAGAGACTGCATCAGCCCGTAAATCTTAGCTGCCGGCAATCCCTTTTTCTCCGCTTTTTCGATGGTGGCGGCGGCGACTTTTTTGGCTATTGCCTGGAACTTTGCCATTTCCGATGCGGAGAAGTTTACCGGTTGGGTGCCTTCGCCCATCATCCGCTTCTTGCCGATGGTATCGAGAAAATCGAAAACCTTGCCGGTGCCGCCGGGCGCCTTGGCGAAGGGCGCGTTCAGTGCACCGCGCGCTTTGGCCGACAGCCCATCATAGGCTTTCTGGTTCATGCAGACGCAGAAGGTGCCTACATAGAAATACAGCTCGGTCGCGTATTTCACCACCGGGCCGATGCGAAAAGCCAGGCCGGCTCCGCCGTAATCGGTGAAGACGCCGTCGATGGTGCCCTTCTGCAAGGCTTCGGCCCATTGCGTCGGCGGCATCCCGTCGGGGGTCGCGCCGAGGGCGATGGCCATGTTGCGCACCGGACCAGACGGCACCCGAAGCCGCTTGCCGCGGAAATCGGCGAGGTTGCGGATCGGCTTCTTGCCCATATAGATATTGGCCGGCTGGTGGGTGTGCAAATCAATAACCTGCATGCCTTTGTGCTCGGCCCGCAACGCGGCGCGGATTTGCGGATCGTTCATGACCTTGGTGCCGATCTCGGCGCTACCGAACAAAAGCGGCACGGTGCCCAGCTCGGAAAGCGGAAAGACGCCGGGCGTATTGCCGTGCAGGAACCAGGTGATTTCGGCCTGGCCGCTCAGGGCCATATCCAGGTATTTGGGCGGCGGGCCCAACTGGGCGCCGGGAAAATAATTTAACACGAAGGCGCCGCCGGAATTCTTGGCCGCGCCCTTCAGATTTTTTTCCAGATATTTCGAGACCGCGTGCTGTGGCGGCACGTACGTAGCGAACTTGATTTTTTTCTGCGCCGACGCCGGGCTTGCGGCCGCCAGCATGGCGCTCCCGGCCAGCAAAGACAGTGCTATGTGATGAAAACCCATGACAATCCCTCCTCTGAATAAACCCTGATCGAATTATTACTTACCCCTGTTCAGACGACAGGTATTTGAACATTAGAGGAAATTCCGGCGGCGCGCAAATTGGCGGGGATTCTACTCCAGCGCCTTTAACTTATAGATCAGTTCCAGCGCTTGTTTGGGGCTAAGCTCGTCGGCTTGGATGTCGGCGAGGGCTTGTTCCAGGGGCGATGGCCCGCTGTCCGGCTTGGTGCCGCGGACTTGGGCGAAGAGCGGCAAATCTTCGGCCAGGCGGGTGACGGCGCCGCCCTGGTTTTCTTCCTCCAACGCCGCCAGCACCGCCTCGGCGCGCATCACCACATCATCGGGGAGACCCGCCAGGCGGCCCACATGGATGCCGTAGGAGCGGTCGGCGGCGCCGGGCGCCACCTCGTGCAAAAAGACAACATCGCCCTTCCATTCCTTGACCCGCATGGTGTGGGCGCCGAGCGCATCCAGCTTTCCGGTCAGGTTGGTCAGCTCGTGATAGTGGGTGGCGAACAGGCCCCGGCATTGGTTCGCATCGTGCAATTGTTCGACCACCGCCCAGGCGATGGAGAGGCCGTCGAAGGTGGCCGTGCCGCGCCCGATCTCGTCCAATATGACAAACGAGCGGCGCGTGGCCTGGGCCAGGATGGCGGCGGTTTCCACCATTTCAACCATGAAGGTGGAGCGCCCCCTTGCCAGATCATCGGCGGCGCCGACCCTGGAAAACAAGCGGTCGATGACGCCCATGCGGGCCGCCTCGGCGGGCACGAACGAGCCCATTTGGCCTAGGATGGCGATCAGCGCATTTTGTCTCAGGAATGTGCTTTTGCCGGCCATGTTGGGGCCGGTCAACAGCCACAACCGGTCGGCGGCGCTTAAATGGCAATCATTGGCGATGAACGGCGTATCGGTTGCCAGGCTTTCGACCACCGGATGGCGGCCGCCGGTGATGTGGAAATCGAGCCCGTCATTGATAACGGGGCGGGCGTAGCGGCCCTCCAACGCCAACTGAGCGTGCGACGCGGCCACATCAAAATGCGCCAGGGCGCGGGCGGCCAGCGCAATGGCATCGGCTTCACCGGCCACGTCGGTGCACAAGCCCTCGAACAATTCCAGCTCCAGCGCCAAGGCCTTGTCGGCGGCGCTGGCCAGCTTGCCCTCCAGCTCGCCAAGCTCGACCGTGGTGAAGCGCAGCACGTTCTTCATGGTCTGGCGGTGGATGAAGGGGCCGTCCGGGGCTTGGGCCAAGGCATCGGCGTTCCTGGCGGTGACTTCAATGAAATAGCCGAGCACGTTGTTGTGGCGGACCTTGAGCGCCGCAACGCCGGTTTCGGCGGCATATTTATCCTGCAATCCGGCGACCAGGCGGCGGCTTTCGTCGCGCAAGCCCCTGAGCTCATCGAAGGCGACCGAATAGCCGGGTGCGATGAAGCCGCCGTCGCGGGCATAGACCGGCAATTCGGCGTCCAGGGCCTTGGTCAATTCGTCGACCAGGCGGCCATGCTCACCGAGATCGTCCAGCCAGGCGGCGGCCAGTTCGGGCGGCTGGATGCCATCAAACGCGGTGCGCATATGGTGGGTGAGGGCAAGGCCGTCCCGCATAGCAGCCAGATCCCGGGGCCCGCCGCGCCCAAGGGAAAGCCGCGACAACGCCCGCTCCATATCCGGGCAGCGGGCAAGCAGCGTCTGCACCGCATCCAAAAGCGTGGTTTGGTCGTGGAAAAGCTGCACCGCATCCAGGCGCGCATCGATGTCCGCCGGCTCGGTCAATGGCGCCGCCAGATGCGTCTGCAAAAGCCGCGCGCCGGCGCCGGTGCGGGTTTTGTCGATGACGCTCAACAGGCTGCCCTGGCGCTCGCCGGTCATGGTCTGGCTTAGTTCCAGATTGCGCCTGGTGGCGGCGTCGATCTCCAATACGGCGCCGTCGGCGAGGCGCTTAGGCGTCCCGATACGCGGCATCTGGCCTTCCTGGGTTAACGCCACATAATCCATGAGGGCGCCGCCGGCGGCCAGCTCGGCGCGGCTGAAATGGCCAAAACCGTCCAGGCTTTGCACCCCATAAAGCGCCGCCAGCCGCTTCGCCCCATTGGCGCTGTCGAAGCGGCTGGCCGGCATTGGCGTCAGCACCCGGGTCCAGGGATCAAAATGATGGCGGGCGTCTTCGCGCTGGGCAATGGTATCGCTAATCAAAAGCTCGCCCGGATCGAGGCGCGCTAAGCCTGAGCCGATGCCGCTTTGCGCCAACGCCTGCATATGGAAATCGCCGGTGGACATATCCAGCCAGGCGAGCCCGAAGCCGCCGCCGGCCTCGGCGATGGCGGCCAGGTAATTGTTGCGCCTTGCATCCAGCAATGTGTCTTCGGTGAGCGTGCCGGCGGTGATGGTGCGCATCACGGCGCGGTTGACCACCGACTTGGCGCCGCCGCGTTTTTTCGCTTCGGCCGGGTCCTCGGTCTGCTCGCAAACCGCCACCTTGAAGCCCGATTTGATCAGGCGCAGCAGGTAGCTTTCATGGGAATGCACCGGCACCCCGCACATGGGGATATCGTCGCCCAGATGCTTGCCGCGCTTGGTGAGGGTGATGTCGAGGGCGGCGGAGGCGGCCACCGCATCATCGAAAAACAGCTCGTAAAAATCGCCCATGCGGTAGAACAGCAGACAATCGGGATGGTCCCGCTTGATGGCCAGATATTGGGTCATCATCGGCGTCGCCGCCTCGGGTGGCGGCGGATTTTGCGGCGGGTTTTCAGGCGCGGGCTGAACCAAGGGTTTTTATCACCTTAGGCGGTTGCAAGGATGCGCAGCCTAGCAAACTAATCAAAGCGCCGCCATGGCCGCTTGATGATGGCCGCCGGATTCGTGGCCAAAGCAACAGAAGGTGACGTCCATGTCTTTGGCGAGAAGATATTCGGCCACGGCGGCGACGGCGATAACCGCCGCCGCGCCCCCCGGATAACCATAGACGCCGGTGGAGATGGCCGGAAAAGCGATGCTGTTGATGCCGTTTTCCGATGCCAATAGAAGCGAGTTCTTATAACAGGCGGCGAGCAATTCCGCCTCGCCTTCGCCGCCGCCTTGCCAGATGGGTCCGACCGTATGGATCACGTGGCGGGCGGGCAAATCATAACCGCCGCTCAAGCGCGCTTGGCCGGTGGGGCAGCCGCCGATGCGCCGGCATTCTTCCAACAAGCCCGGCCCGGCGGCAAGGTGGATGGCGCCATCGACACCGCCGCCGCCCAGAAGCGCCGCGTTGGCCGCGTTGACGATGGCGTCCACGGCCAAGGTGGTAATGTCGGCTTCGATGATCTTCATGGGCCGGTTGCCGCCGCCAAAGCCTCAGCCGAGCGCGTCTGCGGCGGGCCGGTAATCGAGTCCGAGGTCTTCGGCAACCGCCTTATAGGTCACATGGCCCCGGCAGACATTGAGGCCGTTCATCAAGTGGGCGTCGGCTTTCATGGCGGCTTCGGCGCCCTGATCGGCCAAAGCCAAAATAAACGGCAGGGTCGCGTTATTGAGCGCCCGGGCCGAGGTGCGCGCCACGGCGCCGGGCATGTTGGTCACGCAGTAATGCACCACATCATCCACCAAATATGTGGGATCGGCGTGGGTGGTGGGGCGCGACGTCTCGAAGCAGCCGCCCTGATCGATGGCCACGTCGACCACCACGGCGCCTTTTTGCATATTGGTGATCATCTCTTTGGTGACCAGCCTGGGCGCGGCGGCGCCCGGTATCAGCACGGCGCCGACCACCAGATCGGCGCCGGTGACGAACTGCTCGACCGCGTCCATGGTGGCGAAAATGGTGTTCAGGGTCGGGCCGAACTGCATGTCCAGCTCATTAAGGCGGGCCAGGGACTTGTCGATCACCGTGACCGAGGCTTCGAGCCCCATGGCCATGCGCGCCGCGTTGGTGCCGACCACGCCGCCGCCCAATATGACCACCTTGGCCACCGGCACGCCGGGCACGCCGCCCAGCAGAATGCCGGCGCCGCCCTGCTCCTTCTCCAGACAGTGGGCGCCGACCTGCACCGACATGCGCCCGGCCACTTCGCTCATGGGCGCCAGCAATGGCAATCCGCCCCGATCATCGGTGACCGTCTCGTAAGCTATGGCGACTGAGCCGGACGCCACCAGCCCCGCCGTCTGTTCCGGCTCGGCGGCCAGATGCAGATAGGTAAACAGGACCTGGTTCTCGCGTAACATGATAATTTCAGAGCTTTGCGGCTCCTTCACCTTGACCACCATATCGGCCGCGGCGAACACGGCGGCCGCATCGCTGCCGATCTCGGCGCCTGCTGCAAAATAGGCATCATCGCCGAAGCCGACGCCGGCGCCGGCGCCGCTTTCGATGATCACCTGATGGCCGTGATGGACGGCTTCGCGAACCGAGGCCGGGATCATGCCGACCCGGTATTCGTGAACCTTAATCTCCTTGGGCACGCCGATGCGCATGTCGCTCTCCCAAATGATTTTCCTGTTCTTATATGATGGGACCAAGCGGGCATGCGCAACCGCCACTTTGCCAAGCTCAAGAAGCTGTGTTAACCGGAAGGCATGAGCGCAAGCGATCCGGTAAACACGGTGCTGGTCTATGTGGGCCTCGACCGTATCGGCGACAGCCTTTTGAAGCTGCCCTTCGTGCGCGGCCTGCGCAGCGCCTACCCCGATGCAAATATAACCTGGCTGGCGGGCAAGGGTACCAGCGTCTATGCGGGCATCATGGCGCCGGTGGTCGCCGGGCTGCTGGACGAGGTGATCGAATGCGCCGGCATCGGGCTTAGCCCGAAGGAGCTTTTGCGGCGGCCCTTACATGGGCGCGGCTTCGATCTGATCATCGATACCCAGCGGGTTGCCTTGGCATCCTTTGTGCTCTGGCGCATCCGCCACAAGCAGTTCGTGTCGCCGTTCGGCAAGTTTATCCTCTCCACCAAGAAACCGCCCGAGGGCTACCAGTTCCCGAAATCCATGCAGCGCCAGGTGCTGGACCTGCTGGAAATCGCCAGCGGCCAGACCATTCCGACGCCGAAGACTCTGGATCTGGCCCTCGATCCGGAATTGGAACGCATCGCCGAAACATTATTGCCCGATGGGACCGATTATGTGGGTTTTGCCCCCGGCGCCGGCGGCCTGCCCAAATGCTGGCCCCTGGAAAACTTTATCACCGCCGCCAATGGCATCGGAGCGCAGCCGGTATTTTTCTTAGGGCCTCAGGAGACCGATTGGATCGAGACGGTGCGCAGCCAGTGCCCGGACGCCCTATTGCCGTTGCAGGAAAATGACGTCGGCAGCGCCCATGATTTTGCGCCGCAATTGACCATCGCCATGGCAAGGCGGCTCCGCCTGGCAGTGTCCAACGATTCCGGCACCGGCCATATGTTCGCCGTTTCCGGGGCGCCGCTAATCTCCTTGTTCGGGCGCACGGTGCCGGAGAAATTCACCCCCATGGCCAGCCGCCTTACCATCATCCGCGCCCAGGATTACGGCGGCCGCGAGATGCATCTGATTCCGGTGGCTGTGGTGATCGCGGCGATCCGGGCCGAACTCGGCCGCCAGAGCGGTTCCGGACAAATATGAACCATTTGACCGGGATGATTTTGTCCCCACATTTGTCCCAAGTGCGCGAGGAGCGCAACCCATGGCGATGCATTGCATCGGCAAAGGTGTGCGACGACGTCCACGCATCAAAAGCACCCGGCCTGCGGTGGGTCAAATCGGCTCCCCGGCGGCGCCCCGGCCCTTGCCCGATGCAAAGGCATCGCGCGGCGCACCGCGCCTACCCGGAAAACCGATTTGTTCCCATCAAATTGCTTCATATTTGTCCGGAACCGCTCTAGACCGGCTCGCCCTTCAGGAGTTTGGGCAAACGCCCGGCTTCGCCCATGGCGTGGCGCATGAAGAAGCGCTTCAACGGGCCCGACCGGTTGACCATGGCGAGGCCCAAATCCCTGGCCAGACGCAGCGGTGCAATATCGTTGGAAAACAACCGGTTGATGCCGTCGGTCAATCCCAGCATGAGCATGGCATCGAAGCGCCGCCAGCGGTCATAACGTTCCAGAATGTGCGACGCACCGATATCGAGGCCGAGGCGATGCGCCTCGATCACCACCTCGGCGATGGCGGCCACGTCGCGGAGGCCGAGATTGAGCCCTTGGCCGGCGATCGGGTGCATGCCGTGGGCGGCATCGCCGACCAGCGCCAGGCGCTTGTCGATCGAGCGGTGGGCGAATTGCAGATCCAGCGGATAGGTCCATCTGGGCCCGGCCACAGACAATTCGCCTAAAAAATCACCAAAGCGCTGGCCGAGGACGTCCAGAAACTCTGGCTCGTCCAGCTGCATCAATTCCGGCACCAGGCTTTCGCGCTCGGTCCAGACAATCGACGAGCGGTTGCCGGATATGGGCAGGATGGCGAACGGCCCGGGAGCCAGGAAATGCTCGTGCGCCACATTGTTGTGGGGCTTTTCGTGGGCGATGGTGCAGACAATGGCGGTCTGCTTATAGGACCAGCTTGTGAGGGCGATATCGGTCTGGCCGCGCAAGTACGATTTGCGGCCATCGGCGCCGATCACCAGCGGCGCCGCCAGCAGCCGGCCATCTTTCAAGGTCAGGCGGGCAGCCTCCGAGCTGCGCTCCACACCGGTGATCTCCGCCGGCGCTATATACGTGACGCCGGAATGGAGCCCAATAGCCTGGAACAGGGCGCTGCGCATATGGCGGTTCTCAACCATATAGCCGAGCGGCGCCTCGCCGATCTCGGTGTAATCATAATGCAGAAACAATTTGGAGGCGCCGTCGGCCACCCTGATATCCAAGATCAGCGTCGCCTCGGCCAGATGCTCCCAGATGCCGAGGTGGTCCAGCATGCGCTTCGGCGCCTGGGCGATGGCCGAGGCGCGGCCGTCAAAGCCGGCGTCCAACTGGCCGCGCTGATCGACGCGGTCGACGACGATAACCTCCAGCCCGGCCTGGGCCAGGGCCACCACAAGCGCCGCCCCCACCAGGCCGCCGCCGACTATCAATACATCCGCCATTATTCCCAAGGAATGAACCCATCGGTGGGCAAAGTCCAGAGGGCCAAACGCCCATATATTTGTCTATATTTTAGTCATTTTTATAATATGAATAAAATTTAATCAATTCAGCGTTGTCTCTGGCCTCCTCAGAAGGCCTAAAAATACCATAAGGAATTGAAAACAAACAATTACTGGTTTTGGCACGATCCTTGAAATGTCCAGGGGACCAATGTGAGACCAATGGGGGTCGTTTGGGAGGAGCGTTTTTATGAAATTTATCGTCGCAATCATCAAACCGGCGAAGCTGGACGCGGTACGCGAAGCGCTGGTTGAGGCCGGCGTTCCCGGCCTGACATCCAGCGAAGTCTCCGGGTTCGGGCGCCAAAAGGGCCATACCGAGATTTACCGGGGCGCCGAATACGCCATCAGTTTCGTGCCCAAAACCAAAATCGAAGTGGCGGTGACCGATGCCCAGGCCGATGCGGTTGTCGAGGCGATCAAATCCGCCGCCGGCACCGGCAATATCGGTGATGGCAAAATCTTTGTTCAAGAGCTTGGCCAAGCGGTGCGCATTCGCACCGGTGAAACCGGCGAAGAAGCCTTATAGGAGTGTTCAAAATGATAAAATTTATCCCCGCAATCGCCGCCCTGGCGGCGGCGCTGGCCTTTGCCATCGATCCGGCCCTGGCCCAGGAGCCTAAGCCCAAGCTCGATACCGGCGACACCGCCTGGATGCTGACGTCGACGGCCATCGTGTTGTTGATGACCATCCCCGGCGTCGCGCTTTTTTATGCCGGCATGGTGCGCAAGAAAAATGTGCTGTCGGTGCTGATGCAAAGTTTCGCGGCGGCCTGTCTGGTTACCATAATCTGGATGGTGGCCGGCTACAGCCTGGCTTTTTCGAAAGGCACGTCCTCGCTGGTCGGAAATCTTGATCTGGCCTTTTTGGAGCATCTCACCGTCGGCGGCATCAATGGCACCATACCGGATTCGGTGTTTGTCATATTCCAGATGACATTCGCCATCATCACCGCCGCGCTGATCACCGGCGCCGTCGCCGAGCGGATGAAGTTTTCGGCGCTTCTGTGGTTCATCGGCATCTGGTCGCTGGTGGTCTATTCACCGGTCACCTATTGGGTTTGGGGCGGCGGCTTCCTTGGCGATGCCGGCGTTCTGGATTTCGCCGGCGGCACCGTTGTGCATATCAATTCCGGCGTCGCGGCGCTGGTGGCGGCGGTCATGCTCGGCAAGCGCAAGGGCTACGGCACCGAGAACCTGGCGCCGCACAATCTGGTGCTGACCGTGATCGGCGGCTCGCTCTTGTGGGTCGGCTGGTTCGGCTTTAACGCCGGCTCGGCGGTTGGCGCCAATGGCGGCGCCGGCATGGCCATGGCGGTGACCCAGATCGCGGCGGCGGCAGCGGCCCTCGCCTGGATGTTCATCGAATGGATCAACCATAAGAAGCCGACGGTGCTCGGCATTGTATCGGGCGCCGTCGCCGGTCTGGTGGCGATCACGCCGGCGTCCGGCTTCGTTGGCCCCAAGGGCGCGCTGGCCATCGGTATCATTGCCGGGCTGGTTTGTTATTGGGGCGCCACCTGGTTGAAGCCGAAGCTCGGCTACGACGATTCCCTCGATGTGTTCGCGGTGCATGGTCTTGGCGGCATCACCGGCGCCATCCTGACCGGCGTGTTCGCGGTCGAGGCGATCGGCGGCACCGCCGGCGCTCTCGAAGGCAATGTCGGGCAGATCGGCACGCAAATATTCGGTATCGCCGCCACCATTGTCTGGAGCGGCGTCGCCTCGGCGATCATCCTGTTTGTGATCGATAAGGTGATTGGCCTCAGGGTCGACGAAGAAAGCGAAGCGGAAGGCATCGACTTTTCCCAGCACGGAGAGATGGTCCGCTAACCAGCCGTGCAATTTTCTCCTTAAGTTTCGGCGGGCCGGTCGCAAGACCGGCCCGCCGATTAGCGGTTGAACAGGGGTATCCTCCGCGTTCCTCCGCTTCTTCGGACCGCTCCGCGACTGCCACGCCGCGGGGCGGTCCATTTCTTATAGGGCGCCCCGCAAGGCTTGATATTGCTTTGATATTGCGTAATTAAATAACCATCGCCGGTTCTATGGGGCGTGGCAAGGACCGGTGTCATGCATACTTTGAGGAGGACATAGGATGCATCGTCTAAGGGGAACGAAATTATTTTTGCCCGTTATCGCGGGTATTTTGGCGATGCTACCGGACAATGCCTGGGCGCAAGACGCGGCCAAGCTGTCGGATGGCAACACCGCCTGGATCATCACCGCAACGGCGCTGGTTCTGTTCATGACCATGCCCGGACTGGCGCTATTTTATGGCGGTCTGGTGCGCTCCAAAAACGTGCTGTCGGTGTTGATGCATTGTTTTGCGATCACTTGCGTGTCATCCCTATTGTGGCTGGTGCTGGCCTATTCCATTGCCTTCGGCGGCGACGGCACCTGGTGGGGCGGGCTCTCCAAGAGCTTCCTTTCCGGCGTCGGCGTGGACACCTTGTTCGGCGATATTCCGGAAAGCGTCTTCTTCATGTTCCAGATGACCTTCGCCATCATCACGCCCGGCCTGATCGTCGGCGCCTATGTGGAGCGCATCAAGTTCTCGGCCGTGGTTATTTTCTCAGGGCTTTGGCTGATCGTTGTCTACGCGCCATCGGCCCATTGGATCTGGGGCGGCGGGCTGCTTAGCAATCTGGAATGGGCCGGGCTCAAGGGCTATGCCACCATGGACTTTGCCGGCGGACTGGTTGTCCACGCCAACGCCGGCGTCGCGGCGCTGCTTATCGCCAAGGTGCTGGGCCCGCGGCGCGGCTTCCCCAACGAGCTGCGCCCGCCGCACAATCCCGGCATGGTCATGATCGGCGCCGCCATGCTGTGGGTCGGCTGGTTCGGCTTCAACGCCGGCTCGGCGCTGGCCGCCGACGGCTCGGCCGGCATGGCAATGACCGTCACCCATATTTCAGCGGCCACCGCGTGCCTGGTCTGGATCACCATCGAATGGATCAAGTTCGGCAAACCCAGCCTGGTCGGCATCGCCACCGGCGCCATTGCGGGCCTGGCGACAATCACGCCGGGCTCCGGCTTCGTTGGTCCCGCGGGCGCGCTGGTCTATGGCTTTTTGGCCGGCATCATCTGCTTCTTCGCCATCAATCTGGTGAAGCAGGCCTGGAAGATCGACGATTCTCTGGACGTGTTCGCGGTCCATGGCGTCGGCGGCATCCTCGGTATATTGCTGACCGGCATCTTCGCCGATGCCAGCTTCGGCGGCGTTGGACTGCCCGAGGGCGTCACCATCGGCACCGCCTTTTTGGGCCAGCTGATCGCCGTTGCCGTGACCATTGTCTGGGCCGCCATCGCCGGCTACATCATCATCAAAATCACGCAAGCCATCGTTGGTCTGCGGGTGGATGAAGATGACGAGAGCGAGGGGCTCGATCTTACCGAACATGGCGAGCGCGGCTACGACTTGTAGCCGCCCGCCATGGTCTTACATAACGACTAGATGCGTTGATGAAAGGATAAAGCCATGAAGATGGTAATGGCAATTATCAAGCCCGCCAGACTGGATACGGTTCGTGAAGCCCTGACCGGCATTGGCGTTCAAGGCCTGACGGTGAGCGAGGTTTCCGGCTTTGGCCGCCAGAAAGGTCACACGGAGATTTACCGGGGCGCCGAATATGCGATCAACTTCGTTCCCAAATCCAAGATCGAAGTGGCCGTCGATGACGATCTGGTCGACGCCGTGGTCGAGACTATCGCCGCCGCCGCCAAGACCGACAATATCGGCGACGGCAAAATATTCGTCATGGAGCTTGGCCATGTGGTGCGCATAAGAACCGGAGAGACCGGCGCCGAAGCGCTCTGATCGCGCTTAGGTTTCCCAATTGGTAATCCCGCTTGGAATTCTATGCATAATGATGCCCTCGACCGCCTGACCGACTATCCGTTTGACCGGTTGCGGGCGCTTCTGGATGGGCTGGACGCGCCGGGCGGCGCCAAACCGGTGATCATGTCCCTGGGCGAGCCGCAACACCCATCGCCAGCCATTCTGGCCGAAACCGTTGCCGCCCACGCTGAGAGCTGGAACCGCTATCCGCCGGTGGCCGGCACGCCGGACCTGTTGGCTGCGATCACCGATTGGCTGGGCCGGCGCTATGGATTGCCCGAAGGCTTTATCACCCCCGGCGATCATGTGGTTGCCGTATCGGGCACCCGCGAAGCCTTGTACATGGCCGGCGATGTTTGCATCCCGGGTCCGGACGATGCCGGCCAGGCGCCCGTGGCGCTGATCCCCAATCCGTTTTATCAGGTCTATGTGGGCGCCGCGCTCATGCGCCGGGCCGCCCCGCTTTACATGCCGGCCACCAAGGCCACCGGCTTTTTGCCCGATTTCGAATCCTTAAGCGCCGATGATTTGCGCCGCACCGCTCTTGCCTTTCTCTGCTCGCCGGCCAATCCGCAAGGCACCATCGCCGATCTGGATTACCTGAAGACGGCTATCACCATGGCAAGGGAATATGATTTCGTGCTTGCCGCCGATGAATGCTATGCGGAAATCTATGATACGGGCGCGCCGCCCGGCCTGTTGCAGGCAGCCGCCGAATTGGGGGTTGGGCTGGACAATATCCTGGTTTTTCATTCGCTGTCGAAACGCTCCAGCGCGCCGGGCTTGCGCTCTGGCTTCGTTGCCGGTGATGCGGATTTGATCCGGCGCTTCAAAACCTTGCGCAATTATGGCGGCGCCACCTTGCCGATCCCGATCCTGGCGGCGTCGGCGGCGCTCTGGCGGGACGATGCCCATGCCGAGAACAACCGCGCCCTTTACCGGCAAAAGTTCGACCTGGCCGATCAGATATTACAAGGCCAGTTGGAATATTACCGGCCCGGCGGCGGCTTTTATCTGTGGCTGGATGTGGGCGACGGCGAGGACGCGGCGCGGCGGCTGTGGTGCGAAGCCGGGGTACGCGTCATTCCCGGCGGCTATTTGGCGCGCGCTGGCGCCGATGGGGTTAATCCCGGCGCGCCCTATATCCGTATCGCCCTGGTGCAGACCCGGGACGAGATTGGCGACGCCCTCGCCCGCATCCGGGATTGCCTGACCTGAATGGACGCCGGCCTTTATCTTATTCGCCACGGCGAAACCGAATGGAACCGGGCCAAAAAGGTGCAGGGCTGGAACGATTCACCGCTGACCGAATTGGGCCAAGCCCAGGCGCGCGCCGTGGCCGGGATTTTGGCAGCGGAAATTGCCGATCTTTCCGAAGCCATTCTTTATTGCAGCCCATTGGGGCGCGCCCGCGCCACGGCGGAGATTATCGCGGCGGAATTGGGCCTGGATTTTGGCCTTTGCCGGTTCGACGAGGATTTGAAGGAATTGAACACCGGCCAATGGGACGGGCTGACATTCAAGGAGATCGAAGCCGCCTTTGCCGATAGTTTGCGCCATTTCCGCGAAGATTCCTGGCGCAACAGCCCCCCCGGCGGCGAAAGCTACGCTATGTTAGCGGCGCGCATCGGCAGCTGGCTGGACCGTCTCGAAGCGGCCGGGCCGGTGCTGGTGGTCTCCCACGGCATCGCCGGACAGGTGTTTCGGGGCCACTATCTGGGCCTCGGCGAGGCGGAAACGGTGAGCCAGGACCAGCCCCAGGACGTGGTATTCCGCCTCGCCGGCGGACGCATCGAGGAATTGACCGCGCCAATGCTCTAAAACCGGAAAAACCCCTTACATTATAAGCCATTGCGGGCATTGTTTAGGTTTCGGTAAGGTTTGCACCGCTACTCTGGCGGGATGGCCCATAGCACCACAAATCAGCGCCCGGCCTTCCTGCCCGACGGTTTGGTAGAGGCGGCGCGCACCCGCGCCGTCGAAATTTTGGGCATCGCGCTGCTGCTGGGCGCCATCTTTTTAACCATATCCCTGGCCAGCTACGCGCCGTCGGACCCATCGTTTAACAGTGCCGGCGAAGCGCCGTTAAAAAACATCATGGGCAGCGCCGGCGCCATCGCCGCCGATCTTCTGATCCAATTGTTCGGTCTGGCCGGCATCCTGGCCATTGTGATCCTGGCAAGCTGGGGCTGGCGGCTGGTGCGGCGCAAGCGCATCGCCCTTATATGGCTGCGCCTGCTGGCCTTTGCGGCTGCCACGGTGCTGGCCGCCATGGCCCTGACGGTGATCCCGGAATTTGAAAACTGGCCGCTTCGGACCGGTCTCGGCGGCGTCTCTGGCAGCATCCTGTTCACCTTCGCCAGCCATCATTTGAGCCCTTACGCCGCTGGCTATGAAATATCGGCGACGGTTGGGGCCGCGGCGCTCCTGGGCCTGGCCGCGGCATTGTTCGCCGCCGGCCTCGACCGCGGCGAATGGCGCGCCATGGGGACCAGCC
>Ga0114996_10004845_pt1 | contig 15982 bp, 15 predicted proteins | sample ArcticOcean_MG_C_4_FD_87039 | JGI IMG/M metagenome (GOLD analysis project Ga0114996, IMG submission 87039) | Marine microbial communities from western Arctic Ocean - ArcticOcean_MG_CB4_134 | ecosystem: Environmental > Aquatic > Marine > Oceanic | place: Arctic Ocean: Canada Basin | collected...
ATCAAGCAGGAGACTGTGATTTCTCGATGCCAGACGATCGATCTTCGGCCTGTGGATGCAGAAATTATCGAAGCTGAGCTAATCGAAAGATTTGAAGCGGAAGAATCGCAAGCTCGCTCGCTTTCACGTCTCGCTCGTGGCTGCCCCGGCTGGGCAATCGACGCTTTAAACGATTCGACAATTGTCGATGGTCATAATCAGTCAGTACTGCGGTTTGCTGAGATCGTTACAGGCAATATTGAAGAAAGATTCAGGTACGCCCGTCAGACCGGCGGGCAGTTCTGGCGAGATCGTGACGCTGTGTTGGCAGAGATGCAGCGCTGGCTCGAGTGGTGGAGAGACATAGCTATGATGCGTCATAAACTGGATGACCATGTTACCAACACCGAATGGGCGGAATTACTCTCAGAAATCGCCAATCAAATGAAAGAGTCTCAGATCTCTGCAGCCGTGACTTCGATTCAGGATGCGACACTCGCTTTAGAAGCGAACGCAGTTCCACAGCTAACTTTCGAAGTGCTCATGCTCGATCTGCCGTGGGCTGATCCAGCGAAAGTCCCATCGCTCACTTTTGGCGATAGCGACGACACCGAATATTAGCTAGTCGGCCATTGCGGCTGCAGTCGATAGCTCGCCGCTCGAAGGATTCGATTCAGGAACCATCCATGGTACGAACGGCAGCCATGTTTTCCTGAGCGATTCTAGTTTCAGAAACGAGTATGGGTTGGGTCGAGGTTCATAAGGTTTGTTTCGCAGCCTCATGCCCGCCTCTTGGGGAGTTCGAGCGGCCTTCCTGTGGTTGCAAGCCTTACAGGCGCTAACAACATTCTCCCAAGTAAATTCGCCGCCTTTGCAGCGAGGGTGAACGTGGTCGATAGTCATATCCCGTGGCTTCGCTCCACAGTACTGACAAGAGTTGTTGTCACGAGAGAAAATTTCGTTGCGCGACATCTTACGTCGCTGGAGCGGTCGCCTGACCATATAGACCAGTCGTATCACGTCAGGTCGGTCGAAAATATCGGTGACGGTATGAACATATTCACCGGTATCTTGAACTGATTCAGCCTTGCCTTTACCCACAAGTTTCACAGCCCTGCGAATATCGCAGATGTTGAGCGGCTGATAGTTCTGATTGAGCACCAATACTGGCGCCCGAGTGCTTTCGCTCATACGGTTTTCCGTTTTCCATCCTTGGCTTAGATGCGCCTATTTGTGAGCGAGCTTACTTGCTGTTTATTGAACGTCTACAAAGGGGACTATGGTTTCAAAGGTGAACAGGCGCAAGCTATTCTTGCTCGTCTATTGCTTGTTCGAGTAATTCTAGTGCTTCGCCAAATTCGGCTGGAGCGAATGCGGTAACAACAGATCGTATATCAATAAGTGATGGAACCAACGTCGATTCAAGTAGTAAGTTTCGACCCTTGTCTTGGCCGAGATTCTTGGCGAATGCAATGGTGTTGCCAGTGATCTTGTCGGTTATGCCTTCTCTGCCGTCGGTCATGATGTCGCCAACGCCGATTTCTGTTGTTTCAACGTCCTCTACAAACGAGTAACGAGCGACAACGGTCAGTATTCCGCCCGCGATCAGAACGCCGGCGACGAGTCCAATGACTATGCCACCGAGACTGTCTATCCAGCCCATGAACGTAACTTTTATAGCCTTTTTAATCATCGAAGCGACTATGCGGCAGGCGATGAAGACACCAGCGAATATGATTACGTAACCGATAGCCGTAGAAACAGCCTGGCTTTCAACTCCATCCCATATGAGCGACAGAACTTGGCCGGCGAACACTCCGCTAAGGAGCATTCCGACATAGATAGCCGCTGCGTTCAATACCGCTGAGACTAATCCAGTTTTGTATCCCCAGAGCGCGGTGGCCGCAAAGGCAATAATCAGAATCCAATCTAGAACGTTCATTGCTTCAAATCTCCAAGGTCGGTAGTCGAGTTTTTGTACTCAATTACACGATGGTATCGTCGAATCATTACCTAAATATTGATAACGCCCATATGCTGGATGAGCGATATTTTAGCAGTAGACGGTTAGGTTATTTAGAGTGGCAGTTCTGCGGATGTGGTCAAATATAGGTAATACTGAGTTAAGTTTTGAATGGAGAACGTTTGTTGAATACAGGTAGCGCACGCCCGGCGATTGCAATTGATGGACCTGCTGTTTCTGGAAAATCATCTGTTGGGCGATCGCTTGCAAGTCACATCGGATATCGTTTCCTAGATACCGGTCTCATGTACCGTGCTTCAACTTGGAACGCCATAAAAAACGGCGTTGACGTGAGAGACTGGGCAGCAGTCGCACAAGTAGCCGAACGTATGGATTTCGCTGTTTCAGACGGCGAAACTGGTGACAACCTGATCGTTGTGAATGGTGAAGATGTAACGAAGCATTTGCATGCGCCTGCTGTCGATGATTCCGTTTCGTCGGTAGCTTCCGTTGGGAGAGTTAGGGAAATCATGGTTGCAGAGCAACGACGATTGGCTAGCGGTGGTGCGATTGTGATGGTTGGTCGAGATATAGGAACGATCGTTATTCCTGAAGCTCCACTAAAGATTTATCTAACTGCTACCGTTCGAACTCGCGCAAATCGCCGATATCGGGACTTCATTGCAGAAGGCACGGAGATTGAGTTTGAGGACATTCTTCGTTCGATGGAGCAGCGTGATCTAGTCGATTCTTCTCGTGAGAATTCACCGTTGAGAATTGCTGACGATGCTTATGTCGTCGACACCGACGAATTAACGTTCGATGAAGTTGTGAATCATCTCGTCGAGCTTGCTAAGGAGGTTCTCTAATGGCCCAGTGGCTGTTCCCTGCTTTAAATGTTGGGTTCAAAACCACACTCAAGCTATTCTCGGATTTCGAAATCGAAGGACAAGAGAACATACCTAAATCGGGACCGCTTCTCGTCGCTTCGAATCATATTTCTAATCTTGATCCAGCCATCCTTGCGGCTGCTCTTCCTCGTCCACCAGTGTTTATGGCGAAGAAAGAGCTTTTCAAGTATGGGATCGGTTCGGTTTTCATGAAGGGTTATGGAGCGTTTCCGGTGGATCGTCATCGTGCTGATGTTCGAGCGCTTAACTGGATAACCCGGATGTTATTAAGTGAACACCGTATATCGATCGTATTCCCAGAAGGAACTCGGAATAAACAAGGCATCCTGATGAGAGGCCAGCCAGGACTCGCACACATTGCAATGTCGACCGGTGTGCCGATCATTCCAGTTGCGCTTACTGGCTCAGAAAATTTGCAGAATCCAATCAAAGTGTTTAAGCCAACGGCTACATTAAGATTGAAGATTGGAAAGCCGTTCATTGCCTCGGGGGCTGAGGGAAGTGCTGCGAGAAGAAAAGCGGCTGCAGTCACTACTGAAACTATGGTGCGAATTGCCCGCATGCTTCCTGAAGACAAGCGAGGCGCATACACTGACAAGTGTGGTATTGAATTGAAAAATACATCCGATTTCACCTGTTCTCCCAGTGAGGTATTCATCTAAGTGTGTGGAATATTTGCATACGCCGGAACTGAAAACGCAGTTCCTCTGGTAATCGATGGACTTCGGTCGGTCGAGTACCGAGGGTACGACTCAGCGGGTATTTCTGTGATCGATTCGTCCGGTGAGATTCAGACGGTCAAGCGTGCCGATCACCAGTCATCGCTCGAAAACCTTGCGTCCGAAGTGTTAAACGGAGAGCTTACCGGAGTCGTTGGAATTGGTCACACCAGATGGGCGACGCACGGTCTGGTCAATAAGCAAAACTCGCACCCACACGCATCGAGCAGCGGGGCGGTTTCGATTGCGCACAACGGAATCATAGAGAATTTTCTTGAACTCAAAGATGCATTGCTTGACACCGGTGTTCAGTTCAAATCTGAAACGGATTCAGAAATACTGGCCCATTTAGTTGGGCACAGCGTTGCTTCTGGCACAAGCCTGCGAGAGGCTGTGATTTGCGCGGTTAGTCGGATAAAGGGTAATACCGCTGTCGTAGCTGTTTCTTCCGCTGAACCCGACATTGTCGTTGGTCTTAGGGTAGGTAACGCCGGCGGAATCGTTGTTGGAAAAAACGATTCCGCCGCTGTGATGTCATCCGACACGATCGCCCTACTTCCGTATACATCAGAATTTATTTATCTCGAGCCCGGCGAGATCGTGGAGATCCGCAAGGGCGAAGTTCAGCTATTCGATTTTGAGGGCAACTCTATTTCTCGTGAAGCGGTAGTCACTGCCCAGAATTTTGAGGCTGCGCAAAAAGGTAATCATCCGCACTTCATGTCGAAGGAAATATCTGAACAGCCTGACACCGTTCAAGCCGCTATGCGTGGCAGAGTGGATTTTGCGAACGGAACGATATCTCTTCCTGAAATTTCTCTTTCTCTCGACCAAATCAAGTCGATTGACCGAGTGATTCTTACAGGTATGGGAACCTCCATGCACACCGGAATGTTTGGTGCGTCTGTAATCGAATCAATCGCTCGTATTCCCTCGGTTTGTGAGAACTCATCTGAATTCAGGTATAGAAATCCGGTTATCAACTCGAAAACCCTCGTGATCGCTATGACTCAGTCGGGCGAGACTGCCGATACTTTGGCAGCGATGGAGTATGCGCGTCAGGCAGGTTCGATTGTAGGCGTTATTCTCGAAATGGAAGGGTCACAGGCTACCCGGGTAGCTGATTTTACTTTGGGTGTGAAGGCTGGCCAGGAAATTTGCGTTGCATCGACCAAAACGATGATCGCCAGTATGACGACTCTGTTGGAGCTTGCTGTCTTTCTAGCGCAGGCACGTGGCGTTATCGATGCCGGGCAAGTGAAAGAAGTCGTGGGGCAGATGTCGGAATTGCCATCGTTAATTTCTTCGACGCTCGATCTCAATGGCGAAATTACTGTGCTATCTGATCGCATTTCCAAGTACAAAGATCTGCTTTATCTGGGTCGGGTAGCGCAGTTACCGATTGCTCTTGAAGGCGCTCTAAAGATGAAAGAGATTGCGTACATCCACGCCGAAGGTAATCCTGCGGGCGAAATGAAACACGGGATGAATGCTTTGTTGGGTTCAGATATGGCAACGATCGTCTGTGCTCCTCAAAACGACCTCTATCCTAAGATGCTCTCGAATACCAGCGAAGTGAAAGCACGTGGCGGTGAAGTGATAGCAATAGTCAGTGAAAACGACGAAACGATGGAGCGTGTTGCCGATCACGTAATTCGGGTTCCCGAATGCCCAGAGTTACTGCAGCCTTTTGTAACGCTTATTCCACTTCAGATTCTCGCCTATCGCACTGCGTTGGCGCTCGATCGTGATCCCGACAAACCACGCAACCTTGCAAAGACGGTCACGGTCGAGTAATTTCGAACAGCGCTTTAAGAGGGAGAAATTATGGATGGATTAGCAGTAATAGGATTTGTTTTCGGACTGGTGGGAGTCGTAGCATTAGTTCGACTAGAAAAACTTTCAAAGACCCTGAAAGAAAAAGGAATCCTCGAAGAGGATTACAAAGAAGAGTAGTGCACCGTTCCAAAACACTCAGTCACAGTCAAATAACTCGTAGTGCCCGATTCGTACTAATCGCCATGAATAAGGCGTAACATCGTCGCTCTACTGGGAAGCAGGTTGTTTTGCTCAGCTGTTTCCACTACTCGAATCGATCTTATTTAGCTTGGCACCGACAGCAGAACAACAGCCTCGGACACGATTCAAGGTGAAATTCGCCGAAAAGGCCGGTGCACTCAGTAACACCAAATACCGACGGTACTGGCTAGGTTCGCTTGGTTCTGTAGGTGCAATTCAAATAGCGACGATGGCACAAGGCTGGCTTATCGTCGATAAGCTGGGTGGATCGCCACTTGCGATCGGGTTTTTAGGCGCAGCGACCGCCATACCCACGATTATTGTGAACTTGTTCGGCGGTGTGCTTGCGGACCGTGTCGACCGCCGTAAGCTAATCATATCCGTATCGGCAGCGTCGTCGTTATTGCTACTGCTTCTTGCGGTACTTGATTCAACCGATCAGATCGAAATATGGCATGTCGTCGCCATCGCATCGGTTCAAGGACTTGTGATGGGGTTCGATGGTCCCGTTCGTAGTTCGTACTTTCCGCTTTTGATCGACCGGAAGCACATGATGAGCGCAGTGGCGCTTGGCTCAGTCATGTGGCAGTTCAGTCGACTCGTCACTCCGATTGCGGGTGGGTTTCTTATCCGATACGGCGGAACCGAATCGGTTTTCTATGTTGGTGTAGTCGGATGGGTGAGCATGTTATTGGTGATGATTTCTCTACGAGTGCAATCGCCGCCACCCGATAAAACTCGAAATGTTGTCGAAGACATGGTTGAAGGCGTTAAGTTCGTTCTTTCAAGACGCGATTTCATCTTGCTGATTGGTCTTACTTACGCCACGCACTTCTTCGGGATGCAGTACATGCAGTTAATGCCCTTCTTCGTTCAGAGATTAGGAGTAGATGAGGCTGGGCTTGGAACACTGTTTTCAGTCGTTGGACTCGGCGCACTGACCGGTACATTGGTCGTAGGACGAGTCAGAAGTCATCCAAAAGTTGGCTACATCATGCTTGGTGGCTCGCTGACGTTCACTGTGGCGATAGCCGGGTTCGCTTACGCACCAAATTTCCTTATAGCAGTCGCATGCCTGTACATCGCCGGGCTTGCGAATACGATCTACTTTGTCATTGCGATGACGGTGCTTCAGCTACGGGTTCCAGAGCGGATGCGCGGGCGTGTGATGGGCGTTTACACGATCACTTTCAGCCTGATTCCATTGGGAGCAGTGATGGGTGGAACAGTCGCATCGTTCTATGACGAGCGAGTTGCTGTATTCCTTGGCGCCTCGATACTTGCGACGATCTTCGTTATTGTTGGCATTACGCAGCCGATTATTCGTAATTTAGATGGATCAAAATTGGCCGATTCGTGAGCAGTTCAAATTTAGATACTGACGCAAACGCTGACTCTAAGCAGATAGAACCCCGTCCGAGCGCGTTATCGTTCAAGCCGTTTCGTATCTACTTCGGTGGCACCGTACTTGCTATGAACGCACTTAGGTTGGGTGCTGTAGCTCAGGGTTTGTTGATGTGGGAATTGACCGGATCCCCTCTCAGCCTTGGCGGAGTGGCAGCCGCAACTGCATTACCGATGATGTTTGTGAACATATTCGGTGGAGTGTTCGCTGATCGATATGAGGCAAAATTCCTACTCGGTGGATCGGCGTTAATTGGTGCTTTGCTGTTCGTGATGCTTGGGGTGCTGGACTTCACCGATACCGTTCGCCCTTGGCACATATTTTCGATATCTATATTCGCTGGATTTGTATCAGGAGCCGATCAACCATCGCGTCAGGCATATTTCCCTTCGCTAGTGCCAAAGTCAGCGATGAAAAGTGCTGTGACGATCAACGGATCGCTTATGGCTTCAGCATCAGTAGTTGCGCCTACCGTCGGTGGATTGCTTATGGCCGAATTCGGCACCCCGTTTGGCTTCTTCATCGCTGCGCTAGGCTGGTTCGCCATGTTCGCTGCAACCGTTGTGCTGCCTCGACGAGGAACATCGATCGTTCAGCGAAGTGTGATGCGCGACCTTGGCACAGGGATCGGATATATCAAAAGTCATCGAGTGCTATTAGTGCTGTTGATTCTCGCTTTCTCAAACATGTTTATGGTGTTCGGATGGATCGGAATGTTGCCGGCATACGTCGAGCTGTTTGGTGGTGGCAAACGAGAAGTTGGTTTCATGTTTTCGTCAGCGGGCATAGGGGCTTTAAGTGGAATAATCGTTGCTGGTCGACTTTCACCCGGTCGACGTCTCGGTTGGATGATTCTTGGGGGGGCAGCATCTTTCTCATCTATTATGTTGATAGTTTCAAACTCGCCCTCGTTGGCGCTTGCCATGCCGCTGGCAGCTGTCGCTCACTTCGGGAATGGCTTGTTCAATATTTCTTCGATAGTCACTGTTCAGCTACGTGTACCTGAGGATATTCGCGGGCGAGTTATGGGAGTGTTCGCTATTTCGCAAAGCATAGGAATACTCGGTGGGCTTTGGACAGGTAGCTTGGCGACCGTGATAGGTCTTCGAGCTGGAATGATGGTTGGCCCAGCTGTAATGTTGGTTATGATCTCTGTGATTTTTCTCACTCAACGAAAAGTAAGAAATTTGCATGAAGATCCGACCCAAGGCAGGTGACCGAAATAGACTGTACATATAGTCTTGAATCTGATGGAACCTAACTATAAAAATACGAAACCTAACTTAAGTGTAGTGCGTGAGCGGCTTGAAAAGCGTGAAGAGCTTTTGTCGCCATTCGCATCTCGTTCTGTTGATTCAGTACGGGCAATAGCTGAAGAAGCTTCCGATACTCGAACCGAATTCCAGCGCGATCGTGATCGAGTAGTTCACACGAACTCGTTTCGTCGGCTCAAACATAAGAGTCAGGTATTCGTCGCTCCTCAGGGCGACCATTTCACCACTCGGCTAACTCACGTTATCGAGGTTTCGCAGGTAGGACGGTCGATAGCTCGGGGGCTAAATCTGAACGAAGATCTTGTCGAAGCGATTGGTCTTGGGCATGATCTTGGGCATACGCCGTTCGGGCATATCGGCGAGAGCGTGCTGAATCAGATGATTTCTGGTGGATTTCATCACAGTCGGCACTCGGTTCGACTAATCACGCTGCTCGAAAAAGATGGCAAAGGCCTGAATCTGACCGAGCATGTGATCGACGGCATCAGAAATCACTCGAAGCCAGAAGGTAAGTTCCTATCGAAAGAAGCAGTAGCAAATCTTTCTTTGGAAGCCCAGATCGTTCGAATATCAGACGCACTTGCCTATCTCGCACACGACATTCTCGATGCGCTTCGTTCGGACTACATCAAGATCGAAGATCTTCCGGTCGAAGCAGTAGAGGCACTTGGCGTGAGGCACTCGCAGAGAATCGATGCCGTGATTCGAGACGTCGTTGAGTCATCTTGGGATTGCACGGGTGAAATCGAAATCGAGGATGGCGATCAGCCGTGGATAAGAATGTCGCCAGAACTCGGCAAGATCATTACCGATCTTCGGGTGTTCATGTTCGACAAGTTCTACCACCCAATCAGTGATTCGGTAGAAGGGCATAAGGCTGCGGCTATCGTTGGAGTGCTGTTCGAGCACTACAATCGCAAGCCCGAGTTGATCCCCGAGTGGCTGAGAGATCTCTCAGATTCGACAGAGCGGGCCGCCGCCGACTTAGTGTGTGGAATGACAGACAATTACGCCCTAATGATGGCTGAACAAGTCAAGCCTGGGTTGAGTGATGGTGTATTTCAGGGTCGAATTTAGAATTCACTGAAATTTACCCCCGGTTTGGCTCCGCTGGGAAAATCCTGCCCGTATACTTCCGGGACAGTTGTGCCTATCCGCATACGTGTGAAATCTGAACTCTAGCTATGGGATTTCACATCCAATAGTTAAAGTTTCTGGCCGCATCTTCTAGGATGCGCTGAGTTTCAAATATATGGCGTTAGTCGACGAGGTAAAAAGCCGGTCCGATATCGTTCAGGTCATTTCAGATTACGTGGACTTGGATACTTCGTCGCGCCAGCCAAAAGCTCTTTGCCCGTTTCACTCTGAACGCTCGCCCTCATTTGTCATCTACCCCGAATCGGGCAGTTGGCGCTGTTTTGGTTCGTGTGCCGAGGGTGGCGACGTTATCTCCTTCATGATGAAGAAGGAAAACTTGTCGTTTGTAGAAGCACTTGAGAATCTGGCGAATCGTGCTGGAATCAAGGTTGAAGAGCGTAATAACGAACCGCGCAAGAGGCCGGTCACCGGTCTTATTGAAGCTAACGAGATTGCGTCTGAGTACTTCCTTTCAAGATTGAAGGCTCCAGTTGGCGCAAAAACTCTTGGGTACCTGAAAGATCGAGGAATCGATATAGAAACTGCTGTTCGCCGGGGGCTGGGATTGGCTCCAAGTGGAATGGAGACTCTTTCAGGTCATCTGCGAACAAGGAATGTTCAGGCACGAACGGCTCGTGACGCTGGTTTGATCACTCGTAAAGATGACGGCTCTTGGCGAGATATGTTTACTGGGCGCCTCACGATAGAAATTCGAGACGCACGAGATCGGATTATTGGATATGGTGCTCGAACCCTCGACGGTTCAGAGCCAAAGTATCTAAACACCCCGCAAACCGATGCGTTCGACAAGTCTTCGATTATGTACGGGCTGAACTGGGCCGCTGAGTCGATTAGAGCGTCGAACGAAGCAGTGGTTGTCGAAGGGTATATGGACGTTATCGCCGCTCATGAGCATGGTTTCACGAACGTTGTCGCATCGATGGGAACGGCAGTAACCGGCCAGCAACTCGATGCTTTGTCACGTCATGCAACTGCAGGCGGCATCGGAACGATCATCCTGTGTCTTGACTCTGATACTGCCGGTGAAGCAGCGACGATGCGGGCGCTCGAAGGTGTGACAGCTGAATTAAGCACGGGTAGGCGCAAAGGAATCGAAGTCAAAGTCGCTCGTCCTTATGGTGGAAAAGACCCTGACGAAGCGATTCGATCAGATCCTGACAGCTGGCGAACTTCGTTGTCCGCGGCAGTTCCTTTACTTGACTATCTAATTGTTGCTAAGTCAAAGCTTCATAACCTTGAATCGGGTCAAGGCATCGCCGACTTTGCAAACGGTGTTGCTCCGCTCATTTACAACATAACGAACGACTACGATCAAGATCGTTATTGGTCTACAACTGCGAAGCTTGCAAGCGTTACCGAGCAACGACTGAAATCTATCGTTGATAAACCTCGTTCAACCTCGCGCAGAGGCTCTCGAGGTGGTTTCGGAAATGGCTCGCGACGAAATGGTTCGGCAAAGCGGGGAAATAACTCGCAAGTCATGGATTCGGGACGAATTTCGTCGGATCAGGTATCGGAAGTTCTCAACACGACCGGTGGTGACGCTCTTGAGGAGCATCTACTTGCGCTCGTGTTGCAATTGGATGATTTGAGAGAGCACGCAATTGCGATGCCGCCGGAGTTTTTTCACCAGTCAGATAATCGTGCTTTGTTTACGGCGTGGCAATCCTCGCATAAACTCGGCGAAATATCACACGAACTTGGTGAAGATTTAACGGAAAAGTCACATCGTCTTGCAGAACATAAACTTCCTCCGTCAGATCATGCTCGCCATGTTGAGGATGTCACGCAGTGCGTGATGCGGTTGAGAGAACGTCACTTTCGACAGATTAAGAAATTGCAGACAGAACGGTTCAAAGACCTGGAAGGCGAGGAAGCAGCAGAGCTTTTGGGTCAATCGCTCATACCGAACGAGAATCTGCGCAAAGTAATGACAGGGCGGGTATAACGATGGCACGGACCACCCCACCAACCGACAATGAAGACCAGCTCCAAGATCTCGCGAACTCTGGCGAGTTGTTGCTGTCGAATAGCAATAACAATGTCGACGGAGATAAATCTGACGATGACGATACTGGCGATCTTATGGCGCCTGCTGTCCTTAGATCATCCGCTATTGCCGCAAACGTCTCAGAACTGGAAACATGGGGGTCGAAGCATTCGGAAGGCTTTACCGCTCTTAGTTTCAATCAATCTGTAGAAGATTCTGAAATATCAGATGACCCTGTACGCATGTACCTACGCGAGATTGGCCGGGTCGAGCTTCTTACTGCGCAAGACGAGAGATTCCTTGCCCGAGGTATGGAAATATCACAGAGACTTTCCGATGTTCAGGCAGAGATGGCAGCTCAGACGGGCCGACTTCCCACTGCGGCCGACACAACGCGTGAACTGCTTAGTCGATTAGGCTCTCAGTACGAAGTTGCTTCTGCAATCGCTGGATTTATTGGACTTCCTAAGAACGTGACGCTTGGAACGATTCTCGGTATTCCCGAGCTTAGAGAGCTTATCGATGGTCCACACAATGATGATTTGCTAGCGTTCCTGTCGGATGCGTTCAACTGCGAGTTGGAGCCGGCTCAAAAGATGGTCAAAGACCTTTCGATTGATTCCGCTCTGATTGCACCTGAAACGCTCGATGCGCTTGATGACGATCCTCGTATTGATAAGTTGGTAAAAGCGTCGAAAACGAAGGCGTACAACGAGCAGCTCGTCGTTTACGAATTCCTGCTTGGTGCACATTTCTCACGCATAGAAAACCAGGCAGAACGTTCAGAACGTCATCTGGCGGAAGCTAATCTTAGATTGGTAGTTTCGGTCGCCAAAAAGTACATCGGACGGAAGCTGTCGTTTCTGGATTTAATTCAGGAAGGCAACATCGGTCTGATTCGTGCTGTTGAAAAGTTCGACTATCGAAAAGGCTATAAGTTCAGCACGTATGCAACATGGTGGATTAGGCAGGCGATAACGCGTTCAATAGCCGATCAGGCACGGACGATTCGAATTCCGGTGCACATGGTCGAAACAATCAATAAGTTGCTTCGTGTAAGCCGACGTCTTGTTCAGGAGTTCGGGCGAGAGCCAACTTCTGAAGAGATTGGCCATGAGATGGATATGTCGGCCGATCGAGTGCGAGAGATTCTAAAAATATCTCAACAGCCGATTTCGCTCGAAACACCGATTGGTGAAGAGCAAAACTCTTCGCTTGGGGATTTCATTCCCGACAACAACGCACAGGCGCCTGCGGATGCCGCTTCGTACCAATTGCTAAAAGAGCAGGTGGGCGATGTGCTTGATTCGATCAGCCAGCGTGAGCGACGAGTGCTGAAGCTGAGATTCGGTCTCGAAGACGGACGCAGTCGTACACTAGAAGAGGTTGGACGAGAGTTCGGTGTAACTCGTGAGCGAATTCGTCAGATCGAGGCGAAGGCGCTTCGTAAACTGCGACACCCAACTCGTTCTAAAAAACTCCGAGACTACATAGAATAGGCAATTGCCTATTCTATGTAGTCTTTACTGCACACCGGCTAGCAATTCGCTGAAGACGATATTCCACAGAGATGCCAAGAATTTTTATCTCTTAATCATCAGATAGTTTTCTTTGACGCGCCTTGTTGGCTGTTGTTGGGACTCTGAAATATTTAGTGAATTTCAAACTCAGTGAAATGTTTTGTAGTTTCCTGAAAGTACAGGGAATAAGAACGACGGTGTCTGCTATTTGGTGCACGGTTTATGGTAATTTTGGTGAGATGAACCACTGTTGGCCGTAGCAGGCCTAGGCATTACTTAATAATTAGTATGTAAACAATTATTAAGTGTATAGATACTAATATTGCGATCCCATTCAATTCGATGCTACGATGGAATAGCCTGACCTATGGATTTTTATTTAAAAATCATACCGTCGCCGTAGTTTGGTTAACAGATAACTCCTATGACATTTGCCGAAAACATTGCCCAGACAAAAGACATCATCGTGATCGTGTTTTTGCTGTTCTCGTTTGTGGTTGTGGTGTATGCGACGGTCATTTCACTGGGTCTGTACCGTCGAATGAATCGCTTCATGGATCGGATGGAGAACCTCGCAGATGGCTTTGAAGAGACGTTTGGCAGAGTTGCTGTGGCTCGACAGGCAGTCGAAGATGCTGCATCAATTCTAAAACCCGTTGCGCAAGGGTTAGGGCTTGTCGGGGCTATTCAGGGTGTTGGGCGGCTGTTCGGTGGCGGTAATTCGAAAACCAAAGACACTGATAGACACGACAACTAAGTCAGTGGATCGTATTTGGTAATGATCGAAGTGATATCAGGTTCCTATTTGAAGTATGTAGAGGCCAAGAGGTAAGCAATGGCTGAAAGAGACAACAACGGCGGCGCTGGTGGCGGAGGATTCCTTCTCGGATTGCTAATGGGTGGCGTCGGCGGCTTTGTCGCTGGGATGATTCTTGCTCCAAAATCGGGTGAAGAAACTCGTGCGTTTATCATCGATCAGAGTCGTGAATGGCGCGATAAGGCCGATGAACTTACTTCTGAGACTCGAAAGCGTATGGCGACTGCGGCAAATGAAGGCAGGCGTGCGGCATCACAAATGCGTGGCGAAGATGGCTTCGATGACCTAGATTTGGACGACGAAGAACTCTAAATACTGTGAGCCGATGATTTAATTAATGGAAGTTAGTCACGCTTATTGATAGCTAAACCGATGCTATTTGATCGACAGCCCTGTGGCTCTTGGATACGAGCCGAAAACCTTAAAAGTTGACGTGTGCTTTGTCAGTTCTGTAATGGCTTCATGAACGTTCGCGTCGTTGATTCTGCCTTCGAAGTCGAGAAGGAAGATGTAGTTACCCATTCCTTTGCCGGTAGGGCGTGATTCGATTTTCAGTAGGTTGATTCCACGATCTGCAAACGGACTAAGTGCTCCATACACCAGACCCGGTGCGTCCGCACGATCAAAATCGAATGCGATAGAGGTTTTGTCGCTTCTAGTATTCGATTCGCTATTTGAACTTAGAACGGCGAACCGTGTGACGTTGTTTTGGCGGTCTTGGATGCCTTGCGCAAGTATTGGGAGTCCGGCGATTTCTGCAGACCGACGAGGACCGATAGCTGCTGTGCGGTCATCCGATTCTTTGAGATCGGTCACGGCGAGAGCGGTGCTGGTCGTTGGGATCTGCTCGGCGAGATTGAGTTCGTTCGAGAGAAATTGACGACACTGCGTAAGTGCTTCTTGTTTAGATTTTACGACTCGGATATCACTGATCTGGACCCCTGGTCGGGTGATGAGACAGTGATCGATGGGTAAAAGAATCTCGCCGATAATGTGTGCGTTTTTCGATGTGATCAGATAATCGACCACTTCAATGACGGTGCCACCGAGCGAATTTTCGATAGGAACGACGGCTTCGTCGACTTTTCCTTCTTCGAGTGCGCTAGTCACCAGTCCAAGGGACGCGAATGGAACTCGTTCATCATTACTGGCGTAGAAATAGCACGCTTCGTCGGTGTAAGTGCCTTCAGGGCCGAGAAATGCGACTGTTTTAGACATGTTTACCTCAGTTCAGTGAGAAGTTCCCACAACTCCGCAGTTGAGTTGGTTGGAGAGAGTGCAATGATTTCATCTTCAGTTTCGATTATTGCATCGGAGTCGGGTGGTTTCGATTGCCCTGCTGCGGTGATAATAAGGACGATTTTCGTTCCGTACGGAAGCCTGAGTTCAGATAATGTGCGCCCGATTGCGGTTCCGGCTGCCGGAAGCTTGATTGCGACAAGTTCTTGAGATCGGTCGGCGACCGGCATGAGTCTGATTAGCGGGTGGACCGGAAGTGCCGTCGTAAGGTTCGCCAAGACAAGGTCGGTTGCACTGACTACGAGATCTACACCAGAACGATCAAACAACTCAGAGTTTTCTGGCGAGTGTGCGATCGCTATCGTACGAGCAATGTCGAAATTTGTTCTTGCCAATTGGCAAGTGGCAAGATTATCGGCGTCTGAGTCGGTGGTAGCTATGAGCGCTCCTGCTCGAGCCGCTCCCGCGTCTTGCAGCGCTCTTACTGAGGTCGCTTCGCCAGTGGTCGCGATCATTCCGAGCTCACGTTGTAGAGACGCGACAACATCGGGATCGTGGTCGAGGACGAAGACTTCATGTCCTTCGTTTATGAGCGATGATGCGAGTGGTGCTCCCACTTTTCCGCCGCCGACGATTACGAGATACATATTGGCTACGCTTCCTCTATCAGAACGCTGACGAGTCGGTCGCTGGCGAGAGTGGCTTTGTTGATCGTGCTGATGCCGAGAGATTCGTAGAGAATTCGCGTATCGTCGTCTGCGACGACCGCCATGACCTTTTCGACACCGAAGATCGTCTTTGCACGCTGTGCGGCAAGGCCATTCAGCGAATCCTTGCCGGTGGCGGCTATAAAAACATCGGCGTCAGAAATTCCACCTTCAAGCATTCCTGCACCAGTTGAGCCGTCACGGTGAATCACGGTGATAGCACCAGAGTCGACTCGGCCGCGTGGAACCAGCGAAACTGCTTTAGAGTTCCTTTCGATGAC
>Ga0114996_10004847_pt1 | contig 15980 bp, 10 predicted proteins | sample ArcticOcean_MG_C_4_FD_87039 | JGI IMG/M metagenome (GOLD analysis project Ga0114996, IMG submission 87039) | Marine microbial communities from western Arctic Ocean - ArcticOcean_MG_CB4_134 | ecosystem: Environmental > Aquatic > Marine > Oceanic | place: Arctic Ocean: Canada Basin | collected...
CACCCACCACCCAAGGCGGACAGGAAGGCTCTTTCCGCGTCCACTTCGTCACGCACACCGGCATCATCGATCAAGGCGAGCAGGGCTCGTGCCTCGTCGTCGTCCTCGCGGCACTGGACGGCGAGCGCACCCTGCCCGGGTGCCGGCAAGAACATGTCCGTGGGCAGGAGTTGGCTCACGTGCTCGGTGAGTCCCAACCGATTCAGGCCGGCCACCGCAAGCACCACCGCGTCGAGTGGGCCATCAACGGCTTTCGCGATGCGTGTTTGCACGTTGCCCCGTACAGCCTCTACCACGAGGTCCTTTCTGGCCGCGACAATCTGCGCGTGACGGCGAGGACTGGACGTCCCGACCGTTGCGCCGCTCGGCAACGCTTCGAGGCCACCCTCCAGGGTGGAGACGAGCGCGTCCCTGGGGTCCTCCCTGCTCAGGATCGCCGCCGTGATGATGCCGGTGTTGTCCTGAATTGGAAGATCCTTGAGTGAATGGACCGTGGCACGGACCCGCCCCTCCAAGAGCGCGAGATCGATCTCGGAAGAGAACGCCGAACCGCCCAGGCCCGACAGAACCGCACCCACCTCACGATCTCCGAGGGTGGAGAGCGGTACGGCACGAGTGTCTAGGCTCGGGGACGCTTCTCGCAGCCAGCCGGATACATGGTCGGTCTGCCAGAGGGCCAAGGCGGAAGAACGCGTTCCGAGCAGGAGTTCTCCCCGGAAGGCCTGTGTCATTCTGATCTGGATGAGATGGGCAGGAAACGCTTTCTAGACTTCTTCGTCGAGAGCGAAGAGCTGTCGCACTACCTGGGAGTATTCCCGGAAATGGCCAGCGGCCGAAGCCGACCGCAAGCGGAGCGACGGCTCATGCAAAAGCTTACGGACCAACGCACCGCTGAAGTGCTCGATGCGGGCCTGCGTCTCAGCATCGATCCCCTCGAATTCGCCAAATAGACGCTCGATCTCGTTCTCACGCAGACCTTCTGCACGTGTCCAGAAGGCCGCCAGCACGGGCTGCATGAGCTCCACCTCACGAGCCTGTTCGTACTGAGCCACTTCCTCTTCCACGATCGCCTCTGCACGTCCGACCTCTTGGTGGCGCCCCTCGAGATTGGCGTCACTCATTTGTCGCAGATCGTCGAGACCGAATAGATCAACAAGCTCGATGTCGCCCACCTCAGGTTCGACATCACGCGGCACCGCCAAGTCGATGATGACGAGTCGCCGGTCCGGAGCACGTCCGACGACGGCTCGTTCCACGAGTTCGCGCGTCAAGACAGGCTCGGTTGAGCTAGTCGTGGCGAGCACCACATCGCTGTCCGCAAGCAGCGTTGAAATCGCGTCCAACCCGGAGGCTGTGCCCCCGAAGTCGTCGGCCAATTCACCGGCATTGTCTAAGCTACGGTTCGCCACTGTCAGTACCGCACCACCTGCTTTCTCCATGGTGGCGCAAGCCAGTCTCCCGACTTTCCCCGCGCCGAGAACCAGGACACGCTTACCTTGCAGCGAGCCCATCTCGCGCACGGCAAGATCGATCGCAACGGAACTAAGACTGATACGCCCCCTGCCGATCCCGGTCTCAGCCCGGGCGCGCCCGCTGGCGCGTCGAGCCGACTCCGCCATCGCGATCAGCGCATCGTTCCACCCATCCGTATCAACCGCCCTGGCGAATCCGCGTGACACCTGGCCAGCGACCTGATGCTCCCCAATCGCGAGAGAATCGAGTCCGGCGGCGACTCTACAGACATGCCGTACGGCGTGTGAGCCGCGGTGTACATATATGGGTGGATCGGCATCCAAGCCTGAAGCGTGCGCGGCCTTGTTGAAGATCTCAGAGCGGATGGCCTGTACCATCTCTTCTACAGCATCTGCTTCCACAGCCAAATAGAACTCCACTCGATTGCACGTACTCACCACCGCCATGTTGGAAGGCCGGAGGCAGATCGCACCACCGTCTGCGTGTTCCTGCGTGCCCTCGAGCGCTCGTTGGACGATGGTCACGGCCGCTTCAAGATACTCCATGGGCGCGACGCGCAGGCTCGTGCCTACACAGAGTTCGATGAACTCCGGCCGGTGGTCGTCACTGTGGGGCGTGAGCCCTTCGAGGCCTTTCATTTGGTCAGAAACCGTGTCCACAGCCTCGTCGATATCGGCACGCGTACGCTCTGTCATGACGCGGCCCCCATCTGCAGCACCCGCTCGTCAATGCTGTTGTTTTGGGCGTCGAGCACGAGGCTCGCGAGCACGGAACCCATGTTCGGATGATCGTGTGGTGTCGCAACGCGATGAAATCCCATGCCCAGGTCCTGCACGATGTCCCGAAGCTCGAGGTCGAGCTCATCCAACGTTTCCGACTGTTCATGGATGAAGCTCACTGGCACCATCACGATTTGCTCGGCTTCGATGGTAGGCAGCAACGTCTCATTCGACGGCTCGGTCCAATCGATGGCGCGGTTCGTATGGTTCTGATACCCGAGCTCGTACCGATCGACACCGACGGCCTCCGCAATCAGTCGGCACGACTCCTCCACATGCTCTTGATACTGACTCCCCTCTTCGAGATAGGAAGTCGGAGTACCATGAGCGGAGAAGTAGAGGCACACGTTCTGGTCTTGGGGGTCGAGACCGTGCTCAGTCATCAGCGTCCGGATCCCGTCAGCACGAAGTTCGACGTACTCACGATTGCGGTGCCATCCCCCGATGAACGCCGTCTCAACGGGCCAGGCGAGCTCGGCGAGTTCATCCCGTACCGTGTCCAGCGCGGCAACGGTCGTCGTCGGACCACTCACCGGGTATAGAGGAAGCGCCACCAGCGTCTCGACGCCGCTCTCACGGCACCGTTGTAGCGCGTCCGAGATCGTGCGCGTCGTAAACTGGGTTCCCACGAAAACGTGTGCCTCGTGCCCGAGCTGCTCGAGCGCGGACCGGAGAGCCTCCCCGTGGGCATGCGCATGAGCATTCATGGGAGAGCCACCAATTTTCTGGTACACCTCCATGAGGGCAGGGGCCCGGGCTTCGGCGAGCTGCCTCGCCCTATCAGCGCCGGAACCGGGTTCCAGCCTTCTGTTCGCCAAAAAGATGGCCTCGAGGAAATCGACAACACCTTCAGGGTCCGATCCCTCAGGCTCACCGAATGCCAGCAGGACAACACCAAGGCGGCTCACGTAGCGGACCGCACGTCAATGTTCCACGTCATGGAGGCCCTTTCACAGGCAAAGGAAAACACGATTCGGGGGGTAACATCAGTCAGAGTCGAGAAAAACTGGGGTGATCTTTAGCAATCGCAGAAGACGCGGACAATCCACGATGATCGACGCTAGGGCCAGCCCGCCAAGCGGACAATTCGTAGATCTACCCACCCTCTGATCTCGGGACTTCCAGCGGATGCTCGGGAGCGCGCACTCGAGCTAGTGAGGTCCCTGCCGAACGTGTCGAGACTCTCAGATAAGGGACCGAGAGTCGGTCGACATTATTCCGCGCGGGACCAGCAGGATGAGGACCAATCGCCACTTCAATGCCGAGAAGGGTTCGGACCAGCGTCGTCGAAAGATGCTAACCGTGCTTGCACAGCCCCAGGCCGATGACGAGCGCCCTTGCCGGGGTTGCGAGAGGCTGTGTACGGACCACGCTTCCGCCTCGTGCACATGCCGGTGCACATTTGCGTGCCCCGACGCACCCGCCGCACTCACTTCAGATCCAGAGCAATATCCCATCGAGCCGCGGATTCTCCCGTTGGTCTTCGAATTGAATGCCCTGAAGGTGGTCCAACCTTGCTGGTCCTGGGAGGGCCACAACGGACTGAACACAAAGGTGGAGAAGCTCCCCAGCGTCTGGTTCTATGTGGATGACATTGTGTATGCGGAGTTGTTGAACACGTATCTGATCGGAAGCTACGCACGCCGTGTCACGCAGGTGCCGTGGATCGTGACACTGAGCCCTGGTCCCGAAGACACCGCTTTCTCCTAGAGACCGGACCTCTGGGGCCCGTCGAGCGGCGCCACTTTGAAGGATCTGCAAGACGACGCCTTCGCTCTCGCGAAAGAAGTCAGGGAGCAGACCCGTCGTCTCGCTCGCGCCGAGCTCGCCAAGCTGCACAAGGTCGCCGTATCGGGCTGATCCACGCCTCCCTAGCCACAAAGTAGATATGCGCCCTGTCATGCCAGCAGTAGACAATGGTACTGGAGCAATCTCGAGAGCGACCTACATACTGGCGTGCGTACCGAGTTCAGCTTAGTCCCTCCGCGTCCCCCTGAGCCGCCTCCACGACCACGGAGGCGGTGTACTGGAGTCGGAATGGACGCTGAGAGTCTGGGAAATAGGCAACGGGGTGTGTCGCTACGTCGAGATTTCTGAACTTCACATCGCCGACCACGCCAATCACCCGAGCGAAACCTGCGCTGCTGGTAGAAATTGTCCATGCCGCCCCCGTTCACCTGGCGACCGATTGGATCCTCGTTCGGCCACGTCTGCTCCGCGAAACTGCGGCTGACGATAGCGACGTGTTCGGCGTCCTGATTGTCACGCTGATCGAAGAGACGGCCTTGGAGAAGCGGGATGTCGAGTGCCTCGAACGCCCCACACACACCCGCGACCGCACCGATGGCGGCGATCACGAGGCTCTCGGTAAGAAATCGTGCCGCCGCGGTTATTGGCTTCGCTGACGTAGACGATCTCGTGTGGCCGTTCGAACGGCAGCGGCTGCACTAGCACGCGATCCACTTGGGTCCGAGCCTCCGTCATACGGAGGTTGGGGCGCCAAGGACCCGACCCATCTCGTCCACGTATCTGTGCCAGGTACGCAGGCCGTCCTCCAGTTCGGCACGACCCGCCGACCGGACGCCTACAAACTCGCCATGGGCAAATGCCATGGCGGAGGCTGTGGCCTGTCTAGTTCCCGCTGTCTGCCGCATTTGCGGCGATGTAGGCCTCCGCAAACTGCTCGATCTTACCGTCGATAGCGCGCCCGAGCGCCGCAGCCGCATCCGCGGAACTCGCGACGCCGACCTCGGTTGCATACCACGTGACCGCCTCAGGAAGCGTAACCTGGGCGTCTCGAATCATCGCTGCGGACTGCTGGACACGCACTGATACACCGTACGCGAGCACACCTGCGGATCCGTTGCCCGACCCCATCACGCACTCAACGGAGATACGTAACTCCGGCAGCGCAGCGTTCTCGAGCATCTGGTCCTCCGTGAGCACATCGACACTAGCCTCGATGAGCTTCACGGCGGACTCAGCCAAAAGTGAGGAGGCCGTCACACCGGCGCTCTCACATGCACCGTCGGCTTCAGCGCGGACAAAAACGCCCCCCAGGCCGTCCAAGGTGTAGCGATTCCACTCGGTGTCCTGTGCTTCAAGGCCCGCAGGGACCGAAAGAAGAGTGACCGCGACAAACACGGACAAGTACCGTTTCATTTTTGCTCCAAAGCCGTGCGGCGGAGACCTCAGTTCCCGCGACCCTCTCCGCAAGACCTGCACTGGTGATTGTTTTTCGAACCTAGCTTTTCGAGCAGTGCGACGGTCGCAGGGTGAGGCTGCGCGCGCTGCTCCGGGCTGTTGGCCATGTCCGCGGTCGTTTGCCCGCGTCGGCTGATCAGCGTTACGTCAGCACCTTTGCTGACTAGATAGCGAACCGTCTCACTATCACCGCGTGCTGCGGCATGGTGGACAGCGGTGAAGCCGTCCTTGTCGCGCATGTTTGGATCCATCCCCAGCTCGTCGACGAAGTACTTCATCGAAGGCAGCCACCCGCCGGGCGCGCTGCGGTGCTGCTGGGCGACACGGGAAGTTCCGAAACCGACTCCCGCCGCCGCGTGCATCGGGTGGATGCCATTTCCACCATCGGCGACCACTGGAAGGCCTGACGGGTCCAGTGGCTCGGGCTCATTGTTCTGCGGATTGGTCGGATCGTCGGGATCGAAGTTGAAGCCACGACGGCCCGGCAGCTTGATTGTCCAAATGTCAGGGTCCGCACCGTTGGCCGCGAGCAACTTCATCGCAGGCACGTCAGCGGCGTAGGCGGCACGCCAAAACGGCGTGGCTCCCGTGAAGTCGACACCCATGCGTCCCGCGTTGTACGCAGCGTACCAGATGTGCGTCGATGTGCGCTGGTTGGGATCGGCACCGGCTTCCAGCAAGGCCTCAGCGAGTTCCATGTACGACGTCGCCTGCCCGCGAAACGCTCCGGGCTGCGGGTACCACGTGCGCAGCGACCACTCGATGTTGAAGGTCGCAAAGAGTGGTCCGGCTCCATCGTCGCTGACGATGTTCGGATCTGCGCCGTGGCTCAGGAGCTCTTTGGCGAGGTCGTAGTGCCCGTTGATCACAGCTACCAATAGCGGACTGGACTCGTCACCACCCGTGACCTGGTCGATGTCCGCTCCAGCCGCAAGCAAGAGGTTGGCAGCATCAATTTTGCCTTCACGCGCCGCATAGTGCAGGGCCGTGAAACCACCCTGCTTCCCAAGCTGCTGATTCGTTGAGAGCGCCACTACGGCGGGCTCGTCCGGCTCGGCGTCGGCAGGCTTCTCGTGCGGCCCAGCGTCGGCGGTCTTCTCGTGCGGCTCAGCGTCGGCGGTCTTCTCGTGCGGCTCGGCGTCGGCGGTCTTCTCGTGCGGCTCGGCCTGCGCGGCGGCCGAATCAGGCGTCGCAGCCCCGCGCCCGCCCGGCCTACCACGCGCCACAGGACGCTGGTCGGGTGGCAACCCGGCGTTACGCACCGCGGTGCGACGAGCGCGATCGGCGTTGTTGGCCTCCGAGATCGCTTCGTAGTCCTTGAGCTCCGTCTCGGCAGACAAGTCCGCGCCGGCGTCGACCAATGCCTGCATCGCGACAGTCGCGTTCCCCACTGCGGCGAACATCAAGGGCGTACGACTCGATCGGGAATCAGGAGCGTCGACGTCCGCACCGTGCGCCACGAGCGCTCTGATGGACTCGGCCGAGTTGGCCTGTGCAGCGAAGTGAAGGGGACTGACTCCAGTGTTCGTGAAGTCGTTAGCATCCGCGCCGCCCTCCAGCAGTGCCCGTACGACGTCACCGTGCCCGCTTCGACTGGCTAGGTGGAGCGGCGTATAGCCCCCGAGTCGAGTAATGGGCTTGACCGTCGCGCCGGCATACAAGAGCACTTCAACGATCTGTACGTCATCGTTGATCGCGGCCCAGTGCAGCGCAGTCGTGCCGTCCGCCTGCGCTCCATTGGCATCCGCGCCGTCACGTAGAAGGGCACGAACTGCCTCCAGATCGCCACGCTCAGCGGCGTCCGCTACCGGCGCTTCAGCCGGAGCCGCTGCAACCAGCAGCAGGCTCAAGGCCACGATCGATCCCAGCTGGAAACCGCCTTTCATTCGTCCTACCAACATATCGCGCTCCCGCTCGAATGTGTTCTCAGATCGAGAACGTGCCCGTGCTATTGCCGAAGGAGTTCAAATCGTCCACGCCCATCCGGTGAAGCAGGTCGAGGAAGACATTAGCCATTGGAGTGCCTATAGGCGCACGCACGTGCTGGCCACCCCTCTTGAGCGCGCCGCCTGCACCACCCACCAAGAAGAGCGGGCAGCGGATATGGTTGTGGAGATTGCTGTCCGCCATCGCGGATCCATACATCACCATCGTCTTGTCGAGCAGGCTCGTGCCTTCCTCCTCATAATCCTTAAGCTGCTCAAGGAAGTACGGGACCATCGACACGTGGTGCGCATTGATCTTGGCGAAGTTCTCGACTCGATCCTCACGGCCGCCATGGTGTGAAGCCGCGTGGAACGGCGTCGAAGTGCCCGATTCGGGATACGTCCGCGGAGAAGCATCGCGCCCCAGCTTGAGCGAGAAGACCCTCGTCGTGTCCGAGATGAATGCGAGCACCTGCAGGTCGAACATCAACTTCACGTGGTCCTCGAAGGAGTCCGGAACACCGACAGGTGCTTCAGGGATCTCGCGCTCGTCTCCGCCGGAATTCTGGGCCTCGATGCGCTGAATGCGCTGCTCGAGCTCCCGTACATTGTTCGTATATTGGTCGAGACGACTCTGATCCTCCGGGCCCAGCGTTCGCCGCACCATGTTCATCTCACCCAGAACCCAGTCGAGAATGCTGCCGTCGGTCTTGAGTCGTTGCGAGCGTTGCTCCTGGGTCCCACCGGCGCCGAACAGTTGCTCGAAAACCGCCCTCGGGTCCCGGATCATAGGAAGCGGCTCGGTCGGAGACCCCCAGCTGATTGTGTCGGTATACACGCAGGCGTAGCCGTACGCGCACCCGCCCGCTTGATCGACGTTCTCAATCGACAGCTGCATGGACGGGATCGGAGTATCGCCACCGAAGCGTTGGGCGAAGAGCTGGTCGATCGACGTCCCACTATAGACGTCGGAGCCCTCGGTCTGCTTCGGGTGAGCCTGCGTCAAGAAGACCGCTGTCGTGCGGAAGTGGTCACCTCCGATCTCCTTGGCCTGCTTGGCGTCCGCCTCACGACAATCCGTGTCAGACACGATCGTGAGGTAGTCACGGAACGGCTCCAGCGAGTTCATGCTCGTGGGCGCAAGGTCGAAGTCGCTCCCGGTCTTGGCGGGCGACCACAAATTCATCGAAGCGCCGAGGTCGTTACATCCGGCGGCTCCGTGCACCTGCTCGATGCACACCATGCGCGTCTTGTCAGCGGCCATTCCCGCCTCTGTAGACGCCCAGAGACGGTTCGCAGGAACCATGGCATCGAGGAATGGGAGACCCACGGCCGCGCCCATGCCACGGAGCATCGTACGGCGCGACAGGTGTTTTCCGGTGAGGTAGTTCATCTCTTCGGACCTTGCTCGAGGTTAAGTAGTGAATTCATTAGCCTGTTCTAGTTCTGGCCGGCCTGATCGACCACAGTCGCCCGCGCCGATAGGAACGCCGGGCTTTCTACGACGCCGAGCACGAACGAAGAGACCCTGTAGTCGTTATTGGCCGCTTCTCGTGTGATCGCGCGGATCGTAGGCATGTCAAAGTATTCGACCCGACGGCCCAGTGCATAAGCCATCAGGTTCTCAGCGAGGATTCGGTAGAACACTTCGGGGCGCGAAAGAACCGCTTCTCGTAGAAGTTCTGCGGCACCATCAATGGGCGTGCCGTCGTACAGTTCTGACGCCGTATTGATGAGGTTGCCGCCATCCCGCGAGCGCCACGCGCCAGTCGGGTCAAAGTTCTCAAGTGCGAGTCCGATCGGGTCGATCACATTGTGACACGACACGCACGCCGGATTCGCTCGGTGCTGCTCCATGACCTCGCGCACCGTCAAGAACCGTCCATCCGATGCACCTTCAGTCTCCTCGAACGTGGGCACATTGGGCGGTGGCGGCGGTGGCGGAGATCCCAATATCACCTCCATCACCCACTTGCCGCGAAGAACCGGTGAGGTCCGGTCGGGGTGCGACGTCAGCGTCAAAATACTCCCGTGTCCGAGTAGGCCACGGCGTCTGTCGTCGGGGTACTGCACCTGTTGAAATTCAGGGCCAGTCACGCCGGCGATTCCATAGTGCCTAGCGAGACGTTCGTTGACGAACGTGTAGTCCGCAGTCAACAAGTCCAAAACCGAGCGGTCTTCTTCGACGATATGCGAGAAGAGAAGTTCCGTCTCGCGACGCATCGCATCCGCGAGTGTCTGATCGAAGTACGGATAGGTCAGAGCGTCCGGCTGCACATTGTCGAGATCCTGAAGGCGGAGCCACTGGCCAGCGAAGCGCGTTGCGAGGGCTTCCACCTTCGGGTCGTCCAGCATGCGACTCACCTGTCTGCGAAGCTCCGCGGAGTCCGAAAGATCCCCAGCTCGCGCGAGCCGCAGCAATTCTTCGTCCGGAGGCGCTCCCCACAAGAAGAACGACAAACGAGAGGCCAGATCCACATCACTGATGCGATAGATCTCACCCGGCTGTACATCGGCGGGTCGCTCTTCCATGCGGAAGAGGAAGTGCGGGCTGGTTAACACCGCCTGCAACGCCGTACGTATGCCGCCTTCGAAGCCACTGTTCTGTGCGCCCCGATCGTAGAACGGAAGCAGACCATCCACATCGCTCTGGTTCACCGGCCGCCTGTAGGCCTTCTCGGCCATACGCCCGATAATCTCCTCTGCACACGGCCGAGCCTCTTCGGGTGAAGTCGGACGGCAACTGAAGACGATGTTGCGCGCCGGCGTCTCGGACACGCCCGTAATCTCGAACGGGCCCAAGACCGTCATGCGCTGCAGGTGCTGCTGCGTCGTGACGCCGAGCCCAACACCGATCTGCCCGTCGGCCAGCGTATGGTCGATCGGACGGATGAGGTCATCCACCGCGCCCTCGTATTGGCGAACGAAAGCGGCGGTTACTCGCTTGGGGCCCGCTGTAACCTGGATCGAGTCGGTCCGGATATTCAGCCCCGACGGCTCGGACTCGGACATCCACCGATCGATCGAGAGCAGCGCTACACGCTCGCCTTCGATCGAGACTTCGATCTGCTCATACCCGTACGTGCGGGCGAAAACCTCACCCTCGACTGCGGCATACGGCATGATGTGGAACACGTACTTCCCATCGGCCGGGAAGTTGTGCACGACCGAGAGCCCACCACGGGTACCAAAGGGCGCCCCTTGCACACGCTCACGTTGGGACTGAACACGTGGAACACGGTAGATGGTGTTGCTGATTTCGGCGTTCGGGTCCCCGAGCGCGATACGAACGATCTGTCCTGACGCGCGCAGGTAACCTTCCATGACCGTCGTCGACGGCATCTGAACGTCGGCAATATTGTCAAAATTCGCGCTCTTGGTGTCGAGCGGGAGGAACTGAGCCACGTCCACCTTGAGCCCGAGTAGGTCCCGAACCGCTTCCCCATATTCAGCTCGATTCAACCGCTGAAACGTCCGTGTGCCGGGGTTGGGATTGTCCGCTGCGGCGCGATCGACCCTGGTCTCCAACTCGCTCGCAACCGCGAGCAGGACCGCCGCTTCAGGACGTCTGGCGCCCGAAGGCGGCATCATGCCCACACGCAGCTTGTTAATCATCTTCTCGACGGCCGCGGCATTCTCTGGCGCGTTCGCGATATCGAAGTCTTCCAAAACGAGCTCGCCTCGCCGCTGCCGCTCGCTGTGGCAGCGGGTGCAATACTCCTCCACTACGGCGTTCGCACCCTCGTAGCTGCTCGGAATCGGGTGGGCGGTGGCCGCGAGCATCCCGGACTGACTAGGCTGTCCTGGTCCGGTGCAGGTGGCGAACACTACGCCCAGGGCTGCGACCATCGGGATCGCAATCGAGGATTTCCTCATTCCTGGCAGCTCCTAGAAGTCACTTGAACCACAGGTCCCTCCGTTGGGTCCCCCCTGCACGCGCCGGGGCTACCTTGGTAATGTACGATAATACGTTGTGTCGGACCAATTGTCTTCCTTGACACGGTCGGCCACAGAAACGCTGAGCGACGCGATGGAGAGCCGCGTGTACCGCAGGCCCCTTCTTCCTCCAACGAACCGCCAGTCCTAGCTTCTCGACCCACGGCGCAAGCGCGTGACCGCAGCTTCGAGAGCGGTAGTCATCCCTGTGCACCCGAGGAACGATGTCCGCTGCCCGACGACGGCGAGCTGCGAAAGAACGCCGACGGGGATCGCGGGCTGACCAGGTAGTCGCCGGAAGCCAAGCGTCGACACCGAAGTCGTCCTTATCGTCCTTAAAGGTGCTCTACCTCCCCCTGGTGCTGACGCTCGCTCTCGTCGTGCTGTCTCTCCTGCCACGCGTGCAAGGCAACCTTCGCCTCGCATGGTCATTCTGGGGTACGGCAGCGGGGCTCCTGATCTTGCAAGCCGCGCTCCTTGTTCGACTCCGGCGGACGTCCGCTAGCCGCTCGCTACAGAGCGCAATTCGGCCGCAGCATTACATACAGGCAATGATCCAGGTCGCGCTGTTCGCCTACTGGGGATGGTATTGGCGACCGATCTACGACTTCGCCTTGTTAATGGCTGCGCAGCTCGTGTTCGCCTACATCTTCGACATGCTGCTCGCGTGGTCGAGGCGAGAGACGTACGTGCTCGGCTTCGGTCCGTTCCCGATCATTTTTAGCATCAACATCTTCCTCTGGTTTAAGGACGACTGGTTCTATCTACAGTTCCTGATGATCGGCGTGGGCTTTCTGGGGAAGGAGTTCGTGCGCTGGCACCGCGAAGGCCGTAGGGTGCACATCATCAATCCGTCGGCCTTCACACTCGGGCTCTTTTCGCTCGTGCTGATCACGACCGGCACTACCGACCTCACGTGGGGCCAGGAGCTCGCCTCCACGTTGACGCTCGCGCCGGCGATCTACCTGTATCTGTTTCTGCTGGGCCTGATCCTGATGTACCGCTTCTCGATCACGCTCGTCGTCGGTTCCGCCGCGGTCGCGCTGTTCGGACTGAGCGCGCTGTACGCGTCGACGACTGGGGTTCCGTACTTCCTCGACTCCGACATTCCGGCTGCAGTCTTCCTCGGCCTCCATCTCCTCATAACCGACCCGTCCACTTCGCCACGGACGCCACCCGGGAAAATCCTTTTCGGAGGGTTGTACGGGGCGAGCGTATTCGGCCTCTATCTGATCCTGGGAGCCGCCGGGGTACCCACGTTCTACGACAAGCTCTTGGCCGTGCCGCTTCTCAACCTGAGCGTTCGAGGGATCGACAGCGTGGTTCAGATCGCCCGGGAGAGCTTCGCGCTCGCTCGGTGGCGGGTAAGCTGGACTTCCATGGGCTCCAACCTCGTCCATATGTCGGCCTGGATCCTGTTCTTCGCAGGGATGACCGCGATGGGGAAGACCGACGGAATGCACACGGGTGACAGCCTGCCGTTCTGGGAACAAGCGTGCGAAGAAGACCGTCCGAACGCTTGCACACGCTTGATCCAGCTCGAGACCACCTACTGCGGAGACAATTCCGCCTGGGCGTGCAATGAGCTCGGTATAAACTTCGCACAAGGAGAAGTAGTAACTGCCAATGCGCAGCTAGCGCGCGGCTACTTCGGGAGAGCCTGCGAACTCCGGTTTCAAGCCGCGTGTATCAACCTGCTGGATCCGGCTGGCTTCAACCGAACCGACCCACGGATCCTCGATCTCAGGCTGCTGCTGCGAGAGGCAGGTCAGAACCTGATGGATATGCCCGAGACCGACCTGTACGACCGTGCGTGTGAGCATGACTGGGGATTCGCATGCGACCTGACCGGGGGCACACCGTGACGGACAACGCACCATCCGGCGAGAGAGAACCGTCGAGGCCGAGCAAAGTCGGGGTTCCGCTCGCTGCCCTAACGATCGTCGGAGCCGTGTGGCTCGCGCTGCGACTATCTCCGTCCGCGCCGGTGGTTCCCCAGAACGACACGCTGAGGCCGACGGCAGTAGGAGAACTTCTTGGATTTCGGTCGGACGCGTGGCACCTCCCGGACGGAGAGCTGCTCGGCTTCGTTGAGATTCCCGGGGGGACATTTGTGATGGGTAGCGACCCAGGCCTCGACCGGAGCGCCTTCGACCTCGAGCGATGGTCCAGCACGAGCACTCAAGGAAGGGTCGACCTTCCCACCTTCTACATGGGGCGCTTCGAGGTCACGGTCGCTCAACTCGGTGCATTCGTGGACGCCACGGGCCACACGCTGGATCCGCTGGCGCTGCAGGCACCTCCCGATCATCCTGCGAGCTTGGTCTCCTGGCCGGATGCCGTGGCTTACGCCCGCTGGCTCGGCACAGCGCTTCGAGAGTCACCGGCAACGCCTCCGCGACTAGAGGCATTGCTGCGCGACGGGTGGCAGATCTCTCTGCCGACCGAGGCGGAGTGGGAAAAGGCTGCCCGTGGCACCGACGGCCGTGTGTATCCCTGGGGAAACGAAAGCGACCCAGACCGAGCCAACTACGGAGGAAGAAGCTCCACACCGGTGGGCAGCTACGAATGCCCGGCATGCACGTTCGGACTCTCCGACATGTCCGGTAATGTCTGGGAATGGACCCGGAGCCCCTATCAGCCCTACCCGTATGACGCCACGGACGACGGAGACAACCTCGAAGGCGACGCCCTGTGGGTGATTCGCGGTGGCTCCTTCGGGGATCCCGAGGGGTTCGTCCGCGCGGCCAACCGTGGGCGTGCTGACCCAGGTGCTAGACGGCCCTTCATCGGCTTCCGGATATCGATGTCACGGTAGCCGCGCTCGTTACAGGATCGAAGGGGCCTTGCGCACTTTCGAGCAATCGGTCACGATCGTGGATTCTGCCGTGAAGATCCGGTCGCAAACGACTGGGTCGAGTGAGGCGGGTCCGACCCACGAGGGAAGAAATCATGACGAACGACAACTGCTGGCGGTCCTCGCGACCGTCCTCCTTCCTATGGTTTACACTGGCGCTCGGCGTGCTGGTGACCGCACCGGTCACGGTCGCGGCTCAAGGACCGGGGACTGAAAACGGTCAATGGACATTTCTCGGCGGTGATGCCTGGCACACACGCTTCACGCCGGCAACCGAGATCACCGCGGCCAACTTCAACGACCTCGAAGTGGCCTGGCAGTTTCAAGCAGCCAGCTTCGGTCCGAGCACCCCTAAGTCGACCGGATCTTACGTCGATGGGAAGTTCATTACCGTCACCGGTGAGCGCCGGCACGTAATCGCGCTCGATCCGGCCACCGGGGAACTGCTCTGGAGCTTCACGGAGCCTGACACCGAGCGGTACCAGTACTCGATGCGGAAGGGCTACGGTAAGGGAATAGCATACGGCGAGATCGGCGGCAGAGGCGTGGTCTACATCACGACGCCCGGCTTCTTCCTTCACGCGCTGGACGCCGAGACAGGCCAGCCGCTCGAAAATTGGGGTGAGGGCGTTGCGATCCCCGGCTTCCCGAAGACTGGCACGGTCGACCTGGTTGTCGACCTGATCCGGGGCTGGGCTCCCTGGGAGGACCTCAACCGGGAATACGATCCCTACGAGGGCATCCCGCTCGAGATCGGCTACATCACCTCTTCGTCGCCACCGATCGTTGTAAACGACGTCGTGGTCGTCGGGAACTCCGCTGAGCAGGGCTACAACCAGACCCGCACAGAGATGGTGCCTGGCGATATCCTCGCGTACGACGCGCGCACGGGTGACCTCAAGTGGAATTTCCACGTCATCCCACGTCCGGGCGAGTTCGGCCACGACACGTGGGAGAACGATGCCTGGGAGTACACCGGCGACGTCTCGTCCTGGGCGCCGATGGCGGCCGATCCGGAGTTGGGGCTGGTCTACGTGCCAACGAATGGAGCGACGATCGACTATTACGGAGGATTCCATCCGGGCGACAACCTGTTCAGCACTACCCTTATCGCGCTGGATGCAGAGACGGGCGAACGAGCCTGGCACTACCAGATGGTCCACCACGACATCTGGAACTACGACACGCCGACCGCTCCGATCCTGATGGACGTCGTGGTCGATGGCGTAGAAATCCCCGGTATCTTCCAGGTAACCAAGCAGAACTTCGTGTACGCGCTCAACCGCGAGACGGGTGAGCCGATCTGGCCCATCGAAGAGCGACCCGTACCGCAGTCCCTGGTGCCCGGTGAGGTGTTGTCCCCCACGCAGCCTTTCCCGACTAAGCCTGCGCCGTTCGACCTCCAAGGACGTACGGAAGAGCACCTCATCGACTATACGCCGGAGATCCGTCGCCGCGCGATGGAAGTGGCACGGGCTGGTAACCACTTCAATCCGCTGTTCAATCCGCCAACGCATGTGGGCGACCCAGCGGGACCCGCCGACCTCTGCCCCGGTGGTAACGGTGGCGCGAACATCACGGGTCCGCCGGTAGCGGACCCGGTAGAGGGCATCCTCTTCGTCACATCGATTAGTGCGTGTTCGCCCGCCTACCTGGCTCCTGGCGTCGAGTCGCCGTTGGACAGCGACCGTCAGACTGGCACAACGCGCTCCGACTGGTCTCGGAATATGACTGGCGGTCGAGGAGGTGGGGCGACGTCAGCGAACATCGACGGTCTCTCGATCTGGAAGGGCCCGGTGGGCAGGA
>Ga0114996_10004850_pt1 | contig 15973 bp, 13 predicted proteins | sample ArcticOcean_MG_C_4_FD_87039 | JGI IMG/M metagenome (GOLD analysis project Ga0114996, IMG submission 87039) | Marine microbial communities from western Arctic Ocean - ArcticOcean_MG_CB4_134 | ecosystem: Environmental > Aquatic > Marine > Oceanic | place: Arctic Ocean: Canada Basin | collected...
GCCTTGGTGCGCTCGGCAATCTGGCGCTCCACCGCGCCCACATCCGGTACTGGCGCAAAAATCTCGGCCACAAACGGTCCGCTGTTGGGCACCACCAACGCCAGCAATACCCACACCGCTAATAAACTCAAAATGGCCGTGGAAGAGCGTCGGGCCCGCACCGAAACAAAAAGTCCAATGGAGAACATTACCGCAATCAAGAGCAACGACACCAGACCAGAGATCAGAAAAGCTTCCCAGTCCTGGGCCGTAAAGTGTACTCCGCCAGAAAGACCAACTATCAAAGCGCTCAAACCCATAGCTGCTAAAAAGGGCAGAGCCAGACTCAGATAGCCGCCGATCCATTTAGCCAAGATTACAATGTCGCGCGGCACCGAATAAGACAGCAACAATTTCAGCGTGCCGCTCTCGCGCTCCCCGGCCACAGCGTCGTAAGAAATAAAAAATGCCAGCAGGCTCAGCACTACACCGACAACAAAAAGCAGATCGGCTACCGGGAACATCAGCACCACGGGATTGGTATTGAGATCGCCCTCAAATCCCGGCAGATAATCGCCCGAAATTACCGCCGTGCGGTCGAGCGTCTTTTCCATGCCATAGAACAACACCTGAAAATTCTGCGGTGGCCGGTCGACGCGTATGCCCTGCCGCTGCAAATCGCTGTAGCCGTCGTATTCCTCCACCTGCTTGCGGTAGATCTCCCGATTGGTATTAAAATCGGCGCGCTTGGCGGTCAGATCGGCGCGCAAGACAAACACGCTCACCACGGCCAAAAAAATGCAGAGTGTAGCGCAAACTAAAAAACGCAACTCCAGCAGATTGTTGACCCATTCCTTGCGTATCATGGTCCACAGCATGGGACGCGCCTCCTATTCCATCAAATCGTAGCGCAAAAACTTCATATAAGCACCCAGGAAAAAAATCACATTGAACATCAAGAGGATGAGCAAATCGGTCTGCGCCGCCACCAGCACATGGCCCAAACTGCCGCGCGGCGGCGCGTACTGAGGCAGATCGTCAGGATCCACCGGGGCATCGGTAATCTCCTGGCGCTCGCTCGGGTCGCTAATGCCTTCTGCTTCGCGATTGCGCCGTTGCTGCTCCTCCCGCAACCATCCGACGAACTCGTCCCGGTAGCGCTGAATGTACTGGCGCAGGCCGGAAAAATCGTTTAACCCACTGCCGGCCAGACCGGCGGTGGCGTAGACATAATTGGCCGAAGGCGAAATGCGCGCCAGCAGAATACTGACCTCGATCTGTGCATCGACTTTCTCCAGGTAGTCGGCCATCAACTTGTCTGTTTCGCTGCTGATACGCTGGCGCGCCTCATCGCGCAATTGCCGCCGCTCGTCGCGACTGACTTGGCGCATGCGCGACCGCATCTCCTGCCATACCTCGCGCTGGATAGCCTCGCGCTGACTGGCGATCACTCCGGCCGCTGGCACGGCTGCTGCCGCCCGCGCCACAATCGGCGCCGTATTGGGAATGACCAAGACTAATAGTACCCAGACCAGGAAACTCAAGACCAGTGAAGTGGACGAGCGATGCGTCAGGGTAGAAATCATTAAACCCAGGGCGAAAAACACCGACATATAGAGGGCGGCCACCCCCAGCATACCCGCAAAAGCCGACCACTCCGCGTCGGTGAAAACCAGGCCAGTGGTCATCTGCGCCAAGAACACGGCGAACAAAATAGACACCATAAAAGACAAAAGCAGGACGAGATAACCACCGATCCACTTAGCCAATAAGACGATGTGTCGCGGCACGGCATTGGCCATGATCAGCGTCAGCGTACCCTCCTCTTTCTCGCCACACACGGCATCAAAGGCGAAAAGTAGGGCCAGCAGACTGCCGACGATATTGATGATGTAGAGCAGATCTGGGGCACTGAACAACACATAGAGCGGATTGGCGTATTTGCTGCGTCCCAATTTGGCTTCTCGCCACCCAGAAACCAACACCGAGCGCGCCATTTCCTTTTCCAGCCCCATGGCAAAAATGCTCAGAGCGTTGGGCGGTTTTTCCATCTGCACGCCGGTCCAATTTAAGCTGCGGAAATCGGTGGATTCCTTCAGCTTTTCCTCCTGAGCGCGCTTGGCCTCGGAAAAACTCTGGACCTGGCGCTCGTAATTGAAGGCGATGACCTGCACGGAACTGACTATCAGCACAAAAAATAGTCCCAGGGTCAGCAAAAAACGGTAGCTGAGCAGGTGTGCCAGTATTTCCTTGCGGATTAGCAGCTTTAACATAGTCGCCCTCGAAGGATGTTTTTGAGCGAACGGTGGCTTAAAATTAGCCCCGGACGGGACAGGAAACATTTAATATGGAGGAGAATGACTACGCTAGCCAACTTCCTGACCACAGTTAGCTATTCCGACTGGTGATAAACGAGCAATAAATCGCCTATATGCGCTGTGCTGGCTCTTTCCAACTCTCCAATCTGCGCCGCAATCGCCGCTCCTATGCGCTGGCGCATTTCTGCATCGGCTACGGCTCCTGTCAAATGCTGCCCGGCCAGGTCCAGCACCTTCTCGCGCACTTCTTGCACCATGCGTCCATCGACAAAACACTGCCGTTGAAATTGTTCCACCGACTCGGGTGTAGCGACCAATGCCTGCTGGTCCAGCGCCAGCGCGGCGATTAGGTTGCGCAAAATAGCGGCAAAACTCCCGCCTCTAGGCACCTGGCGCAGCAATTTGCGCAATTCCTGACGCGGCAACGTCTGCACGAAACGCACTTGATCGCGCAGGTCCACAAAAGCCGCGTAATCCCGCAACGGATCGATTAATTGCTCCTGCCCTGTCTCCCCTTCCCCCATCCAAGTTTCGGGCACGATTCGAGCCCAATGCGCTACCTCGTCAAAGCCGCCCTGCAAGTAGGCAAATTCGGGTTGTTCCGCTAGTTCGGGCGTCTCTCGGCGCATTTCTTCTAGGCGGGCAAAGGCCAATTCCCAACCGCGTTGGCGCAATGCTTCAAATTCGCCTTGGGCCAGCAAATCGACCGCGGCATTTACATCGCCCGCAGCCCGGTCTTCCAGGCCGATCTCCAAACACACAAGACTTTGGCGCACGCCGCGCTCCAAGCCGTCGCGCCCTAGGGCAATACCGCTGCGGTAGCGCTGGGCAAAAGCCAATCCCTTGGCGCGCAAATACGCCATGAGCACATCTGCTATATTATCGGGCAATTTCTCGTAATCTTGTCCCAGGACGATAACCCGCCCTAGAAAACTATCGCTGGCAAAAGCAACCTGATTGAGATCCGGACGCGCCAGTCGGCTCATTGTTCTCTCCTTCCTGCGGCGCGCTCCCAGGCCTGGCGCACAACAGCGGCCATGAGCGCGGGATCGGCGTCGTGCAGCGCATTTATCACTGCGCCTATTTCCGCGTCTTCGATCTCCGGCATTATCATTGCCCCACCCGATTCTGAAAACAGTCGAAAAACTGAAACACTGGCCCCGGCCTCCGAAATCACGCTGTTCAAATCCAAATGTCCTAGGCGCTCGATAATGGCGTCCTCCAACATCTCCACATCTACTTTATTGAGCAATTCTGCTGCCTTGACCGGATCGCGCAAAGCGGCCACTGCCTCCAACCACTCCCACGACACCTGGGTGCGCAACTCCGGGTTGTCGAGCGGATCGAGGGTTTCGTGCACGGTGCGCTGGAAAGCGTTGGAAGACATAGTGCGGATGATCTCCACATTGTAGGCCCCGTGTCGCGCCGCGCGTGGCGCAATCAGGTCGGTCAGCACTTCGGCCGGCAAGACCTCCACAACTTCTGTCTTGTACCCAGGCCGACCGCGCTCGTCCATACTGGTCAGCGCCAGCACTTCCTCTGGATTTCCGTCTAGCACTACCAACGCTGCCTGTTCTTCAACCGAGCGCGCCTGAACTAAAGCCCGAGCTTCTTGGTGTTGCCCGGCGCGTATGGCGCTGCGCACCTGGCCACTGGCAACGGCCAATTCCATCAAATCACCCGACCACTCGCCCACTACTATCCGATTTTCTCGCACTTGCAGCGCATCGCCTTGAACATGCCCTGCACCAGATTCCTGGACCATATTGCCTCCTTCAATAGCAAAGAGAAGTGGGAACGCCTGTAGCCCGTTTGAAGGCGGGCATTTCGTCGCGATAAAATAGATTATAGGGTTGGACAATGTCAAGAAAAATTTGCTGTAACTTATTGTAAATAATAAGTTTATGTAAATAAAACTTGACATTTAATGATTTTTTCTCTATTTTTATAGACCAAAGAAGAGGGGCTGTAGTTATACAATTACTACAGCCCCTCTTCTTTGCCCCACCTGTTTCACCCATCCTCCAAGCAAACGCAACTTCTTTTCTACGCTGAATTTTCTCGCATTATCCCTGCCCTTATAGACTAATCCTTGACATGGTACACCTTCCATCCTATCCTACCTTTCAGAGGTGCTAAAAACTTGATAATCTTGATCATAAACCACTTTTTTATTTGAATTCTATAATGCTGAAAAATTTGGGCTGGATCGGAGGGTTTGCCACATTTCTATTGCTCTCCAATGTCCGCGCCGAAATTCCTGTGCTCACCTTATCCTACTGTCTCGACGCGGCCATGCAACACAACCGCCAACTGAGCCAGACGCGGGAAAAAGTCCACGAAATTGAAGGCGAACGCATTTTCGTGCGCTCGCGCTTCATGCCCCACCTCGAACTGACGGCCAATTACGATGCCATGCGCACCAGCATCGATGGCGAGACCGACGATCATATGGCCAGCGCCTTGAACTTCTCCCAGCGCCTCTTTGAGTTTGGCCCCCACGCCGCCCAAGAAGTGGCGCTGCGCGCCAACCTGCGCAAAGCCGTCTACGACTACGAGGACAAAGTCTTTGAGATTCTATCCAGAGTATGGCAGACCTTCCACCTGATCCTTTTACAAGACCAGCAAATCGCCACGCGATACAAATCCAAAGAGGGTTTCCAAGAAATTTTAGAGCGCGAGAAAGCGCGTTTTGGACGGCAGTTGACCACGGAGAATGATGTTCTCAACGCCGAACTCAATGTGCTGCGTCAGGACCAGCGCATCAATAGCCTGCAGCGCCAGCAATTCGACAATAAAATGGACCTCTTGCGCCTCATCGGCCGATCCATCGGTGCGGAAATTAAACTAGAGGGGCGCATTGAAAAAGTAGAGCTATTTTCCATGGACATGGACCGGACCGTAGAACTCGCCCTGCAAAATAGCGTGCAAATCGCTCTCAATACAGAACAATTGGAAGAACAAGAGCGCGTCGTGCGCGAGGTCAATTGGGAATACAGTCCAGATATCGCACTTAATGCCGGGGTCAACGACGGGCGCCGCAGTGCCGCTGTGGAGATCGACCGCCAAAACCAGAAAAACTGGGGGGTAGATGTCTCTTCGGAATTCCGCCTCAACGAACGCCAAGACAATCCTGCGGAGGTGGAAGACGCGCGTTGGTTTACCCAGGTCGAGGCGCGCATCCCCATCTTCGAAGGCGGTGCCCGCATGGGCGAGGAGACCAAACAAATGGCCCAGTTGCGCGCCAAACAAGTGGCGCTAAACGACCTGCAGGCCGACGTCGACCTGCGGGTGCGCAAGGCCTACCAACTCATGCACGAGATCTTGACGCAAAAAAATATTCAGGAGCGTTCGGTGGAAATCGCCAGACGCCGCCTGGAAATCAACCAAACGCTCAAGGAGCGAGGGCTGGTCGACGACAATTTCTTTGAAAATGTGCGCAACCAGTTCTTCGACGAGCAGGACCGCCTCTTTGGAGATCAGGCCAATTATATCGAGAGGCAGGCCAATCTGCGCCGTCTCATGGGATATTTCGAATGAGCGCCTTCAGGCCCAACTATCTGCGTTTGTGTTTTATCTGGTCCGTGCTCTTGTGGAGCGGGATTGCAGCAGCCGTAGAGACGACTCTGACGCGCGAACAGCAGCTCAATCTGCTGGTGCTGAGCGAACAACGCTTGCTTTTGGAACAACGCCGCGAAGCCCGCGAGACCTATCGCCAGGAATGGGATATAGCCCAGGAACTCCACGACAAAGGTTTCATGTCTCTGCAAGACTACAAAAAGAAAAAGACAGCCTTCGAATTGGCCAGTTTGCGCTACGAAGATGCTGCCATCGATTACGATCAGGTCAAACTCGACTTGCTTGACAATGCCACCTATATCATTGTAACCGAGGCGCGCAAGTACAAGACCGACGACGGCAAGAATATGGTCGACCTTACCTTAAAAAATGCCTCGGACACGCGCGATGCCCTGCTGGTCGACTCGACTCTCACTAAAGAAGAGTTGCGCATCTTGCTCAAAGTCGAGAATATATTTGTCTCCCTCGAAAGGGGGGCCACCGTCGGCGAACCCTATGAAGTGCGCATCGATTCGCTGGCAGTAGACGAGGTCCGCACCTTGACCTACCGCCTGCTAAAGGACAGCCCCTCCGTCAACGTGGTGCTCAACTATCTAGAAAAAACAGACAATAAATCCGTCATCCTCACCAAAGGCAGTCAGCAGGACCTGCCCACCATCAACTCCTCGCAGTTCTCCCAAGAGGGCGAACTCAACGACGACGTCGACTTTGGCCTCACTCTGGAGCGCCTCTCCGACGACGAGCGCAGTTTCGCTCTGGCCGTGGTGGGCCTGCCGCAGCGTATAGACTTCTCGTTCAACGACCAGGGAGCTAAAGTCAACCAGGTCAAATTCGACGAGAACACCTCCCAGATCAAACTCAGTTTAAATCTCGAAATTCCCGAAAAGATCGACCGCCGTTTCATTGGCGCCACCCGCACCTTCTACGCCTTGGTCACCCATCCCAGCCAGTACGCGCAGATCAACGCCCTCAGAGCGCGCTACGACGACGACCCGGTACCCGAAAAAGAGGTTAAAACGCTCAAGGCCAATTACGTTAAACTCGAGCTCACACCCAAAGGCGTGGGCGAATTAGAAGTGCTGATCTCCAACCGCTACCAAGAAATTAAGGTGGGAGATTCGCTTCGGTTGCGCGTCGAATTCCTCAACCGCGGCAGCGAAGCGGTACAGAACATCAAGGCAGCGCTCGACCTGCCCTACGAGTGGGAGAGCGAGGCCGAACCCAGCCTCATCCGCCTGCTCGAACCCGACGAGCGCGCCCCTATTGCCATCCTGGCCATCCCTCCGGGTGACATCGCCGTGGGCGATTACGAACTAGGCATCGAAGCCCAGGGCCAGGTGGGTACCGAAGACGTGCAATCGCTGGAAAAGAACATCACCATCCGCATTGGTGCACGATCGAATATCGCCGGCACTACCATCCTAATCGGCATTCTGGTCCTGGTGGTCGTCGGCCTCGGCCTCGCCAGTATCAAGATCAGCCGCAGGTAAACCCGATTATGTTTTTATTTTTTCTACTTCTTCTCAGTCCCGTCGCCCTCGCCGCCCAGACCGAATCGGCTACCAAGGACCTGCGCACCAAAGAACAACGTCTGTACGATATCCAATTGCGCCGCGCCCAGTGGAGCGTCGACCGGGCGCGACTAGAAATGGATGAGAAGCAAAGCGACTACGAGGAGACCAAAGCCCTTTATCAGAAGAACATCCGCACCTTAGAGGAACTCAACCAGGACCAGAGGAATTACAAAACGGCAGAATTTGAATATCACCAGGCCGAAAATGCCCTGGAGAGAGAGCGCCTCTCCTTCCTGCGCAAAGCCACGCATATCTCCGTCATGGAGGCCAAGAAGTACCGCACCCAGGAGGGCTATAGGGAAATTCAGATCACCCTGAAGAACAATTCCAATCTCAACCAGGCTATTGCCCTGACCCAGAAGACCTCAGAAGAGGCCCGCGGCTTACTCGAAGTACAGAATATCCGCGTCTCTATCAAAGACAACCAGAACACGCTCATTGCCGAACCCTACGAGACCATCGTCCCTTCGCTCAAGCTCTACGACGAGGAGAAATTAACTTTCCGCCTGCTCGAAGACGCCGAAGAAGCCGTCGTCGTCCTCGCCATGCTCTCCAGCGAGGCGGAGGAAACCCATCGCATCGTTCTGCGCAAAGAATCTCTACAGGACATCCCCACCATCAACTCCGTGCAGTTCTCGCAGGAGGGCGAACTCAATAGCAGCGTGCGCTACGACCTCATCCTCGAGCGCCTGGCCGAAGACGAGAAAACCTTCCGCCTAGCCGTGGTCAATTTGCCCGCCCAGATCGACTTTAAATTTCTTGACCAGGCCACCAACGCCAGCCTCACTCAGGTGAAGTTCAGCGAAGAGTCGACGCGCCAGCAACTCGAACTCGAAATCGAAATCCCTGAAAAACTCAACCGCGCATTTGTCGACCAGACCATCGAATTTTATGTCTTCATCACCGACCAAGAAGGTTTTAAGCAGATCGGCGACCTCAACCGCAAGTACGGCAGCAAAAGCAAACCGCTCGAAGCGATCAACACCGTCAAAGGCAATAAAGAACGCTTCGAATTGGTGCCGCGCGGCCAGGGCGAGTTGGAGACCATCATCGCCAACCGCTACCAGGAAGTCAAAATCGGCGAAGAAGTCACCGTGCGCGTCGAATTGCTCAATCCCGGTACCCTCGAAGTTGAGGGCGTACACTTGGTCCTTACCCCGCCGCTAGGCTGGACCTATAGCGCCACGCCCGACACCATTCCCAAAATCGAACCGGCCGACAAAGAACCGATCAACATCACGCTCTATCCGCCCGACGATCTGGGCGTCAGCGAGTACGACGTGCGCATAGAGGCAGTCGGGTTCGTGGGCAATGAGAAAATCGAAGCCCAGGAAAAGGATATCACCGTCCGTGTCGAAGCGCGCGCCGACATCGTAACCAATGCCCTGATCATCGGCTTTGTCATCGCCCTGGTCATCGGTGTAGCCTATGGCAGCATAAAGGCCAGCCGCAGGTAGCGCCCAAGTACTTTCTGCCGTATATTTTAAAATCAGGTATTATCATGCCGAAAGGGTACGGCTATGGACTACGATATCGGCGACCTGTTGCAAGACTGGGAATTTGATCCCAACGAATTTATCGCCCGGCGCGTCAAGGGCGAAGACGGCACCGACAAAATCCAGATTCGCATTGATATGGGCGTCCTGCAACTAGAATTGCAGGGCCGCCCCGACGGACAGCAACCCCACGGACACTCCTCGCTGCTCGACTATTATTTGGCCCAGCTGCAAGAGCGCAAGAAGGAAGACGAAAACCTGGGGTTGGAGGAAGAAGAATGTGAAGATCTCTTCCAAGAAGCCTGGCAATATTACCACCGCTACCTGAGTCTGTTCTATCTAGAGGATTACGAAGGCGTAGTGCGCGATACCGAGCATACCCTGCGCATCTTCGATCTGGTGCAGGACCACGCCTACGAAGACGAAGTGAAGTGGTATTTCGACCAGTACTATCCCCATGCCATCATGATGCAAGCGCGCTCCAACGCTATGCTGGACCTGAGTGCCGAGGATTACGCCGGCGCCCTTAAACAGGTACAATGGGGCATCGACCACATAGAGCGTTTCATCGAGGGGTGGGAAGAGGAAGGGGTAGAGGATGAATTGCCCGAACTGGCTTTCCTCTACGATTGGTACGAGGAGCTGGAGGCGGAGCGTCCCTTATCGCCGCGCGAACAACTCGAGCGCGACCTCAGCGCCGCCGTGGCGACAGAGAATTTTGAAGAAGCCGCACGCCTGCGCGACAAGATCAAGATGTTGCGTCCCGGCGTGCGCCCCATGTTCCGCCCCGGAGGGGGCGGTGCCTCCCTTACTTAATCCCTAAAACATCACCCATATCGTAAAGACCGGCCTCCGCCTGCGCCGCAAAGCGCACGGCGCGCAAAGCGCCTAGCGCAAAGGCATCGCGACTGGTGGCGTGGTGGCGCAATTCAATATACTCGCCGGGCCCGCCGAATAATACCGTGTGGTCGCCGGCAATATCGCCGGCGCGCAGGGCGTGCATGCCGATCTCTTTCTGGGTACGGGCTCCGACTACGCCTTCGCGGCCGTGCACCACAACCTCTTTGAGATTGCGCTCCAAGCCGGCGGCAGCGGCCTCGGCTAAGCGCAGGGCCGAACCACTCGGCGCATCCACTTTGAGGCGGTGGTGTGCTTCGATCACTTCCACATCGTAATCGTCGCCCAGGATCCTGGCGGCGGCCTCGACCAATTTGAATAAGACGTTCATGGCCGTGCTGAAATTGGGCGCAAAAACGCAGGGAATATTGGCTACCAGCCGGTAGAATTCACCCAATTGCGCGGCGCTGAACCCAGTGGTCCCCACCACCATGCCTACACCATGCTCGGAGCACAGGGCCGCATCGACTAGCGTGGCCTCCGGCGAGGTAAAGACCGTCACCACCTGAGCCTCCTCGAGCGCATCACCCAGATCGTCGACCACCGCAATATCTAAATGGCGGCTGCCCACCACCTCGCCGATGTCTTTGCCGATGACCTCGTGACCGGAATACTCCGTACCGCCCACTAATTCCAAATCTGGACTGGCAATAGATAAATTAGCCAGGCGCTGCCCCATGCGCCCAGCCACACCACTAACGACTACATTGGCCATTGTTTACCGCCCTGTCTAATATGCCTGGTAAGTTAATTCGTCAATGAGGCGGTCGTCCTGCAGCCGCGCCTCGATATCCACCCCAAAAGCCGCGGCGATCGGCGCCAGTAAGGCCGGATCGTTGTCCTGGACCTGGCGCGCCGCATTGCGCACCGTCTCAAAACCGGCCAGCGTCATCTTGCCCAATGGACGCCGACACGGTCCGGCCGGCATACCGAGCATATTCATCATCGTCTTGAGAGGCAGCGGATTGCGCGCTTTGCACTCGACGCTACCGTGCGGCGAATTCTCCTGGGTCACCACGCCAACCATGGCAAAGAAAGGCTGCAGGTCGGCCGCCAGTTTATCGGCCTCAGCGTCGGCACCGGCGTTGAGCAACTCGGTCATTCTCTGGATGGGCCCAGGCACCACGTTGGACATTACCGAAATCACTCCGGCCGCTTTGATCTGGTCGTTCTTCATCATCGCTACAGTCTTGTCGTCGTCGCCCGAGAGAATGGCAAAATCGGCGCCACAGAGCCGGCGCGTCTTAGCCATATTGTTTAAATCTCCGGTGGCTTCCTTGACGCTGGAGACATTGCTGTACTGCTGCGCCAGGATAGCCAGATCCTCAACGTGCATCATAGTGCCCGTGCGCCCTGGGATGATGTAGGGAATAATCTGCGTATCCGGAAATTCCTGGGCTACTGGCTCAACGTACTCGCGCCGAATCTCTAGCGAACTGGGACCGTTGTAATAAGGATCGACCAGCAGTACAGCATCGGCGCCCACGTGCACCGCGTGCTCCGTGCCATTGAGCGTTTCACGCGTCGAATTGCTGCCCGTGCCGGCAATGGAGAGACAGCGTCCCTTGGTTTGCTTGCAGGTGCGCTCAATGACCTCATTGTGTTCTTCCCATACCAGGGTTGGGCTTTCGCCGGTGGTGCCTACGGCCAAGACACCGATGATGCCATTGTTTATCTGAAAATCGATGAGCTGTTCCAGGCCGGCCGTGTCGATACTGCCGTCCTCTCTCATGGGCGTGATCAACGCCGTATAAGCGCCTTTGAACATAATTCCTTCACCTCGGGATAACGTGTGGCATGCCCTTGCGGGCCGGGGGGATTTTTGCGACTCTATGTGGATTGATGAGCGCAAAACATAAAATCCACCTTCGACCTTGTCAACTTATAAAGACCTATAAATAGCGAGTTGAATATGCCTACTGAACTCGAGATGCGCTATGGCTGTAATCCACACCAGGCTGCGGCGCGCTTCTACATGCGCGACGGCAACGACTTGCCGCTAGAAATACTCAACGGCGCCCCCAGTTACATCAACCTCATGGATGCGCTCAATTCCTGGCAATTGGTGCGCGAACTGCGCCAGGCACTGGAGTTGCCGGCTGCGGCCTCCTTCAAACACGTCAGCCCGGCTGGCGCCGCCGTAGCCGTGCCCCTGGACGACGTCCTGCGCCAGACCTACTTCGTCGACGACATCGAACTCACCCCGCTGGCCACGGCCTATGCCCGCGCCCGCGGCGCCGACCGCCTGGCCTCCTTTGGCGACTGGATCGCCCTAAGCGACCCCGTTGACGTGGCTACTGCCCAGCTCATCCAGCGCGAGGTCTCCGACGGCGTTATCGCGCCGCACTATGAAGAGGACGCACTGGCCATCCTCAAAAGTAAAAAGGACGGCAAATACCCTGTATTTCGCATCGACTCGGCCTACCAGCCCCCTGGCCGGGAAAGCCGCGACCTCTTTGGCATTACCCTGGAACAGGAGCGCAATACATTTTTGCCCGACGAGGCGTTCTTCGCCAATATTGTCACCCAGCGCCAGGAATTGTCCGCCGCCGCCCGCCGCGACCTGACGGTGGCCACCATTGCCGTCAAATACACCCAGTCCAACTCCGTCTGCCTGGCCCGCGACGGCCAGATCATCGGCACTGGCGCCGGCCAGCAGTCGCGCGTCCACTGCGTGCGCCTGGCCGCGGCCAAAGCCGATAATTGGTATTTGCGCCAGCACCCGCAGGTGCGCCAGATGCAGTTTCGCAAGGGGCTCAAACGCGCCGAGAAAGTGAACGCCATCGATATTTTCTTACAGGAAGAAGCAACACCGGCCGAATTGCAGGCCTGGGAACAGAACTTTGCCGCCGTGCCCCAACGGCTGGGCGCTCAAGAAAAACGTCAATGGCTCGACAAACTGGCGGCTGTAGCCCTCAGTTCGGACGCCTTCTTTCCCTTCCGCGACAATATCGACCGAGCCCACCGCAGCGGCGTCGAATACGTCGTTCAGGCCGGCGGCTCCCGCCTCGACGACCTAGTCGTGGCCGCCGCCGACGAATACGGCATGGTCATGGTCAACTCGGGCGTGCGCCTCTTTCACCACTGAGCAGGTGGCGAAAGATCGTCTCGTCGCCGCTGTCATAACCGCACTCGATGTCGATCTCCGCTGTCGCCAAACTCGCCGCGGCGGCGCTGACAGCGGACTCGCACCCTGAAAAGCGGTTGTCCTGCAAATAAACCTCGCTCGCCGTCTCGGCGATGAATATACCCGGTCCACTTTTTTGGGAAGACCCACTGATCTCATTAGCGGCAAAGATGAGATCGTGGGCATCCGCTACAACTTCGATTTGCCCCTGCCCCGCCGCTGTCGCATTGCCACCAATGCGACAGCGGCGCACCGCGCAGGAATGCACTTCGGTAGGTCGCGGCGTGTGGCGCACCAACACCCCCGCCCCCTTATTGCCCTCTATAACACAGTCCTCGATAAGATTGTAACAGTCTCGCGTGCCGATCGAAACACCCGTGTCATTATTGTTGAATTCACAGCCGCGCACCGTGATGTGGTTGGCGCGGACGCAAAAATAGAACCCGCTCCTCTTATTGCCTTCTCCTCGGCATCTGTCGAATAAGACATTGGTGCTGCCAGCACCCGGATGTAAACCATTGCCAGTATTCTCGGCAAAACTAGAATCGATGATGCGCACGTCCCGACACATCTGAAAGCTCAATCCCTCGCCAAAATAATCTCGCTGACTCACCCCTTCTACCTCGATATCTCGACAATTGCCAAAGTACACGGCACCGCCGCGACACCCCCCCATCGCTTTTTCATTGGCGGCCCTATTGCCCTCCAGATGTACCTGGCGCAGCGCCGCCCCCTCGATATAGTGAGCAAAGACCAATGGATAAATTGTAGTCAAACACGGCGTCTCTTTGACCATATAATCGGCCTCAACCCCGTGGTCCAAACCCACCCAGTTTCCGTCTATCCAGGTAATGGTCGCAAACGTCTCATAAAACCCACCGTGTGTATCATCGTCGTGTACCGAGACGGTCATGCCCACTTCCAAACCCTTGGCCGAGATCAGCGGCACATCGCACATGCCGTAATTGTGGTATCCGGACAGCGGATAGACTTCGCCGGGGCCTTTGCGCAATACCGTCTTCTCCCCCTGTCCAACCACTTCCACTCCCGAACGCAGCCGTATCCCCCGATCCAGGACCAGTTCCATCTCCGGCAGTACCACCTTGCCTCCCCCCGCGTCACCCACTTCGTCGACGACGCGTTGTATAGCCGCTGCGTTGAGGATTTCTTCTTTAGTTAGTTTCCGTTCTGCAACCATGCTATCATCTCCTTCTTTAAAGCGGTGCCAACCATCCACCATCCACCGGCAACGCTACCCCTGTGATCCACTCGGCATCGTCGGAAGCTAAGAACACGCAAGCGCGCCCAATATCCCGCGGTTTGCCCAAGCGCGGCAACGGCGTATGCTCCCGTGAAAAGGCGATTTGTTCTTGGGTCAAATAGTCCTGGATTGGCGTCTCAATGTAGCCAGGACAGATGGCATTAGCCGTAACACCCTTTCTTCCTACCTCAACCGCCGTATCACGCGTCAAATTCACTACACCCGCCTTGGCCGGTGCATAAGCCGGCCCGCCCCCACCTCCAAAAGCGTGCACCGAAGCTATATTGACAATGCGTCCTGCCTTCGACTCGCACAAATGAGGCAGGGCAAATTTGGTCGATAAGAACAACCCCCGCAAATTGACCCCGACCACCCGATCCCAATCGGCCACCGACAATTCCTGGCTGCTACCCGGCACATAGATACCGGCATTGTTGACCAGAATATCGAGGCCGCCAAAGTGCTCCACCGCACTTTGCACCAGATTTTTCACATCCTCTTCATCTGCCATATCCGCTTGCACAAAAAATCCCTGCGACCCCAATTTCTCGATCTCATCCACGGTCGTCGTACGGATATCTTGCTCGTGGTATTTGCCGCGTTTGGGCTCTTCTTGCACATCGGCCACTACCACTTTGGCGCCCTCGCGGGCAAACTCCAGACATACACCCCGCCCAATACCCGAACTACCGCCGGTGACGATGGCGACGCGATCTTTGAGCAACATTGCGTTTCCTCCTATTGCTTTTTCGCGCTCCTGACGCGATTTTCCTCTGCTGTGGAACTCCTCCAATTTATTGGAGATCAGAACAATACATTGACCGCCCCCCGAATGTCAACCTGGAGAAATACCTTGTCCAAGTGCTGGCCCATCCTGCTCTTGTGGATTCTACCTAATAATAGGTCCAGCGCTCAGGAAACAACGGTGGACCTCATCGCCCAAATTCAGGCAGTGCACAGCGCCAAAGACAGCCTCCTACGCTACGGCACCGATTCCCCCCTTCCAGCTGCCCAACGCGCCGACTTTGCCGGACTAGACTACTTTCCCGTCGATCTCCGCTTTCGCCTTGCTGGCGAACTCCACATCTACGGCCGACGTCAACAAATCCAGGTCTCTGCAACCGATGGTACCTCGATGGCAATGGAAAGATTTGGCCGCTTTGTCGCCCAATTAGAGGGAAAACCCTTCTGGCTGGAGGTACATCGCAGCCTAGAAAACAACGAATTGTTTATCATGTTCAAAGATGCCACCAACGGTCAATCTACCTATAGCGGAGGGCGCTACGCCGCCCTATCCCGCCTTGACAATTTAACATATATACTTGATTTTAATACAGCTTATAATCCTTACTGCGCATATGACTCGGCTTATGTCTGTCCATTACCCCCAGCACAAAATTATCTTACTTTCGAGATTCTCGCCGGCGAACAAACGTATGGCGCGAATCTTGCTCATTAGTGGACTGACACCTAAGTTTTGAAAAGGGGTTAGTCCTGCCACTACATACTGACCAGGCCCACTTTCACCTTTGTGTCACAGGAGGTTTACCATGCCCAGACTCATGTTTGACCGCAACGTAGATTTTAAACTGGAAACAACCATAAATCCCTATGCCGCTTGCCGCGCCCTTTCCCAACGCGCGCGACAACTCAATACCGAGCAAACAATGGAAAGTATCCAAGCCAATCCCGAAGAAAATTCCAACCCTACGGCCACAGCCCTTTCCGACTATGCTACAGGA
>Ga0114996_10004851_pt1 | contig 15971 bp, 13 predicted proteins | sample ArcticOcean_MG_C_4_FD_87039 | JGI IMG/M metagenome (GOLD analysis project Ga0114996, IMG submission 87039) | Marine microbial communities from western Arctic Ocean - ArcticOcean_MG_CB4_134 | ecosystem: Environmental > Aquatic > Marine > Oceanic | place: Arctic Ocean: Canada Basin | collected...
CGAGCTGACTCCCAAGGGCCGCCAGGGGTCAGAGTAACGCGGAAATCAACCCGCATTTCTAATCGCATGACGAGGCGAAGTGCGTGAGGGGCCCGTCAGTACGAGGCACCCGCCGTGGGGACCGGCAATCTTGCCGGTCCATCGCCGCAACGCGGCGACGCCCAATTGTTCCGAGCCAGCCCAACGAAGAACTGGCGCACCTCTCCCGCACTTCCGCCGCCACCCGATGAGAAATGCGGGCTAGGGCGATTCAGAGCCCCGAACGCAAGTGACGGGTCAAGCCACCTGCCGCTGCGATGGGGCGAACCAGCCGGATCAGGGCGGGGTCGCCTGCTCTTTTGGCATTACCCTAAACCGTTCCAAACAAGCGTCGAGGGGAGTCTCGGCGCGGCAAGTTTGGGGGGCTCCCGCCCCGTCGGGGGCTGCGGCCCGGTGCTCGCAGGGGGAGAAGTGCGGGCTAAAGGCTCCCGCGGGCAAATTGGGCATTCTTGAAAGGTTGTTAGGCTGGGCCGACTTGACCCCAGGCTGACGCCTGGGCACTGATCTGCTTTCCGAACTCAGCGTTACTTTGGGTAAGGATCGCACCATCGAGACGCGGCCCAGCGGGCCAATTAATCCAGGACAAATCCAGAAGAATGTGAGCTTCCCCTCAAGATCGAACCCAATACGGTCGAAACGTTTCATGACAGCAGCGAACACAGTACGACTGGCTGCCAGGAAGCACTACGACCCATGGGGCAAATCTTCTCTCAATCGACTGACCGAATCTTGCGTGTCAGCGCCATCACCATTGCCGCCTGCGTAATTGGGACGGTCAGTCTGCTCGCCTATCTTGGGCGGCCGGAAATCACCGACGCCGGATATCAGCCCAGACAGCCCGTACCCTTTAGTCACAAGCTTCATGCGGGCAATCTTGGAATGGACTGCCGCTACTGCCACTCGACCGTGGAGTTTTCCGCTCATGCGGCGATTCCGGCGACGGAAACCTGCATGAACTGCCATAAGCGAGTTCGGGCGGAGAGTCCGCTGCTGGCGGTGGTGCGCGCGAGCGCGGCGAATGATACGCCAGTTCCTTGGGTGCGTGTTCACAAACTGCCCGAATACGCCTACTTCAACCACCAGGCACACCTCTCGGCCGGCGTGAGCTGTGTGAGCTGCCATGGACGTGTTGATCAGATGGCTGAAGTGAAGCAAGTGGCGCCGCTCAGTATGGGCTGGTGTCTTGACTGTCATCGTGATCCGGCGGCGAACATTCGTCCGGCGGAGTTCATCACGAAGCTCGATTGGCAGGCTCCGCGCGATGCGGCGGAGATTGGACGCGAGATCATTGCGGCCAAGGGAATCTCGCCTCCCGAGCACTGTTCGGGGTGTCATCGATGAGTGAACCCATGACCGACCCGATGAGCGAACCCATGACGGGCCAAAAGATGACGGGCCAAAAGATGACGGGCCAAAAGACGACGGGCCAAAAGACGACCGGCCACGGCATGAAGAGTCCCGCGGAGGGGAACGGCCCAGTGAGAAAACAGCCCTTGCAGTTGGGCGGACGCGAGCACTGGCGCAGCCTCGATCAGCTGAGCGGGACCAAGGAATTTCGGGGCTGGGTCGAGCGCGAGTTTCCCGAGAACGCGACCGAGCTGAGCGACCCTTCCCGGCGGGGTGTTCTGAAATTGATGGCGGCATCGCTCGGGCTGGCGGGTTTGACAGCTTGCCAGCGGCCGGTCGAACAGATTTTGCCGTTCAGCCGCGGAGTGGAAGACACGATTCCGGGAAAGGCGGTTTACTACGCGACGTCGATGCCGCTGGGCGGAGTTTCGACCGGGTTGCTGGTGGAGTCCAACGACGGGCGTCCGACGAAGATTGAGGGGAATCCGAAACACCCGTCGAGTTTGGGCGCCTGTTCGGCCTATGCACAGGCGTCGGTGTTGGGATTGTACGATCCGGACCGTTCGCAGGCTGTTTACAGAGCGGGGAATCGGTCGAGTTGGGGAGATTTTCAGGCGTTTGCCGGACCTCATTTTTCAAATGCGGGGGACGGCGCGGGACTGCGGTTTCTGAGCGAGCCCATTTCGTCGCCTTCGCTCGAAGCGGTTCGCTCTCATGTACTGCGGAAATTTCCAAAAGCGAAATGGACAGAGTATGCGCCGCTTGACTCGGGCGCTGCCAAGGCCGGGAGCGAGATCGCTTTCGGCCAGCAGGCCGGGCCGCGATTGGTTCCGCGCTTTGCCTACGACAAAGCGGACGTGATCTTGTCGCTCGACCACGATTTTCTCGGTTTGGACGAGCCGACGACAATTCCGACTCGCGAGTTTTCACGCCGCCGCCGCGTCAGCTCCGAGAAGGATTCGATGAATCGGCTCTACATGGTCGAGGCGCAGTACTCGGTGACGGGCGCGATGGCGGATCACCGGCTGCGCATGAGACTGGGAGACGTGCGCAGGTTTGCCGAAGCCCTCGCGGCCGAGCTGGGACTTCTGCCGCCGACACTGCGGGTCTTGAACAACGGACAGAGCAAAGAAGACCGCTGGGTATCAGCGCTGGCTCGGGACCTGAAAGCGAATACCGGCCGTTGCCTGGTGGTGGCGGGTCCGAGGCAGCCTGCCGCGGTTCACGCGCTGACTTATTGGATCAACGAGGCGCTGGGGAATCTCGGCGAGACCGTCTCCTTTGTTGAGACCGGAAAGGCCGAGAAACCAAGCGCGGAGGCCGGACGCGGCACAAATACTCAGCCGCTGGAAGAACTCGCGGCCGAGATGGCCGCGGGGCAAGTCGATACGCTCGTGATCCTGGGCGGAAACCCGGCCTACAACGCGCCGGCGGACTTCGATTTCACAGCCAATCTCAAGAAAGTCGCCAACACGATTCATTTGGGACTCGAACGAGACGAAACGGCCGTCCTTTGCCAGTGGCATTTGCCCGAGGCGCACTACCTTGAGGCCTGGGGCGACGGGCGCGCGCACGATGGCACGGTATCGCTGCAACAACCTCTGATCCAGCCTCTTTACGGGGGCAAGTCGGCTTCCGAACTTCTGGCGATGGTCTCGTCCCACGAGAACCTGCGCGGATATGACATCGTTCGCAATTACTGGCTCGCGCGGTGGGCCTCTTCCGCCGGCGAGAAAACCTGGCGGCGGTGTCTTCACGACGGCTTGGTGCCGGATACAGCTTACACGGTCTCCCGGCCCAAAGTGAACGCCAAGGCAATTCGCGCGGCACTGAAGCTCGCGCCCGCCGCGACTTCAGACGGCATCGAAATCGGCTTCTACCCCGACAGCGGTGTCTACGACGGGCGGTTCACAAATAACGGCTGGCTGCAAGAAGCACCCGACCCAATGACGAAGCTCACTTGGGACAACGCGGCACTGATGAGCGCGGCGACGGCGAGCGCGCTGGGCGTCGAGCCGGGCGACGTGGTTTCGATCGAGGCCGCTGGCGGCGAAACGATGATGCCGGTGTTCATCCAGCCCGGTCACGCTGACCGCTCGATTTCGCTGGCGCTCGGCTATGGACGGATGCAGTGCGGGCAGGTGGGGCAGGGCACCGGGCGGAATGCCTATTTGATCCGGACAGCGGCAGGGTCCGGTTTCCTGCCGGGCGCAGAGGTTCGAAAGACGGGGCAAAAGCATGTCCTGGCGTCGACCCAAGAGCACCAGAGCATGGAGGGCCGTCCGCTGGTTCGCGAGGCCACGCTGGAAGACTACACCGAGCATCCCAACTTCGCCACCGAAGCGGTCGAGCATCCGCCGCTGCTCTCGCTCTACGAGGAGCCTTCCTACGACCAGGGTCACCAGTGGGGGATGGCGATTGATCTCAATTCCTGCGTGGGTTGCAATGCTTGCCTGGTCGCCTGTCAGTCGGAGAACAACATTCCGGTGGTCGGCAAGGATGAAGTTTTGCGAGGGCGCGAGATGCATTGGATTCGGCTGGACCGCTACTACGCCGGCGATCCGGAAGACCCGCAAGCCGTCAGCCAGCCGGTGAACTGCCAGCAGTGCGAGAACGCGCCTTGCGAGAACGTTTGTCCCGTGGCGGCGACCGCTCACAGTCCGGAAGGGCTCAACGACATGGCCTACAACCGCTGTGTCGGGACGCGTTATTGCGCCAACAACTGTCCTTACAAAGTGCGGCGATTCAACTTCTTCGACTTCAGCGAAGGACTGGCGGAAGTCCAGAAGATGGCCTTCAACCCGAACGTGACCGTGCGCGTGCGGGGCGTGATGGAGAAGTGTACTTACTGCGTGCAGCGTATCCAGGAAAAGAAGATTGCGGCGCGCGCCGACGGACGCCCGCTCGAGGACGGGGAAATCAAGACGGCTTGCCAGCAGACTTGTCCGGCGGAAGCGATCGTTTTCGGAGACATCAACGACGCCGAGAGCCGCGTCTCGAAACTAAAAGCGCAAAACCGAGACTACGCCATGCTGGGCGAGCTGAATACGAAACCGCGCACGACCTATCTGGCGAAGCTGCGTAACCCCAATCCGGAGCTGACCTAGCCCATGTCCGATCTCGCTATCTATTCTCCAGCACACGGCGACGCGCTAGCCGAGGTGAGCCCGCCGCTGGTTGAAGGCCAGCCGAGCCACTCCAAGGTGACCGATGACGTGGCCGGCGTGACGGAGCGGGCGGTTCCGCGGGCCTGGTATGTCGCCATTTCTATTTCCGGCGCTCTGACGCTAATGCTGGTGGGGATGCTGGCTCATCAAGTGAACACGGGCGTCGGCGTGTGGGGAAACAACGCACCGGTGTTCTGGGGCTGGCCGATCACGAACTTCGTGTTCTGGGTCGGCATCGGACACGCCGGGACGCTGATTTCAGCCGTTCTGTTCCTATTTCGGCAGCGCTGGCGCACATCCATCAACCGCTTCGCCGAAGCGATGACGTTGTTCGCCGTCGTGTGCGCGGCGATCTTCCCGGTCTTTCACGTGGGCCGGGTTTGGCGGGCCTATTGGCTGCTGCCGCTGCCCAACAGCATGGACATGTGGCCGAACTTCCGCAGCCCGCTCTTATGGGACGTATTCGCGGTGAGCACTTACGCCACCGTGTCGGCCATGTTTTGGTATGTCGGTCTGATTCCCGACCTGGCGACCATGCGTGACCGCGCCAAGACGCCCCGGCGGCGTCGCATCTTTGGCCTTCTGAGCCTGGGGTGGCGTGGCTCCAATCGTCAGTGGCGCCATTACGAGAAGGCTTACTTGCTGCTGGCGGGGCTGTCGACGCCGCTGGTCCTCTCCGTCCACAGTATTGTGAGTTTCGATTTCGCGGTGGCGGTGATTCCGGGCTGGCACACGACGATCTTTCCGCCCTACTTCGTGGCTGGGGCGATCTTCTCCGGGTTCGCGATGGTTGTGACGCTGATGGTCATCCTTCGCTGGGTGTTTAGCCTTGAGCACCTGGTCACCATGGGCCACCTGGAAAAGATGAATAAGATCATCCTGGCGACCGGCACGATTGTCGGCTACGCCTACGGTATCGAATTCTTCACGGCATGGTATAGCGGCAATCCCTACGAGACATTCGTTTTTCTCAACCGCGCCATGGGGCCTTATGCCTGGGCTTACTGGACGATGGTTTCGTGCAACGTCATCTTCCCGCAACTGTTCTGGTTTAAGCGGGTCCGCACGAGCATTCCGGCGATGTTCGCGATTTCGATTTTCGTGAACGTGGGGATGTGGTTCGAGCGCTTCGTGATCGTGACAACGTCGCTGCACCGCGATTATCTGCCTTCGAGCTGGGGATATTTCTCGCCCACGATGATTGACATTTTGACGTTCGTGGGAACGATCGGGCTGTTCTTCACGCTGATTCTATTGTTCGTGCGGTTCTTGCCGATCATTGCGATTTCAGAAGTCAAGGGAGCCATTGAAGCCGATCACCCGGCTCACTAGGGACCGCTCACTAGGGACCGCTTATTAGGGACGATGATGAACGCTGTCGAAAACAAGAGCGCCGAGAACCCCTTTGCCGAAAGTCCGTTCGTCGGGGACGAGGTTGAGCAGACCGAAATCACGACTGCCCCAGAGGCTGCCCTGGGCGAAATCTACGCCGCGATTGCTGAGTTCGAAAGCAGCCACGAGTTGCTGGCGGCGGTCAAGGAAGTTCGACAGCGCGGCTATACGGCGCTGGACACTATGACGCCGTTTCCGGTCCATGGCATGGATGAGGCGATCGGGCTGAAACATTCGCGCTTGGGATGGCTGGTCCTGGCGCTGGGCGCAACTGGAGCGGGCTGCGCGCTGCTGCTGCAGTGGTGGACCGGAGCGGTTGATTACCCGCTGAATATCGGAGGCAAACCGCTGTTCGCGATTGAATTCGCGATGCCGGTCACCTTCGAGCTGCTGGTTCTGTTCGCGGCATTTGCGGCTGTCATTGGAATGCTGTCTTGGAACGGGTTGCCAAGGCTGTATCACCCGGCTTTCAACTACAGCCGCTTCGAGGGCGCTTCGAACGACCGTTTTCTCCTTGTCATCGAGAAAGAAGATCCGCTGTTTGAGGCGGAAGCCAGCGCGGAAATGCTGCGCGAATTGGGTGGCGCGAATGTCGAGCTTGTGGAGCCATAGGGTGCGAAACGTGAGGGGGAATTCGGGGACCAGGTTCGGAGCCGCGACCGTCAGGGAGCGGTCAGCCGCTCTGGCGCGCCTCATCCCGAGACGGCTAGAAGCCGCTTTACTACTTTTGATCGTGCCGCTGATCGCCGCCAGCGGATGCAGCAGCTCACCGGCCCGAACGCCCCCCGTCGAAGTCTTCGCTGACATGGACCACCAGCCGAAGTACCAGCCGCAAGCCGCCAGCGCCTTCTTCGCCGACGGACGCGCCAGCCGGCCTCCGGTTCCCGGCACGGTCGCGCTCGGTCATCTCAAAGAAGACGATGCTTTTTACCGGGGTGTCGTCGGTGAGCATTATGTCGGCGAGAATCCATTGCCTCTCGATATGGAAGCGCTGCGGCGCGGACAGCAGCGTTTCAATATTTATTGTTCTCCGTGTCATGACCGGGCCGGGACGGGACGGGGGATTGTCGCCATGAAGTCTGCCTGGCTTGCCACGGATCTGACAAGCGAGCCGGTACAAGAGATGGCCGACGGAGAGCTGTTCAGCATCATCACCAGCGGACGGCGCTCGATGCCCGGCTATCGTTTTCAGGTTCGCGAGCGAGACCGCTGGGCGGTCGTGGGCTACGTGCGGGCACTGCAACGCGCGGCGCTCGGAGCGGTTGAGGATGTCCCGCCGGAGTTGCGAGACGGCATTCGGCCGCCTGAGCCGGAGGTCCAGATGGGGCTGACTGCCGCGCCCGCGGATCCGGAAGCAGGGGAAGGCGAGAAGCCGCCGAGCGAGGCCGGCGAGCAGACGGCGGAATCCGGTGATGCAGCTCAGGGAACGAGCGACGATTCTTCCAGCAAGTAGTGATAACAATATGACCGAACAGACCGCAGAGACGGCCGCGAAGCAGTTCTACCTCGACGACGCTCTTTGGAGCCGCGTGCGAACCGTGATTGTTGCGGTGGGCGCGGCCGCCTGGCTTGCCAGTGCCGCCGGCTACGCCTCCGATCCCCAGCGCTTTCATTTCTCCTATCTGGTCGGCTTCATGTTCTTCATATCGATCGCTCTGGGGGCCGCGTTTTTCGTGATGGTGCAGCACATCACCGGTTCGACCTGGAGCGTCACGATGCGGCGCCTGATGGAAGGCCTCATGTCGGGCGTTGCACCGGGCGCTCTGTTGTTCGTGCCGGTCGCTTTCGGATTGCATGACCTTTACCACTGGACGCATGCCGAGGCGGTGGCCGCCGACCACCTGCTCCAAGGGAAACAACCCTACCTGAATGAACCTTTCTTTCTGGCTCGCGCCGCTTTGTATTTCCTGATCTGGGTTGTGCTCAGCCGCAAGCTTTGCGGCCACTCATCGGCGCAAGACGCAACCGGAGACGTCAAGCACACCTGGTCGGCGAGGCGCTGGAGCGCCCCCGGCATTCTGCTGATGTTCATTACCGTGACTTTCGCCTCCTTCGACTGGCTGATGTCGCTGGATCCGCATTGGTATTCGACGATCTTCGGGATCTATTTCTATTCCGGCGGCGCGCTGGGCTTCATGGCCGCGATGGTTCTGATCGCACTCGCATTGCGGCGGGCGGGCGTGCTGGCCGAAACGATTCACATCGAGCATTACCACGACCTCGGCAAGTGGCTCTTCGCGCTGACCGTCTTTTGGACTTACATCGCGTTTTCGCAATACATGCTGATCTGGTACGCCAATATCCCGGAGGAGACAATTTGGTTCCGTCACCGCATGGAGGGCAGTTGGATGGGTGTTACGCAACTCCTGGTATTCGGACATTTCTTGTTTCCGTTTCTGCTCTTATTGCCTCGCGCCGCAAAACGAAACTACACATCGCTGGCGGTGATGGCGTCTTGGCTGCTGGTGATGCACTACATGGATCTCTATTGGATCGTGATGCCGACCTTGGATAAACACGGCGCGCATTTTCACTGGCTTGACGTGACGACGTTCGTTGCGGTTGGCAGCGCGTTTGCATTTGCTTTCTGGTCGAGGCTGCGGCGCAAGCAGCTCGCGCCCGTTGGGGACCCGCGCTTCGAGCAGTCGCTGAAATTCCAGAACGCCTAGCATTGCCATGACGAAATTCAAGCAAAACACGGCAAAAAATTCGGGAGCCCGATTTGGAGTCCCCGCCCAGAGCCGCGACCGTAAGGGAGCGGTAAGCCGCCCCGGCGCGCTCCATCCGCAACGGTTCACGCCGTTTTCAGTTGCGGCTGGTCCGCGCAAGGGAGGACGAACAGCATGCCTCACAAGATAGCTGACCACCCGGCAGCGGACCAAAAAGCAGAGGAGACGGAATTGACCCAATCACAGTCCTCGGTTGCCGGCCAGGCCGCCCCCGAGCAAGGCGGCTACGACCGCACCGAGCCCGAGATGGGACCGATCGCTCTATGGGGGCTCCTGATCATCGTGACGCTGATCGTGGTCATTTTGGGCGTCCAAGCGTATTTCGATGGAGTGACCCAAAGCCGGATCTTTACGCGAGTCGTGCAGCCTGTCGCCGAAGACTTGAAGGAAATCCGGGCGAAAGAAAACGCGCGGCTGCATTCCTATCAGTGGGCTGACGCGGAAACGGGCGTGGTGCGCTTGCCGATCGAGCGCGGGATGGAGCTGCTGGCGGCGGAGTTCGCGGCCGGCAAGCTTTCGTATTCGACCGAGCCCGTGCTGGTGAAGAAACCGGATTTGGAGCCGCGACCGTGAGGGAGCGGTTATTTCTGGCGGCTGATCCGCTGCTAGGCGGGACCGGCGTTGATAGAAGCGGATCAGCCGGTAGAGGCAACCGCTCCCTTACGGTCGCGGCTCCGTCAGGGGTGGAGCGCACGGAGGCGGCTTACCGCTTCCTTACGGTCGCGGCTCAAGTCGTCGCGGCCCTGTTCGTTATGGCTTTGCCACTGTCGGCGGCGCTGCCGATTCCCGCTGAATTGGAAAACGTTGGCGTGACGGAAAAGATCAACGAACAGGTCGATCTCGACTTGATGTTCCTCGACGAATCGGCTCAGCCCGTCGCACTTGAGGACTACTTTCATCCCAATCGCCCGGTCATTCTCAACCTGGTTTATTACACCTGTCCGATGCTCTGCAATCTGACGCTCAAGGGCCTGACAAAGAGCTTGGGCGGGGTGCCCTGGACGCCCGGCGAGGAGTTCGAAGTTGTCACGATCACGATCAACCCGGCCGAGACTCCGCAACTCGCGCGTGAAAAAAAACAGGCTTATCTGGCCACCTATGGGCGACCGGCTCCGGGCTGGCATTTTCTCAGCGATCACCAGGGAAACGTAAAACGACTGGCCGAGCAGCTCGGCTTCAACTACGTCTATAACGAAGCGCGCGGCGAGTTCGCGCACACGGCCGCGCTGTTTATCATCACCCCGCAAGGTAAGATCTCGCGCTACCTCTACGGCATCGAGCACCAACCGAGCGACTTGCGCTTGGCGCTGACCGAAGCCGCCGAATCGAAGTTCGCATTCAGTCCGATCGACCGGCTGCTGCTCTTCTGCTATCACTACGACCCTGACGCCCGGGCTTACGTACCGTTCGCGATGAATTTCATGCGCGCCTCGGGAGTAGTGGTCCTATTTGGAATGGGGTTTGCGCTGCGACGATTGTGGCGTGGTGAGGCCACACTGCGCGCTTCCGGAAGCCCGGCAGGTGCGAAATGAAATGGTTTCGATCCATCATGATGCCGCCGCGGGGCTCGGAGTACGCCGGGCAGGTCGACGACACCTACTTTCTGATTTTTTGGATCAGCACGGCCTTCTTCTTTCTCGTCGCGGGATTGACCGCCTACTTCGCTATCAAGTACCGCCGCCGTCCCGGCAACGACGGTCCCACGCCCAACATCACGCACCACGGAGGTCTCGAAGCCGCGTGGACTTTGCTGCCCGTCATTCCGTTGATGCTGATCTTCGTCTGGGGCTTTCATGACTTCGTCGACGCGCGCGTGGCGCCCGGAAATGCGCTCGAGATCAAGGTCGTCGCCAAGAAGTGGTTATGGGCGTTCGAGTATCCCAGCGGTGTCCGCGCCATCAACGAGATTCACGTTCCCGCGGGACGCCCGATCCGCATGGTGATGATTTCCGAGGATGTCATCCATAGCTTTTTCGTGCCCACCTTTCGCATCAAGCAAGACGTTCTGCCCAACCGCTACACCGACCTTTGGTTCGAAGCCGACGAGTTGGGCGAACACGTTTTGTTCTGCACCGAATATTGCGGCAAGGGGCATTCCGACATGATGGGAAAGATTACGGTCGACTCTCCCGCCGACTTTGATGAATGGCTCGAAACCGGAGGCGACTTGGGTAAGGACCTGCCGCCGGCCGAGTTCGGGAAAATACTCTTCCGGATTCGCGGCTGTTATACCTGCCATTCACTCGACGGCAGCGTCGTGGAAGGGCCGTCTTTCAAAGGCTCATTCGGAACGGAAAGAAAACTCAAAGGCGGCGGCACGGTTGTGATGGATGAGAACTACATTCTCGAGTCGCTCATGAAACCGCAGGCGAAAATAGTCACTGGCTATCCCTCGACGATGTCCACCTTCCAAGGGTTGCTGAAAGAACGCGAGATCAATGCGCTCATCGCCATGATCAAAGAGTTGAAGTGATGGGGAACTCGACTGTAGAAACGCCGGATCTGAGCTTGATGGCCGAAGCCTTGCGCCGCGAGCCGCCCGATTCGGAGTTGAACTATCTCAATGCCGAGCGCGGCCTGTGGTCCTGGCTGACGACGGTGGACCACAAGCGCATCGGGGTGCTTTACATCATCTCGATCCTGTTCATGTTCTTCCTGGGCGGGATGGCGGCGATTGTGCTTCGGATCGAGTTGCTCACTCCCGAGCGAACCATCATGAGCGCCGACACTTACAACAAGGCGTTCACGCTGCATGGCGCGATCATGACGTTTCTGGTCTTGGTGCCGTCGATTCCGGCGACCCTGGAAAATTTCGTTTTGCCCCTGATGTTGGGGGCGAAGGACGTTGCTTTTCCACGTATGAACCTGGCGAGTTGGTACTGCTACATCGTCGGTGCGCTCGTCATGATGGCGTCCCTAATTTTCGGTGGCATCGACACCGGGTGGACACTTTACACGCCCTACAGCACCGAGACCAGCGGCGGTGTGGGACTGGTTCTGGTGGGAGCCTTCATCGTCGGCTTTTCGTCGATCTTCACCGGTTTGAATTTCATTGCGACGATTCACAAACTGCGCGCCCCAGGATTGAGCTGGTTCAAGATGCCGCTCTTTGTTTGGGGCATGTATGCGACCAGCCTGATTCAGGTGTTAGCGACGCCGGTGCTGGGAATTACGCTGTTGCTGCTGCTGATGGAAAAGGTCTTGAACGTTGGCGTTTTCGACCCGGCGCTGGGCGGAGACCCGGTGCTCTTCCAGCACTTTTTCTGGTTCTACTCGCACCCGGTTGTCTACATCATGATCTTGCCTGCGATGGCAATCATGAGCGAGGTCATCCCGGTCTTTTCGAGAAAGACGATTTTTGGATACAAGGCGATTGCGTTCTCGAGCATGGCGATTGCCGGGGTCGGCTTCATCGTTTGGGGACACCACATGTTCGTCAGCGGACAGTCGTCGCTGGCGGCGACCGTCTTCTCGTTTATCACTTTCTTGGTGGCGATTCCGTCGGGTATCAAGGTTTTCAACTGGCTGGCGACGATGTACCGCGGCTCGATTTCGTTTGAAGCGCCGATGCTTTATGCCATCTCGTTCTTGCTGCTGTTTGCCATCGGCGGGCTGACCGGGTTGTTCTTGGGATCACTCGCTGTTGACGTTCATCTGCACGACACCTACTTCGTCGTGGCGCATTTTCACTACGTGATGATGGGCGGATCACTGATGGCGTTTATCGCAGGCTTGCACTACTGGTGGCCCAAGATGTTCGGCCGCATGTATTCGGAAAAATGGGCGGCGATCGCTTGCGGGCTGATCTTTGTGGGATTCAATGCGACGTTCTTGACGCAGTTCTTGATGGGCGCCCGCGGCATGCCACGGCGCTATTACAACTACCTCGAGGAGTTCCAGCCGATGCATGTGTTTTCGACGGTCGGTTCGTGGTTCGTGCTGGCGGGTTTTTTGGTGATGCTTACGTACTTGATTGCTTCGCTGCGGAAGAAGAAAGCCGACGCGCCCGGGAATCCCTGGGGAGCCCGGACGCTCGATTGGGAGGAGACTTCATCCCCGCCGATCGCGCACAACTTCCATCACACCCCGGTGGTCACCCATGGCCCCTATGACTTCTACCCACAGGAGAGCGGGAGATGAGCGAGTCGAGCGCCACGCTGAACCAGCAGCAGACTCAACATCCGTTTTTGCAGCACCACTTCACCGACGCCGAGCAGCAGTTCGACGCCTCGAAGATCGGTATGTGGCTGTTCCTAGTAACGGAGCTGCTGCTATTTGGCGGGCTGTTCGTCGCCTACGGCATCTTGCAGTCGATGCACCCGGAAGCCTTCGTCGAGGCGCATCATCACCTGGACCGCACGCTCGGCGCATTCAACACGGGCGTTTTGCTGCTGAGCAGCTTCACGATGGTGATGGCGGTTTGGGCCGCCCAGGTCAGCAAGCGAAAAGCGCTGATCGTTAATCTTTCGATCACTTTGGTTCTGGCCGGGGGCTTTCTGGTGGTCAAGTATTTCGAGTACGCCCACAAGTTCTATGACGGTTTGCTGCCCGGCTCTTTCTACACCTTCGAGGGCGGCACAGCCGCCAACCAGCACATCTTTTTCAGTTTCTATTTCATGATGACCGGGCTGCACGGCATCCATATCGTACTCGGCATGATCGCCATGGGTTGGCTGCTGCGGCGAGCGATCCGGGGTGATTTTTCGGCCAGGTATTTCACTCCCGTCGATCTGGTCGGCCTCTACTGGCACCTGGTCGACTTGATCTGGATTTACTTGTTCCCACTGCTCTACCTAGTGGGTTAGACAAAAGTGGGCTAGACAAAAAGACATCGCATAACGAGCAAACCTCATGACACCGGAAACCGAAGCCCACCATCCCCACGCGGGCCCCAAGCTCTACTTGGTCATCCTGGGAGCCCTGCTCGTCCTCACAGCCGTTACGGTAGCCGCCGCTGGAGTCGACTTCGGCTCATCTTCAGCCAACCTTGTCATCGCCATGATCATCGCCTCGGCCAAGGCGTCGCTCGTGGCGCTCTATTTCATGCACCTGCGATGGGACAAGCCCCTGAACGCAACCATTTTCGTTGCAGGCCTCTGCTTCCTTGGCATCATGCTGACCTTCACCTTCATGGACAACACGACCCGCGTCGAAGTGCATACTCGCATGGCCTTCACCCCAGCGATCGTCCCACCGGACGAGGGAACCCCAGAAGAAGGCGCCGCGGAAGAAGAGCCTGTCTCGGCAGTGTCCGCGGCTGAGTCCGCCACGATTCATTAACCGGCCCTCATCGCCTGCTTTTTCGCCGGGTGAATTCGCGGACCCGGCGCGGCGGTCTCCTCGAAGCACGTACAATTTCAAGGATAGGAACAGGACTGCCGGTCCATTGGTGGCAGGACATTCCGAAAGGACCTACGAACAGCACTTACCAACAGGACTTAAACTTCATGCCGATCATACATTCAACCGAACTCCGAAAATTCATCGCCGATACCTTCACCGCGGCCGGCGCACTTCCCGAAGAGGGGAGAATCGTCTCTGACGCCCTGGTGGACGCCAACCTCGCGGGACACGATTCTCACGGCGTCATGCGCGCGCCCTATTACATCCGATGGATGGAGCAGGGCCTGATGACTCCTGGTGCAAAACTCGAGGTCGTCACCGAAACCGAATCGCTGGCCGTATTCGACGGTGGCTGGGGCTTCGGGCAGGTCATGGGGCAGGAAGCCACGCGCATCGCCATTGGCAAGGCGCGCAAAACAGGGTCGGTGACCGTCTCTGGACGCAATTTTTGTCACATGGGCCGCTTGGGCGATTACCCGGCGATGGCGGCCCGCGAAGGCATGGTGGGCATCATGTTCATCAACACTCATGGCGGCGGCAAGCTGGTGGCCCCGTTTGGAGGCATCGAGCGCCGGCTGTCGGCCAATCCCATCGCTATCGCCGTTCCAAGACGGGACGCGGGCCCGATCATTGTCGATGTTTCCACCTGCAAGATCGCCGAGGGGAAGATTCGCAACATGCAAACGGCGAATCAGCCTGTCCCGGATGGCAGCATCATCGACGCCGACGGAAACCCCACGACGGACGCCAATGCATTCTATGGCCCGCCGCCGGGTGCTCTGCTGCCCATCGCGGAGCACAAGGGGTACGGGCTTGGCTTGATCGGCGACATTCTCGCGGGAGCACTCTCGGGAGGCGGATGCAGCCGCCCGGGTGACAACCGAGTCGGCAACAGCTTTTTGCTGATCTTGGTCGATATCGAGCGAGTGCGGGGCGCCGAGGCTTTCGGGCAGGACGTGGACAACTTGGTTGAATACGTCAAGAGCAGCCGCCTGGCGCCCGGGTTTTCCGAGATTCTCACTCCCGGCGAGCCCGAGGAGCGGACACAAGCACGCCGCGAGAAGGAGGGCATCCCGATCCACGAGGCAACGTGGGAAGACATCGTCGGGACCGCCAAAAAGTACGGTGTGACCGATGCACCGTCGGGTTGAGGCGCTGCCGGCCTGAATTCCCGGCGGATGCCGCTGACAGCCACGCCTGGAGTTTGATATTACAGTCGTGCCGACATTCTTGTCTGCTGGGGGCGCGGCTCCCAGCAGACAAGTCGCTGTGCGTTAGGTCGGCCGCCGCGCCGGCGAGACATGTTGCCAGGAATGGCGACCCGGCACGTCTGGAGATGTGCGCCACCTCGGCCGGTGGCCATCCCCCAACAGGCCATCGCCCCACGAAAGCGGACGGGGAGAACGCCGACTACTGCTTCTGTTCGGGATCTATTCCGGATCCTTCAAAAAACGGTAGAGCAGAGCGGCCAGGATTCCGCCCAATGGGCAGGCCGTGAAGTAGACCCACAAACTGGACATGGCGCCGGGAGCGTCGGAGAACAGCGCCGGACCCAACGTCCGGGCCGGGTTGAGCGATGCTCCTGTCAGCGGTCCGCCCATGAGGATGCAGAACACCAGAGTCATCCCGATGGCGACCGGAGCCATGTTGCCGGCTTTACCGCCGACCGCTGTGTGGTAGATCGTGTTCACCAGCAGGAACGTCAGGAAGGCTTCGATAAAGAATAGTTGCCCGGTCCCGATTCCGTCGGCCGGCATGGTCGCGCCAAGCGCCCCCGCCTTGTCGCCCAATGCAAACGCCAGCGCCGCGGCTCCCGCAACACCCCCGGCCAACTGCGCGATGATGTAGCCAATCGCTGCTCCGATTTCGATCTGCCCGCCGACGAGCAGTCCAATCGTTACCGCTGGATTGATGTGGGTGCCCGATATGTGTCCGTAGGCGTAAGCCAGCCCGA
>Ga0114996_10004852_pt1 | contig 15969 bp, 11 predicted proteins | sample ArcticOcean_MG_C_4_FD_87039 | JGI IMG/M metagenome (GOLD analysis project Ga0114996, IMG submission 87039) | Marine microbial communities from western Arctic Ocean - ArcticOcean_MG_CB4_134 | ecosystem: Environmental > Aquatic > Marine > Oceanic | place: Arctic Ocean: Canada Basin | collected...
GCTGTGGATCCACGTCAATAATGACGGTGCCTTCGGACACCTCATAACTTTCTACGATAAATTCATGGGTGACCGCAGCGGTGGCGTTTGGCGATGGCGTCGCATTGGGTGGTGTGTGGAGCGCCCACACACCGATCAAGACGGCCAGCGCAGCCACGGCTCCGCCCAGAGCCCACTCCATGGCCGGCGGTCCCCACCACCGCCGAAGTCGTTCGCCCAACGACGGGGTTTGGCTGTGTGGACTCTCCTCGCTGTCATTGGGCAATTGCGTGCGAATGGTTTCCCAAAGGGAATCCAGTGGCGCATTGGCGACCGATCGCGCAGACGAGTATTGCAAGGCCTGACGGATGGAGTGAATGTCCTCAACGTAGCGCCTGCAGTGTTCACAGTCCTGGACGTTGGCCTCTACGCGGAGCCGTAACTCTGCGGAGAGTTCGCCGTCCAGGTAACGGTCCAACAGTGCTTCGTCATGGTTGCAACTCATTCGAGTCTCCTAAGGCAAAAGCCGACGTATGATCGTCTGCATGTTTTGTCGTGCGTGATGGAGTCGACTCATGACCGTACCCACGGAGACGTCGAGTACCTCCGCGATCTCGTTGTACGATAAGCCTTCAACTTCCCGCAATACGATGACTTCTCGATGCTTGGCTGACTGCTTCTCGAGGGCTTGTCCAACCGCCAGGATCAGTTCCTTGTTTCCCAATGCTCTGTCGGGTGCGATTGGTGCACTGGGTGCGATGGGTGCGCCCTGAATGTGGGGCGAGTCGGGTGTGTCGATTGTATCGTCGTAGACCACGGTCTTGCTGCGCTTCGCTCGTCGCGTGTGGTCGATGCACAAATTGACAACGATACGATACAGCCACGTATAAAACCGCGAAGTTCCCTCGAACCGGTCAATATTACGATGGACTTTTAGGAACGCTTCTTGGGCAATGTCCATCGCATCCTCCTGATTTCGTACAATACCAAGTGCAATCCCAAACGTTCGTTCTTGGTAGCGCTCTACCAACTGACGAAACGCAAACTGGTCTCCCTCTTTGACCCGGTTGACCAAGCTGGTGTCGTCGTCACGCGTCACGCGCTTTCAACCCTCTCCAGTGAGACGGGTTATCCTCCATACTTATTCAAACCAATAACCGGGCCGAAACGATTCCATGGAACTATCATAGGCTGCTTCGGCCTGCGAGGACAGGGCACCGCTAGTCCACACGAAAAGCCTGTCATGTCCCTCTCTATGGGTGTCCATTCCAGAGCCAGTGACATTGTTGAAACAAAAGCGGTGAAGTTTTAGACGGGATTCCCTGCCAGGCCTAGCATGACGATGTGCTTCGTTCAATATGGATAGCGTGCGTTTTCTTCTTGGGGTTCTCGGGGCCTGTGTGGGCACTGCGAGCGACGAGTCCGTGTCATGTGACCAATCCGGTGGTGGAGACGGATGTGTTGCTCGGTGAGTTCACAACACACTTCAAGTCGACGGATGTTCGCCGGTCCGCCAATGTTCGTCGAGCCGCATTACGGCTTCATGGGGTTGTGATGTCTCCCCGAGAATCATTGTCCTACAATGCGGTGGTTGGCCCTCGCACGGCACAGACCGGCTACCATCCAGCGCTCGTTATCGACCAGGGAAAGTACGTCGAGCGACCCGGCGGCGGGGTTTGCCAACCATCGAGTACACTGCACGCAGCTGTGTTGTTTGCGGGGATGAGCGTGTTGGAGCGGAGCCAACATAGCTGGCAGTCGCCCTATATTGGTCCAGGGTTGGATGCGACCGTGGTTTGGTACAACAAGGACTTGGTCATCCGCAATCCGTATCCGTTCGATGTGCGCGTGCATGTCGATTTGTTTGACGACCACATCACCTTCCGACTGCTTGGAGGCAAGGCCCCGAAAGGATGGGTGGAGGTGGTGACTCAGGTTGTGCGCACATTTCCCTTCAACACCTTTGAAAAGTTGGCACCCAAGCTGCGCGCAGGACGTCGCCTGTTGACCGCACGCGGGATCGATGGGTTGCGGGTCAAGCGGGTGCGACAATGGCGCAACTCATTGGGTGTTGTCCGCTCTGAGCGCTTGTCGACTGACGCTTATTATCCACGACATGAGCGATACCTAGTCGGTCCACAACTCGCGACCTCCTTGCAATCCTCTGTTCCGTAAGAGGTAAGCGGGCGTCTTACCCGAGCGCCAACCACGCTTCGACACCCAACAAACCGAAGAGCGCGATCAATATGGCGGGCCACATGTTGCCCCGACGTCCGCGCTTCTCTTGGGGGGGCGCCTTGGCAAGCGAAGACGTTTGATTGCCGTCTGTTGTATCCAGGAGACGTTCGATGGTCGCCTGCTCTGCTGCCACTACTTTGGATTCCATGGGATCGATGTGCACAGTGAACAGTTCGGTCGTGTTGTGCTTGGGGCTCTGTGTGACCGTGTACAGGCCAGGTATTCTTGTGTCTTGAAACCGAATTTCTCCGCGGGGCATGTCTGCGGCCGCGATTCGGACAGTGCGGTTGTCAGGCGTGTTGACTTGGACCGAGTCTACATCGCGATCCAGGGGCACGGTTCGAACCTGATCCACGTGGATACTGTGTGGCCGTGGACTCTCCAATCGACCGGCCAAATACAGCACAAGTTGCTGGACGAGGGGAAGGTAGCTGGTCTTGAAAGGCAGGGAGTTCCAGTCTCGGTCGATCGTGGTGGTTAGCATCATAAGCACGCCATCGTCTAAGCGTCGTTCGACCAATGCGGGGGCTCCATCCGTGAAGCGGGAGAGGACGGACGTCTCTGGCCATGGCGCGGTGTCCAGAAGAACGTATTGGTGGGTTTCGGCAGAATACAGACTGGCGTTGGAGAGAGCGGAGAATGGACTCAGGGCCGGGTGAGATCCGTCGACAGATGTCCAAAAAACGGGACGCTCACGTACGTTTCGAATGCCTCGAACGGGCAGTGGATACAAGCTGCGCAATGTGTCCTTTTCGCCGTCTTTGGCCGTGTTCTCTCCAGCGGTGAGCAATAGCCCGCCTCCCGAGCGTACCCATCGCAACAGGGCCCGTGACTGCGATTCATCGAGTTCGGCCACATTGGCCAGGATGACGGTGTCGACATAGATCAGCTGGGCAGGCGTGAATTCATCGGGCTTCACGGTGGATACGTTGATGCGAGTGTGTGAATCCGTGTCGGGTTGCAGTGCGGCACGCAGGAAAAACGTCTCGTCCAGATACGGAACACTTCGGGCAGCGCCATTGATGATCAGCACCTGCGTTTCTCGTTGAGACTGAACCACAAAGGAAAACCGATTGTCTTCGGGTAGCAGATCGGCAGAAATCTCCGCAATGCCGTGATTGGGGGAGTCTTCGCCCAGCTGAATCGTGAACTCTTTGCTCGTCGTTTGATGGGCTTCCATCTTGAGGACGCCCTTGGCAGCCTTGTCACCAATCCGAACCGTGACGACTCCATCGACTCGTTTTGGGCTGTCGTTTAACACCGATACAGTGACGTGCGTGGCATGCACATTGGGCGTGGAACCTGGCTGAACAGCGACGTCGGTGATGGCCAGATTCCAAGATTGCGTGTCATTACGCACGCCGACCACTGTGAATTCGGGCGCACGGACCACTGACCAGGGTTGTATGAGGTCAGCCCATTCGAAGGCCTGCAGGTCCGTCAGAATGACCACTTCACGGCGCAACTTGGTGGATCCAGACAGCATTTGTTCTGCGAGTCGCAAGCCCGCCTGCATATCTGCGCGTCCGGTGCGTTGCTCAATGTCTTTGATCACCGTTTTGGTGATCTGTCGGTCAAAGCTCAGGCGGGGAGTTAGTGCGCGGGCCGGATATCCAACGTCTACAATGGCGATGTCGCTCTCATTGCGCAGCTCTCCCAAGATGGCCAGTGCGCGCGCCTTGGCACGTTCCAGTAGAGATTCGTCTTCGTGTGCGATGCCCATGGAAAACGACGAATCGATTACCAAGACGACACTTGTGGGGGCCGCCGTAGCAGGGAGGCCCTCTTCGGATGTGATCCGATACGGTTTCGCAAACGCGAAGGCAAGAGCACCGATCAGGAGCATCCGTGTTGCCATTAAGAGCCATTGTCGAACTTTCAGGCGACGCGCAATGCGTTTGTTCGAGCCGAGAATAAATTCTATGGCTGCAAAGTCGTGAACTCGCGCACGTCGGCGGGCGATAAGGTGCAACAATACCGGAATCAGCGCGGCGAGCGTCGCCCAGAGGAAAGCCGGCGACTCAAATTCCATGCTCAACGCCTCCGTCGCTTTGCGAGGAACCCGCGATCATCTTTGTTAGCGCCACGGTCAAATCCATTTGGGTGTTGAATCGGCGGTATTCGAAGCCACTTTCCAGGCAATTTTGGCGCAGCTCGTCGATAAAACGACGCAACTCGCGCAAGTACGTTTCTCGCATGAACCGGGGCTCGGCCAATACGTTTTGGCCGGTCTCCAAAGAGCGGAACAGGGTCATTTCACTAAACGGAAAATCGATCTCCCATGGATCCAGGACTTGCAACAGATGGACCTTCTGCTTTCGACTACGAAGTTGACGCAACGCGGTGAAATATCGACTGTCGTTGTCCATGAAATCACTGACGACAAAGACGAGTCCACGTTGATTGAACACCTCCAGCAATTGATTGGTTCCCACCACCAATTGAGTGCCAACATGAGGTTTGGGGGTGCAAGAGACCAATGTTTCACAGACGTTGACGAGGTGATTGGAATGGCTTCGTGGGGGAATGTATTGCTGCACTTCTTGATCGATGACTGTGAGGCCAACAGCATCTTGTTGGCGCAAAAGCAGATAGCTCAGTGCGGCGCACAGTTCCTGGGCGAACTCCCATTTTGATGCCGTGGCAGCGGTGGATTTGTACTGCATGGATGACGAGGCATCGAGAAGGATCATCGCCCGAAGGTTCGTTTCCCTTTCAAAGCGTCGCACATAGTATTTGTCGCTCTTGGCAAATGCCCGCCAATCGATGTGGCGTATTTCATCCCCGGGTGCGTATTCCTTGTGTTCTGCGAACTCAACACTTGAACCATGGTGAGGGCTTCGATGTAGGCCCGACAAGACACCGTCCACCACCGTTTTTGCTTTGAGGCGAAGCGCAGACAAGCGACTCAGCAATTCTGGGGACAGCACGGTATTCGTTGTGGGTGTGGTCACGGTCGCTTCAACCTCTCACAGAGAACACATTCGCGACCGTTCAACGGCCGGTGGGCGTCATCCCGTTCATTCGCGAACATTCGTCAGGAGATGCTGAATGATGTGATCGGTGGTGATTTGTTCGGCCTCTGCCCGGAAATTGGTCACGATCCGGTGTTGCAACACCGGTTTCACCAACGCACGAATGTCGTCACACCCCACTGCGTACCGCCCTTGAATGAGTGCCAGCGCCTTTCCACCCAAGATCAGGTGTTGGGACGCCCTGGGTCCAGCACCCCAACTGACGTAGGATCGGACGAAGTCGTCGGTGTCTTCAAAGGTTGGCCGCGTGTGTTGTACCAAGCGGACAGCATATCGAATGACGTGCTCAGCTGCTGGGACTTGGTAGACGAGGTTCTGAATTTCAACAATATCTTGCGGACCTAGGACTGGGTTGAGTTGTTCCCAATGCCCCTTGGTCGTCGCTTGAATAATGCGGACTTCATCGTCGTGGGATGGATACCCCACATCAGCCGAGAACATGAATCGATCCAGTTGGGCCTCCGGAAGCGGATACGTGCCTTCTTGTTCGATGGGATTTTGGGTGGCGAACACGACGAAGGGCGGGTCCACCGGGTGGGTCTTTCCCGCTGCAGTCACTTCATATTCCTGCATCGCTTGAAGCAAAGCCGCTTGGGTTTTTGGCGGCGTGCGATTGATCTCGTCGGCGAGCAACAAGTTGGTAAATATTGGCCCGTGAATGAAGCGGAATGAGCGCTTTCCCGTGGCGGGGTCATCTTCCAGGATGTCTGTGCCTGTAATGTCTGAGGGCATCAAATCTGGCGTAAATTGGATGCGCTTGTATTGAAGACGCAGTGTTTCAGACAACGACTGCACCAACAGAGTTTTCGCCAGTCCAGGCACACCCACTAACAGGCAGTGACCCCGCGCAAACAGGCTGATCATCATCAAACGGACAACGTCATCCTGTCCGATGATTCGTTTGCGAAGTTCATCATCGATTGCGCGACATGCAGAATAGACACGCTGGACCACTTGTTCCGCGTTCGGTCCTACCTCCTTGTCGGGTGAGGTCTCCACCGAAGGCGCATCCTCATTGTCCAATGGTGTCAGGTGATCCGGCATGATTTTCTTTGTAGACATGAGTCCGATGCAGCCCTCAATTCGCCATTACAAGTCGTTGTTGTCGTTGTTCCATCTTCGAACTCTCAATTCGTCCCAGTTTCTCCAAGGCGTTTGCCAGTAGACCGTGCACTTCAGGGTCAAACGGGTTGATCCGAATGGCCTCTTGTAGGTCTTCTCGCGCCGACTCATATTCCCCAATCGCGAGCCGAGCTTTGCCTCGATACAAATACAATAGCACGTGATTGTGATGCAAACGAAGGGCGGGCGTGACGATTTGAATGGCTCGTCGGTGATGACCTTGTTTGAGCAGTACGTATGCCAACTTGGCGCTGATGGCTGGTTCGGCTCCCCCCACTTCCTTCAACGCTTTTTCATACTCTATTGCGGCTGCTTTGTACCGACTTCGAACGGAGAGGCGGTCTCCGAGGTAAGCCAGTTGGCGCCCCTTCTTTTCTTCAATACCTTTGAGTTCGTCCGAAGGCTTGTCCGTATCTCGATACAGCAGTCGTTCATGGGCTCCGAAGGGCAAGGCGCGTAGATGCCGGCTGGCGAGCATTCGTCGCCAGTCACGTTCGAAACGAGGAAAGCTCTTCCGCGTGACTTCTGCGATTGCTTTTCGTCCCGTGGCACCGTCGCGCATTGCATCCAGCATTCGGTTAATGCCCTTCATGCCTACTTTTTCGAAGAGTAACTCGATGGCAGTGAATACCTGGGCATACGCGAGCGCAGCATCCTCCTGGCTGGAAAGTTTGGCGATGGAGGGGCTCATCACTCGAAAAGGGATCAATTTCTTTTGCCGAAGGGCTCGCGCGAGGCGGTCTTCATCAGTGCGGGACAGGTGGCCATTGGAGTGTTGTCGCCAGCGGTTCTCGAAGAACTTTGCCAGTCCTTCATCCAGCCAAATGGGCGCTTGTTTATGGGTCCGGTGCGCAATAATGAAATGGACATATTCGTGAACCAAGGCATCCAACCATCGATACCCGTATATCAGGGACCGTGGACTGACCAGAACCAGCCGATTGTACTGACAGAGTGCAATGGTTCCTGTGGTTCGAACTTCCGACAGTTTGAGTGGTGACAGGGCCGCTAGGTTTTGTACATCGCCCAAAATCTCCACGCGCACAGGGGTAGTCGGTCGGTGCGAGAGCAAGTCTCCCAGTGATTCATAAGCGGCCTCTAGGGCTTCATCGGCATAGGTGATCAACACTTCATCCACGCCAGGGTGAAGCGAAAAGAGGAAGTGGCCTTTGGAGGACGGAATCTCCGTGTGATTTTTTGTGATCTCGTGCGTGTTGCGAGCCAATTCCAGGAGATCCTTCCACGGTCGTTTGGCCAGATTTGTTTGGGTTGCGGACTCCAAGAGTTCAATGCTTTCGGCATATCGACTCTGTAGGAACGCCGCCCATCCGCGCAAGTACAAGACGTCCGCCTTTTGTCGTTCTTTATCGGTGAGTGTACTGAGAATACCCGTGGCTTCGTCCACATCCCAGGCCCGAAGGGTTTGGCTCACAAGACTCTTGGTTTTGCTCAAGCTACTTCCATAGGCGCTGATGGACGTCATCAACACGAGACATCCAAGCCAGCCTCCGAGGGTTTTCGTGGTCATTCGAAGAATCATTTCACCAACACCTCGTAATACCGATCAATGAGTGTTTGGTAACGCTTCGGAGCTCGTTCCTTGATGGCTTTCAGGAGTTCATCTCTGAATTCTTTGGGTACTTGATAGTGGTCGGCATCGGGAATCGCGATTCGACGCCGATCGGACAGTCCCCCTACGCCGGTTTTACCCGATGGCTTACTTCGGGCTTGCTTCAACTGATTGCGCGCGGTTTCGATTTTTTCGAGGGCATCTTGAGCGTGCAACTTGGCAGAGCCAGGGCGGTGTTCTTGGAGACGGCGTTCCGCCTGGTTCATGTCGAGTCGAGCCTCACGGAGTTGCTCCTTCAATCGTCTTCCAACACCCGGGTGGACGGATTCCAATTGTTCGACCAAGTCCTCCAGTCGGTCGAGTTTGACCACGACCTTACTCTGGCGTCCATGGAGTCGATCCAGTCGTCTCTTTTCACGGCGGTCGAGCAATTCGTCAACACCAGGCAGCATGTCTTCTAAATGGCGTAAAACTTTTCGAGCGATGGGTCGAGCCTTGTTCATGTGGTTCAAATTACGCTGAAGGCGCCGGAATTGTGCTGTTTTCCGCACGGGATCTGTCAAACGATCCAAGCGAAAGCGAGTTTCATGAGCCAACTCTCCGAGGTCTTTTCGGATGTGCCGAGACATACGCAGGGCTTGGCTGAGGTCTTCCTCACTGAGTGTCTCTCGCAAGTCGGCCACGTTGCGTTTCAGTTCATGGAGTTGTTTCTGATCGGAGCGGTGAAGATCATCGCTGGATACGCGATTCAGCTGATTACTCAAACGAGTCAACCGTTGCAACTCTTCCGCGATTTGGGGGACCAGTTCCTTGCGAACCAACGCAGACAATTTTTTCTGGTAACTCTGCTGAATTTTGTGTGTGTCCAGATGAACGGCACTCTGACTGTGTGCTACCGAGTTCAATCGAGATGCGAGTCGGCGCATTTGCGCCATAGATTGGGGGTTACTGGCCATTTGCAGGTTCTTGAGCTCGGTTTCCAATGCAGAGGTGAGGGTCTGGAGATTGGTTCCGATGTCGTCGGACAACGCCATGGCTTCATCCAGTTTGCCGGCTTTGATCAACTCCTGCATTTGCTGCAAAGTGGTTTGAACCGTCTGTAGGTCGTTCATCTCGCCGGTGGACTCCACAGCACTGAGGTTCATGTTGGTGTAGGGAACGGGTTTGGCGTTCTTGCGAAGGTTGCTCATCAGCCTTTGGACTTGTTTGAGAAGGGCGCTGATTTGTTGCTGTACCTTGAGTCGGGCTTCAGGGCCCCGGGCATTCTTCCAAGCTTCCAACAATTGGTGCAACGTTCGGTGCGCGGTGACCAGGTCGCGCGCCTCATTAACCACTTGATTTTGGTGCTGTTTCTCCAGCAAGCGCTCCATCAGCATGATGTCGTCTTCGAGGAGTACAATCGTGGTCTCGTTGTACCGATCGAGCGTAGTTAGGCGCTTGATGCGGTCTTGTTGGACTGTGGCAGAGAGTGCGATCTTCAGTTGATGACTTTCCCCTTCATAGTTGTCTCTGTGCCGCTTGAAGAGTTCCTGCAAGTCCGTTCGAATCGGGTTGTTCATTAGGGGATCATTGTCAATGGTTTGGAGCAGGGCTTGGAATTCGCCAAGCATGGATTCGGTCTTGGCGATCAACTGCGATTGTGCACGGTGAAGCTGGACATATCGGCTCTGCGCTTTGGTGTGGATTTCACTCTCCAATCGGTCGGCCAACAGGTCAATCATGGTTTCGACCAAATGGCGTTGTGCGTCGATGACTGCGTGGTGCCGTTCGATGTCATCATGGAGCTTGATGCGGATGGTCTTGGAACGTGACTGTTGAGGGGACTCGGCGACCGTATTGTTGTCGTAGGCTTCCACCCAGCAGAGCACATGTTCGCCCGGCTGAAGTCCCAGAACGCTCATGGTCACGACTGCTTCGCCGGCAAATGACTTCACGCGAGAGGGTGTGGCTACGCGCCGTCGAACTGGCATGGAAGACGCTTCGCTGCCCTGGACGACCAAATCGATTGCCGAAAGGCCGTAATCATCGTTGGCTGAGTAGCGCAATGTGATCGATTCGTCCATTCGGGCGACGAGATCATCCTGGGGATGGAGCAGCTCAACATGGGGGCCATTGTCGGGAATAGCTTCGATCGAACGTTCGATACGTTCTTCCACGGTTTGGTTGCTGGGGGTGATCAACTGGAATCGGAATTGATTGTTTTCTAGTACCGTGAACTCACCGGACAAGTGGTTCCCCGCGGTCACCCGAAGCGGTAGGTTGGAGACATCCTCCCGGGTGAAGATCAAATTTGCCTCTGTGGTCGGAATGAGGCTGGATGTCTCCAGTCTGACGCGGGTTCCCGTCAGGACGCGAAGATCGCCCGTGGAGTTGGCAATGGTTTGACTGGGCAATTCTGTATACGCTGGATACAACAGCGTGTACGTCGTGTCTCTTACGACAATATCTCGTTGTACGGTTGTTTCTTTTGCCTCGGTCGCCTGCGCTTCTGGTAGGCCAAATAACAGTGCATTGCCTCCGGTCTGGAAGGGTACGGGAAACAACATTGCGGCACCGCCCAGCGCACAAAGGATCAAAGCGAAATAGTGTAGAGATCGACGTGTTTTCTTCCACGGTGCGAGGTGGGCCGGACGCAAATGGTCCAATTGTTGGGCGGTTCGTTTGGCCAAAGCCATGACCAGGCCGGTTGTTACGGGTGTGCTCTTTTCTGTTTCGATCGTGTCCCGGAGTTGTATGGAACTAATGACCGCGTTGTTGAGCCCGGGAGAGCGTTGTTCCACATAACGCGCCACATCTTCATCGGTTCGAAAACGTCGATAGGGGAGCCATAGGTGTTGAATCAGGAGCCAAATCGTGACCAAGACCGTGGCTCCCACAAGCAATTCTCGGGTGAGGTGGAGTTGGTGGCCATCGTTGAGCCACACGATGATCATCGCCCCTCCCCCAAGAGCCACACAGAGGGTTAGCCAAATAGCTATTCCTTTCACCGCGAAACACCAGTTCAGTTCGTTTCGCACCTGTTTTAGGAATGCGCGTATGTCTTTAATAGTATCCATTGGTTGATCGCAATCGTGCGGCCATCACTATTCCAGTGCGGTGTGCGTTTGGCAAGCGTCACGACGCATGCGTGAGAGGACTGCGTTAGGTTCCATGTGTTGCGCCCCCCCGCAATGGTTGATTAGAGAGACTTCGGGTCCAATCGGTCACGGAGGGAATCCCCGAGAAGATTGATGCCCAACACGGTGATGAAGAGAGCGCCGCCACTAGCCAAGGCCATCGAGGGTGTCTTCAAAAACAGAACAGCGCCTTCATCGAGGAGTGCGCCCCAGCTTGTGACGTCTTGCGGCCCCACACCAAGAAAACTGAGGGTCGATTCGGCAAGGATCGCGCCGGCGATGCCGAATGTCGCTTGTACCGTGACGGGGCCGAGTATGTTGGGAAGAAGGTGAACACGGATGATTCGAAATGGCGATGCGCCGAGACCCTTGGCGGCCAACACAAACTCTCGTTGTTTTACGGCGAGGGTCTGACCGCGGACGAGGCGAGCATAGCCCGCCCAGCCGGTCACATTAAGCGCCAAAATGACACCCAACATCGTGGCTTCGCCCATCGCGAACACGATCAACAGGGCCAGTAAGAAACCCGGAAAGGAAAGGAAAATCTCGGTCAGACGCATGATGATTTCGTCCGTCCATCCACCCCAATAGCCGCTGATGAGGCCAATCGTTGTGCCAATGAGCACAGAGAGGGCTACCGTCGCACATCCCACGATGAGGGCCACGCGGGTTCCGTGGCACAGCGCGCTGAGTACGTCTGTTCCGTCTTCGGTTGTGCCCAATGGATGGACATCGCTGGCGGGTGCGAGAGGATGAGCAGAATCATGGTGACCTTCTTCAAAGGGAGCCAATAGTCCCGAAAAAGAACCCACCAAGAGCAAGGTCAAAACGATGACGGTGCCAAACCAGCTCAGTCCGTTCATGGGCGATCTTCCTTCACCCGTGGGTCGACGCATACATAAAGAAGATCCACCGCCAAATTGACGAGCACATACCCCACCGTGACCACGATTACGCATCCTTGTACGACCGCGTAGTCCCGTTTAATGATGGCGTCCAACAAGAGGGTTCCGATTCCGGGGCGAGCGAACACCTTTTCCGTAACGATCGCTCCCCCCAAGAGCGCTGCGAGTTGCAAGCCCATGACCGTGAGAACGGGGATGAGTGCATTGCGTAAGACGTGGTTTCCAAGGACGTTGACTTCGGACAGTCCTTTGGCGCGTGCTGAGAGCGTATAGTCTTCACGCAGCACATCCAGGACGCTCGCTCGAACCATGCGTGTCAGTTTGCCGGACAACGCGGCCCCGAGCACGAGTGCGGGCAGCAAGAGAGGCAAGGGTCCACGCAATGGCGATCCTGGATCCGGGAGTAATGGGAATTTAACCGTGAGTAGGTACAAGAGCATTGGGCCCAGCCAAAAAACGGGCATTGCGACACCAATCAATGCAGCTACCATGGACGCGTGATCGAGAAATTGATTCTGACGAACAGCCGCTAGGATGCCGAATGGAATCGCAATGAACACGGCGATAATCATGGCCGTGACAGCGAGTTCAATGGTTGCGGGAAGTACATCGGCAATGACGCTGGATACGGTGATGGATTGGTCGGAGATGGCGAAAGGGGTGCCCAGCGAGCCATCGAAAATGTTACTCCAGAATTGTCCATATTGAATATGCAGCGGTTGATCCAGTCCGAGTTGAGCGCGAAAGGCGGCTTTGGCCGTAACGGATGCTTCGTCACCCAGTATATTGTCGGCCGGATCTCCCGGGGTGAGGCGGAGGACCAAAAACACCAACGTGACTGCGCCCACCAACGAAATCAATGAGCCGACCAAGCGGCGAAGTATACGCTTCATTTCAACGCAGCGTTTCGAAAACGATCGAGATCGTTCGGTGTGTTCACGTTTGCCAAGACTTGGTGGGGCGAGAGCGTCTTCTCTAAGAGTTCGTGTTCTTGAATGATGTACGGAGGGGTCTGGGAAAGCAATTGGTGGATACTCAGTTCCTGGGCGTCGAGCGCTCTTTGTACTTGGGGCAAGAAGCTGGTTAGCCATCGAGCGCACAAGGGTTGAAGTTGGCCGTCGAGCGTTGGCGTTACGACATAGGCTGTGCTCGGATGTGTCGCGATCATCCGAATCATCGCCTCCTCAATACCCGGCATGTCACAGGCTGCAATCAGAACGGACGTGTAGCCGGCCCCTTGCGCACATTTCAAAGCCGTCTCGATTCCGCCCAGAGGACCAGAATTCGGTCTGTCATCGGGATTTTCACTCGAGCCGATCAACAAGGGGGGATGGCCAAGAACTTGGGTCAGAATGCGCTCAGTGCGGTCGACAAGGCGTTCGGAGCCTATCATGATGTCTTGCTTTGGCGAGCCGAATCTACGGCTGGTTCCACCCACCAATACGGCACCGGTAACAGTCTTCTCCAAAACCAAAACTCCACGCGCAAGAAGGTCAGTTACATTGTGCCTCAAATCGCTGAATCAAGTTCTTGTAGCTGGGTGTTTTCTTGGCACCCGGGTAGGCCTTCACGTAGCGGCGCATAAGCTTGACGGCCTGGCAGATCTTTCCTCGGGCCATCAGTAAAGGCACGAGCGCGGCTCGGCATTGCCCCATGCCTGGGTGCGTGCTCAAGCATTGTTTGTACAACCTCTCTGCAGTGGCCACATCGCCGGAGCGTTTTGCTGCAGTTGCCTGCTTGTATAAGGCCTTTGCTTGGTCAAGCTTGGAGTTGCCAAGGCTGGGCTCAGGCTTTGGTGCGGCCAGTGCTCTCTTGGCCCGTTTGATCCCCTGGATCGCTCTAGTGTTGGTCTTGTCGTACTTCTTCACCGCTTGGTACGACTTGATGGCGAGGGTCCATTGTTCTTTGTTCTCGTGGCGGTTCGCTTTTTGGAGTGCGGCGCTGACCAATTTGGGTTGGGCCTGGGCTTTTAGGTTTCGCAACGGTGTTTTCAAGGTGCTATTTGTTGTTCTTCGAAGACTTGAAAGGCCCGCTTTTGTGTGTTTCCACACCTGTTTCCAGTCCGATCGATTAGCCGCTGCTTGTGCCTTCTTGAGCAATTTCCCCGCCCTGCGTTCGGCATTGATTGCACTTAAGACAGCCCGCGCGATGGATTGTTTCTTGTCCAGCTTAAGCGCCTGGTTCGCCCAGCTTGTCGCTTTGGCCGTATTGCCATTATTGAGCTGTACCTTGGCCTTACGTGCTAAGCGCAGAGCTTCTCGGGTGTCGTCCTGGGCGGTTTCCACCGGTTTTCTCGGCGGTGGTGTCACAGGTTGGGGCGTTTCCACTTTCGGGACATCAACCGGCAGCGTAGGCGTTCCAGGTTCCACCTCCTCCGGCTGGGGCGTCTCGGCCGGGGGCTCATCGCCCATGGTTTTTTCCGTCCCGGAAAGCGTAAGCTGTCCGGCCACAGCAGGCTCTTTGTCTACTATAGCTTCATCGGTGTTCTCAAATTCTTCGTCACTGAGACTGGACTCAGACTCTTCGTTGGGGGTAGGCGCAGGTATGGAGGCGTCATCTTCTGATGCGGGTTGTTCAGGTCGAGTAGGCTCGGGCGCGCTAAAGATCCAGAAGAGGACCACACCAATCGCAAGGAGTCCCGCAATGGCAACCGCTGTCTTGGCCAAGAGTGACGGTGCCTCAGTGGCTATGGGGAAGTCTTCGAGATCGTCTCCGGCGGGGCTCGATCCTACAACAAATTGCTCGTTCGAAGCGACGAATCGTACTTTCACATGGCCCAATTCCAACTCGTCGCCAGCATGCAGATCGATGCGTTTGTAAAACTCCCCGTTGACCTTTAGGCCGTTGGCGCTGCCCAAGTCATGGAGTGTGTAACCTGATTCTTCGGACCATGTGACCATTGCGTGGTCGCGTGAAATGGAACGGTGATCGATCTGGAATGCACTATCCGAGGTCCGTCCAATGACTGTTGGAGATTGGGTGAGGGTGTGTTCCATCCCCGCCAGGTGAGGCGTGAGGACTACCAATCGTGCTTGATTCGCCTTGGGAATGGAGCAGTCTTCCTCCATGTCTACACTAGCAGGCAAGTCCGCCAACTTGATCATGGCTGTGACTGCGTTGGGATCACCATCTGGGTCTGACCGAGGAATGGCGATTAACGTGTCGTCCCGATTGACGACAGGCATTTCCGACGTAGTTTTTACCGCGATTTCGTTCGTGTCTTCGTGAAGAGCGAGCCTGTAGTCGCCAATTTCAATGACATCGCCGGGGTTCACAGCTCTTCGGCCACCAATTGGATCGCCGTTGACACGAGTCCCATACCGCGACCGCACTTCTTCCAGATACAGGATGCCGTCATCTTGCAAGAGTCGAGCATGCTGGCGCGATACGTTCCGTTCGGGCAATCGGATGGTGTTGCCTTCGGAGCGGCCAATGGTGATTGAGTCGCGAACGACGGGAACAATGGTTAACCGCCCATCGTCATCCCGGATATGCAGCTTCAATGAAAATCTCCCCTATCCAGTAGGGCTACAGCACCCCGTTTAATATCACGAAAAACAGGAACTCCGCAATGCATTCCGGTGCACGCCTGTTGGTTGAAGCCCGACGCAATCGCACCCCCTGAGTGTGTCACCGGTGAGATGAACAAGAGAGTTCACGGAAAAAAATTACAGGGCGAAGAACTTTTTCGCCACTGACACGTCTCAAACTAGGTGCTCAGTGAATGTACAAGGTATGTCTTTGGCGCAACAACGGTGTGTCGGTTTGACCACACTTGGTTAGAGAGTGGGATCTCAACCCCTGCACCATTCGGCCAATAGCACTGCAATTGCATTTCACAACAGGCTGGCACGGAAGTTGAAATGAAGTGGGTTAGGTCCCGTAACACAGGGGAGTAGATATGAAGCCCGGTGACAAAGACAATGGTTCCCGTAAGGGTTTGTTCGAGCAAACAACACTCCAGTACTTGGATGACTTGTACGCCACAGGTCTGCGTCTTTGCC
>Ga0114996_10004853_pt1 | contig 15967 bp, 14 predicted proteins | sample ArcticOcean_MG_C_4_FD_87039 | JGI IMG/M metagenome (GOLD analysis project Ga0114996, IMG submission 87039) | Marine microbial communities from western Arctic Ocean - ArcticOcean_MG_CB4_134 | ecosystem: Environmental > Aquatic > Marine > Oceanic | place: Arctic Ocean: Canada Basin | collected...
CGACGCACGGGTCAGCCCGCGGTTCTCTCTTCGGCCGAAGTTGCTCGGATCGAGTCGGGCGCGGCCGACGCCGTGAACGCAGCGATCAACGAGCCGAGCGACCCCGACAGGCCTCTGCCCCCCGGAGGAGACAATCCGGTCTGCATCGACTCGGGGACGACGTGCTACAACGAGGTCTATAGGGACCCAGGGGACCGCGTCGCGGTGATCTATGGAGAGGCGCGGAGCTCGCTGCTGACGCGCCCTGACGGGCGGGTGCCTCGGATCACTCCGGCGGCGCAGGCCGTAGTCGCCGACATGAGGGCGTTCAACGGCCAATTCGAGGAGTTCGACCACCCGGAGCTTCGTCCGAACGCCGAACGATGCCTCGTATCGTTTGGGTCCAACGCAGGACCCCCGATGCTGCCCAACTATTGGTACAACAACAACTACACCATTGTGCAGAGCCCTGACGCCGTCATGATCATGACCGAGATGGTGCATGACGTGCGGATCATCCAACTGGGAGAGCCGGAGCCGAGTTCACAAGATCTGCTCAGTTGGTTCGGGGACTCCTGGGGACACTGGGAGGGGAACACCCTGGTGGTCGAGACCACGAACATTGGTCCGGACAACGCCTTCCGCGGCATTCCCTTCTCCCCAAACGGGAAGGTGACAGAGCGCTTCACTCGTGCGGACGACGACACCATCGTGTACGAGTTTACGATCGACGATGAGGAGCGCTACGAGGAGCCGTGGGGTGGTGAGGTCCCGTTCCGCCGCTTGGACGACCTCGTGTACGAGTACTCCTGTCACGAAGGCAACTACGCCCTCGAAGGAGTCCTCAGGGGAGCTCGGTTCACCGAGGCCGCCGAAACCGCGAGATAGACTGGTTCGGGGGCCTGGCGCCCTAACTGACGTTGCTGTCGACGGCGACCGCAGCCTACCTCGGCGCCACCGCGCTGGGCTCATCGTTCTCGGGGAGCCTCGAGCCTCTGGAGGCGTGAGGTATCGGCTTCTCGTAGATCCGCCAGCGCTTGTATGCCTCTGCGCCCATCGCCTCGAGCGGGGCGACGATCGCGGTGTTGTCCTCCAGGAGCCATGAAGCTTCACCGCCCTCCGTGCCGATCTCGAACCCCCTCCGCGACGCCTCGTATGCGAAAAGCGGAAAGAGGCCTCGATTCCTGTACTCGGTCGTCAGGCCCAGCAAGATGATGCGCCCGAACACCAGCTTCCGCGTGCCAAGTAGCAGACGGAAGATGTTCCAGGGCCAAAGGCGTCCGGAAGGCATGTGCTTGAGTGTGCGGTTCACGTCATGGGCGACCAGCATGAAACCCACGACGCCCTCGTCGGTCTCGGCCACGAAAGAAACCTCTGGTGCGAGCACCATCTTGAGGTCCTTGGCGGTGTGCCAAAACTCTTCCCAGGACGGCGGAACGAAACCCCAGTTGCCCCCCCAAGCCTCGTTGTACAGTGCGAGTACCTTACGCGCTTCCTGTTGCAACGTGCTCACGTCGAGCCGCCGGAAGGTCACCCCTGTCTTACGCTGGGTCCGCTCGGCCAGGCGCCGCACTCGATCTGGCACTGCCAGCTTGTCGCCTGCTTGGAGATAGTAGCCTAGGAGATCCTGCACCTTGGCGTAGCCGGATTGTTCGACGAGCTCCGCGTAGTACGGTGGATTCCAGGCAGTCATGATCGTGGGCGGCGTCGCGAAACCATCGACGAGCAACCCACACTCGTGGTTCATAGAGGGACTCATCGGGCCCCTCGCGCTCTCTAGCCCACGCGCGGAGAGCCACCGCTCCGCAGCGTCGAAGAGCGCACCGGCTGCCTCCGGGTCGTGCAGGCACTCGAAGAAGCCGAAGAAGCCCACCCGGTCTCTGTGATGGCGATTGTGCCAGCGGTTCTCGATGGCGGCGATTCTGCCGACCACGCTTCCGTCACGCTCAGCGATGAAGAGCGCCCGGTCAGCGTCCGCGTAGAACGGATTGCCCTTCGCATCGAGGGCGTCACGCACTGCGACGCGAAGCGGGGGCACCCAGAGGGAGCCGGTACGCGCTTGCACCCTCCACGCGACGTCGACGAAGCGAGAGACCCCCCGACGGCCCTCCACCTGCTCGACTTGTACGGCCATCCGGTTGATTCCGTGTCGGGAGTATGTGGTCGGCGTCAGAGTGCCAGGGATGCCGCGCGCTCGATGAGCTCGACGATCCTTTGCGGAGCCCGTGCCACCCATTCACGAAAGTCGCGGACCGCCCCAGGCGAAGGAACGGGTGGCTCGGCCCAGAAGCGGTCCAGGTCGTCGTACGAGCCGACCCGTGCGGCTCCGATGCGCTCTGCGTCCCATCCGTTCAGAGTCTGCTCATAGTGACCCGCAGTGGGGACCGCGAGCACGGGCTTACCCAGGTAGAACGCCTCACAAATCGATTCGAATCCGGCCGACCCGACATAAGCTCGGCAGCTGGCCAAGTGTTTCAGGAAGGCGTCGTCGTTCAATGCGTGGCAGTGAAAACCGTCCTGCGGGGCCGCTTTCAGCGCTGTGGTCCCTCCATCGATGTAGCAATGCACTCGGACGTCCCGGTGCCGACGCTGCCACTCCGCCAACAAGTTTCCGTACCCAGGGTTTAAGGCGTAAGCCAGCAGGTGGCCATCATCCTCGGTGGAAAGCTCATCGAGCCCGGGGCGGAGCAAGGGAGGCACGACGGCCAGCCGCCCGTCGTGGTCGCCGTCCAGCGGCCCGAAGGAGAGCGCCATACGCGTGTCGGAACGCGCGGCGGTTGCCCGCACATAAGCCATGACGAGCCCACGGGTGAGCTTCGGGCCGGGCAGGCGGCCGAGCCCCGGGTGCAGGAAGAGGTAGTTGTGCGCCACGGAAACCGAAGGTGCCCGCGTTCCCGGCAAGAGGCGCGAAAGTCCACCCATGAGGTCTAGAAAGTTCACGACCACATCGGCGTCCTGGGTAGCCGCGCGGATGCGTCGCCCCGCGCGGACGAAGGCCGGGGCTCGGCGCAGCACGTCTCGAGCCGTAGCGCTGAGGGATGCGCCCTGTCCTGCCTTGTCCGGAACCTGCGTGGGGGCATCAAACGTCTCCAGGGGGGCGTCTATCTGCTGCCGGAAGTAGTCCGGGACGGATCGGAACGGACTCGTCCCGACCAGGACGCGGGTCACTTGGTGTCCGGCCGAACGCAGGAAGCCGGCGAGCGCGAGCGCCTGAGTCATGTGACCCCGCCCCTCCCCCTGCACGACGAATGCAGCGTTCAGAACGCCCTCCGTGAGGCAATCACCGTGGTCGGCAGCAAGCTTCCCCGCGGCGCGTGAATCGCCAACGCGTCAACCTTTACCCCTCCGTCGGCCCGGTCTACCTTCGAGCGTTCCGACATTCGTCGTACTCCAGGGGGCGTCGTCCCCCTCGTCATATCGAGAGGAACCGCGTGGCAGGCAAGACCGAGCCGGGCTTCGATCTTATCATCATAGGTAGTGGGCCAGGTGGTTACGTGGCCGCAATTCGCGCCGCGCAACTGGGGCTGCGGGTAGCTTGCGTGGAGACAGAGGCGTTGGGCGGAGTGTGCCTCAACATCGGGTGCATTCCAACCAAGGCCCTGCTCACGAGTGCTCTCCTGGTCAACGAGGTTCGGGAAGGGGAAAAGCACGGCATCGTCGCAAAGGATGTGACCTTCGATCTCGGGCCGGCCCAGAGAAGAAGCCGCGGGGTCGCAGACCAGATGCGCAAAGGCGTCGGTCACCTCTTCAAGAAGAACGGCATCACCCATGTCGAAGGCTTCGGTCGGCTGAAGGGTTCGGGCAAGGTCGAGGTCGAGGGGTCCGACGGCAACAAGGCGGTTTACGAGGCCCCTCACATCATCATTGCCACCGGCTCGCGGCCCCGCGACCTGCCATCGCTCACCATCGACGAGGAAAGGATCTGGTCGTCGACGGGAGCCCTGTTGCAGGAGAAAGCACCCGGGTCGCTTTTCATCGTGGGAGCCGGTGCGATCGGCATGGAGTTCGCCGACGTCTATCACTCCTATGGGTCGCAGGTGACCATCGTCGAGGCGCTCGACCGCATTCTGCCGCTTGAGGACGCGGAGGTTTCGAAGTTCATGGAGCGCACCTTCTCGAAGCGAGGGATGGAGATCCACACAGGGGCACGCTTCCAGGAGGCGAAGGTCGGGAAGGACGGCGTCAGGGTGACGTTTACGGACAAGAGGGGCGAGTCGCACACGAAGGACGTCGACTACGTGCTCTCCGCTGTGGGTCGCGTGCCCAACTCAGGCGGCCTCGGTCTCGATACGGCAGGTGTGGCCGTCGATGAGCGCGGCTTCGTCGTCGCGGACGAGTTGATGCGGACTAACGTCCCGGGCATCTACGCCGTGGGAGACGTAACCGGAAGGCAGCTTCTGGCGCACAAGGCGAGTCACGAGGGCATCTCTTGCGTTGAGCACATCGCCGGGCAGGGCCACGGGACCGTGGACTATACGAACGTGCCCAACTGCACGTATTGCCACCCCGAGGTCGCGTCCGTCGGCTTGACGGAGGAGCAGGCGAAGCAGCAGGGACATGACATCGAGGTCGGTAAGTTCCCATGGGCTGGTGTCGGGCGTGCGGTTGCCGCCGGCCACACGGACGGATTCGTGAAGATCATTCGTGGCAAGAAGTACTCCGAGATCCTCGGCGCGCACATCGTGGGTTCCAGCGCGACCGAGCTGATCGCCGAGTTCGTCGTAGGACGCCACCTGGAGTCGACCGTCGAGGAGTTGGAGAAAGCGATGCACCCGCATCCCACGCTCTCGGAAGGCGTGTCCGAGGCGGCACTGGCGGCTCTCGGCCGTCCCATCCACATCTAGTTCTCCACCCGCCTAGAACCCGAATGAGCGATCTCCAGTCAACCACCCGGGAGGCGGACGTGGGCACGCGCGACTGGTCGGATGGTCAGCGAGTGGCCTTGGGGCTCTGGATCGCATTGGCGCGCTGTTACTCGACCTACTCCAAGGCCATAGCCGTGAAGGTCCAGGAGTACGATCTGACGGTTCCTCAGTTCGGAACGTTGGAGGCGCTTTACCACCTGGGTCCCCTTTCGTTGGGGGAGCTGGCCGACAAGCTCCTTGTGACCGGCGGTAACGTCACCTACGTGATGGATCGTTTAGAGGGTCGGGGGCTCGTCGCGCGGGTCCGCTCAGAGGACGATCGACGCGTGGTGCACGCCAGGCTCACCCCGGAAGGTCGCGATCTAGTCGCTCGGGTCTTCCCCGGACATGCCGAGTATGTGGAGCACCTGTGCCGTCACCTCGGCGATCGAGATCAAGAGGACCTGCGCAGGCTTCTGAAGGAGCTCGGAAAGGGGATCGCGGGGACCGACTTGGCGAAGTGAAACGCCGTTCAGCGCTCAGCCGAGAGGACTGGGCGCGCTCTCGACGTCGGGGTCGATGCCGCGGATGCTCAGGATGCGCAGAAGCGCTTCGCCGATCTTGTTGTTAGGTGTAGAAGCGCCGGCGGTGATGCCCAACTCGAATGGACCTTCGGGTAGCCAGCCGGCCTCGAGACGCTCTGCGGCGGTCGGATTGAGTTCCGGCTTGTGGCGGATCGTCCCGGTATCCACATCGATGCAGTCGGCGTCCTCGACGTGATACGTGCGAGTGTGCTGCCGGCAAAGGTGTGCGAGGTGATTCGTGTTGGACGAGTTGTAGCCGCCAATCACGAGCATCACGTCAGGCGGCTGCTCCATCATCGCCGCCACCGCGTCCTGCCGCTCTTGAGTGGCTGAGCAGATCGTCCCGAAGGAGCGGTAGTGTTCCCCGGCGGGCTCCCGGCCGTACCGCTCCACCATGGCCTCTTGGATCTTCACACCGATCGCGATCGACTCGTTGGCGAGCATCGTGGTCTGATTCGCTACGCCGACGAACTCAAGGTCCACGTCGGGATCGAAGCCGGGGGAGGTTTTGGCCTCGAATTTCGCGACGAACGCATCGCGCTGTAGCCGTCCGGGCCGCTCGGCGATGTAGTCGCACAGGAACCCGGCCTCCTCCATATCTCGCACGAGGATGTACTTGCCGGCCTCATGCTTGCTGACCTGCGAGGCCGTCGCACGCGACTCCTCATGCGTGTGCTTGCCGTGTATGACAGCCGTGAAGCCATCGCGCGCGTAGCTCTCGACTCGCTTCCAAACGTGGAGCACCGAACCACACGTGGTGTCGACGAGGATACAGCCCACGCTGCGCAGCGCCTCGAAGTCCTGAATCGTGACCCCGAAGGCCGGCATGAGCACGACGTCTCGGTCGGTCAGCGTCGAGAAGTCGAAGGTGCCCTCCCCGTCCGGGTAGAGGAAGGAAATCCCCATGTCAGTCATCCGCTGATTCACGTGCGGATTGTGGATGATCTCCCCGACCAGGTAGATCCGTTTGTCTGGGAACTCGTGGACGGTCTCGTACGCGTAGTCGACCGCGCGGTCGACGCCGTAGCAGAAGCCGAACTCCTGAGCGAGCCGCACGCTGACGTCGCCGAAGCGGTCCTGGTATCCGCGGGCGCGGATTCGCTCGACTAGGGCCGATTGGTACTCGGAGTCGATGAGGGGCTTGAGCTCCTTCTTGAGCCCGAATCCCTTACGAAAGTAGGTTTGCTCTACGGTCACGTCTCATGCGGCCCGATGGGGTGAGGTTCGCTCGCGGCGGTTCTTGCGAGGACCATGGTAAGCTATGTGGGCGGTGGAGGCCCAGGAACCCCAATCGCGAGGGCCAGGGTAGAGCTTCCATGACTCTTCTCGGGCGTCTGGCCCTCCTCTTCATCGTCGTACCCGTCATCGAGCTCGTGCTGCTCATCCAGCTCGGGCAGGTCGTGGGGCTCTGGCCCACACTGGCGCTCGTCGTCTTCACGGGGGTCACCGGCGCGGCCATGGCTCGACTGGAAGGGATTCGCGTCTTCGTTCAATTCCAGTCCGAGCTTGCCTCCGGGAAGTTGCCCGGCCAAGCGCTGCTCGACGGGATCTCGGTGCTCATCGGCGGCGCATTCCTTCTTACGCCAGGCATCCTCACCGACGTGGTGGGCTTCGCACTGCTGTTCCCCATCTCGCGACGGTGGATCCAGAGGCGCGTGCGACGTGGGCTCGAGGCCGGGCTCAAGGACGGGAGCATCCACGTCGCCTCCATGGGGCCGGGTGAGTTCGGCTGGCCGGGAGGACCGGGCGGGGTGGGCGGGGTGGGCGATGCAGGTCCAGTCGCGCCCAGCCGGGAACCTCCGCTGGATCCACGGAAGGGGATCGTTGTCGAGCCGAAGGACGGCTAGATGTCCGTGGGGAGCCCCCGGTGCCCAAAGCTTTTTTCGCATGGATCCGTCACAGCTCTTCGAATAGGTTCCTCGGATGAGTTCTGACATGTCGTTTCTCGAGAGCCTACTAGACGCGGCCGGACCTTCCGGTTTCGAGGTGCGCCCTGCGCGCGTGTGGAGGAAGGAGGCGGAAGGTTTCGCCTCGGACGTGCACGTCGACGTCAACGGAAATTCCTACGCGACAGTGAATCCCGGGGGCTCCCCGCGAGTGATGCTCGCGGGGCACATCGACGAGATCGGCCTCCAGATCACGCACATCGACAAGGACGGCTTTCTATTCGTCGCCGAGATCGGTGGATGGGACGCCCAAGTGCTGGTCGGTCAGCGTGTTACGATCCTGGCGAAGGGCGATCCGGTTACCGGTGTGGTGGGCAAGAAGGCGATCCATCTCATCGAGCCTGAGGACCGGGCCAAGGCGTCCAAAACCAAGAGCCTGTGGGTAGACGTGGGGGCCAAGAGTCGCGAAGAGGTAACCGAGCTCGGCATCCGAGTCGGCGACCCCATGGTGCTTGCTCAGCCGATGGTCAGGCTAGCGGGGGACCGAATCGCGAGCCGCGCGATCGATAACCGCATCGGTGCCTACGTTGTGCTCGAGGCCATCCGAATGCTCGTGGAGGACCCTCCTGCGGCGTGCGCAACGGCCGTCGCCACGGTGCAGGAAGAGATTGGCTACTCCGGCGGCGGGGCCCGCACGAGCGCATTCTCCCTCGAGCCCGACGTGGCGATCGTCGTCGACGTGACGTTCAGCACCGATGTGCCTGACATCGAGAAGCGAGAGTTGGGTGAACACGAGCTGGGCGGCGGCCCGGTCCTGAGCAGGGGCTCGGCGGCGCACGGAGAAGTCTTCGAGATGCTCGCGAGCGTCGCGGAGGCCGAAGGAATTCCGTATACGGTGCAAGCGAGCCCGAAGGCGACCCGCACGGACGCAGACGGCATCTACCTGACACGTCACGGCGTTCCGGCCGGTCTCGTGTCGATCCCTAATCGATACATGCACTCGCCCAACGAAGTCGTGAGTCTCGCCGACGTCCAGAATGCCGCACGGCTCCTAGCCGCCTTCATCCGACGACTCGAGCCGGGCACCGACTTCACGCCGCGATAGCCCATGTCGACTCGTCCGACACGTTGACGGCCCTTTTCGGGGCGTCTACCGTTCGAGCCCACATCCACAACTGAGAAACGGAAGTCACCCATGTTGGACGCCGGTACGGTCGTGAGGGATCTTCAGGACATGCGCGATGGGGGGCACCTGTCGGACGCACTCCTGAGGAAGGCTGTGCGTTCGATCGCCGCGGCAGACGATCGATACGACTGGGTCGGCGTATATCTGGTCGGCGAGGAAGAGCTCTGGCTCCACAACTACATCGGGGAGCCGACCGATTACGCGAAGATTCCGATGGGAGCGAGCGTCTCGGGTCGTGCCGTGGCGGACCGACAGAACGCGAACGTCAAGGATGTCGCGAAAGAGGAGGGGTACCTCGCGAATGCGCCGGAGACCCAGTCCGAACTCGTGATCCTTATACGCGCCGGTGACGACGTCTTCGGCGGGATCGATATCGACTCGGAACAGGTGGCGGCCTTCAACGAAGATGACGAGATCGCCCTCATCGGCATTGCGGACAAGCTCGCCGAGCAGCTCGCCGCCGAGCGGCGCTAGCGCTCGTCCGGGAGGCGCCCTGAGCGAGCATCCGCGATTCCTTAGCGCGGGGAACCCGGGCCCGTTCACCCTCGACGGGACTAGGAGCTATCTGGTCGGGGTCCGGCAGGTCGCGGTCATCGACCCCGGTCCGGAGGGACCTGAGCACGTGCGGGCCCTCGCTGACGCAGTACGGGACGCGTCAGAGGTGCATGTAGTCCTCACTCATGGGCACAGAGACCACGCTCCCGCGGCCTTCGCCCTCGCCGATGAGCTCGGTGTGGACGTCTGGGGACCGGAGGGGCTACAGGCTGTAGACCGACCGCTCAGGCACGGCGACGTCCTTTCGACGGACGAGGGCGACCTGGTGACAGTCGACACGCCCGGCCATGCGCAGCACCACATCGCGTTCCATTGGCCGGCTCGGCGCGCCCTGTTCGCGGGCGACCTTCTCTTGGGCCGCGGCGCGACGACCTGGGTGGGAGAGTACTCGGGCTGCGTCGCAGACTACCTGAGCTCTCTGGAGCGCATACGTGGGCTCGGACTGGATGTCATCTACCCGGCCCACGGCTCGCCGCTCGGCGATCCTAAGGAAGCCATCGACCGATATGTGAGCCATCGTCTGGACCGGATTCGGCAGGTGGAGGAAGCCCTGCGTGAGCAGCCGGAAGCGGAGGAGGGAGATCTGCTCGACCTCGTCTATGGCGGGGGTGTCCCGGACGGATTGCACGAGGCGGCGCTCCTCTCCGTGCGGGCACTGATGGAGCACGCGGGGTATCCTCGGGCATGACCCGACCACTCGACTCCTCCATCGTGCGGAAGCTCTGCGCCATTGTCGGGCCCGACCACGTCATCACGGATCCTAACCGCCTCATCGTTTACGAGTCGGACGGACTGACGTCATACCGGGTCATTCCACGTGCCGTCGTGCTCCCGGGATCGACGGAGGAGGTTTCGGAGGTTGTGCGGCTGCTGCACGGCGAGGGGATCCCCATCGTTCCGCGAGGAGCCGGCACCGGGCTCTCGGGAGGCGCGCTCCCGATGCCGGAAGGAGTGGTCGTGGGGACTGCGCGCATGAACAAGATCCTCGAGATCGACGCGGAGAACCGCCTCGCGCTTATCCAGCCCGGCGTCATCAACGCGAGCTTGACGGAAGCGGCCATGCCGTACGGTCTCTACTACGCGCCGGACCCCTCGTCGCAGAGCACGTGCACATTGGGCGGTAACGTGGCGGAGAACTCCGGGGGGCCGCACTGCCTGAAGTACGGAGTGACCCAACGGTACGTGACTGGGCTGACTGTGGTCATGGCGGGCGGTCGAGTGATTCGGCTGGGGGGCGTGGGAAGGAGCCCTGACGGCGCGCTCGACCTGGTGGGACTCTTCGTCGGATCCGAGGGGTGCTTCGGGCTCGTGACCGAGATAGAGGCCCGGCTGCTTCCTGTCGCAGAAGGCGTGCGGACGTTGCTTGGAATCTTCGATACCATGGAAGCGGCGGGACACGCGGTGACGGCGATCATCTCGGAGGGCCTCCTGCCGGCGGCTGTGGAGATCGTCGACAACGCGACGATCCGCGCCGTCGAGGCGAGCGTCTATGCGGGCGGCTTCCCGGTCGATGCGGGCGCAGCGTTGGTCATCGAGTTCGATGGCACGGAGGCCGGGTTGGACGCGGACGCGGATCGTGCCGAAGCCTGTTGCCATGCGGCTGGAGCCAACGAGGTGAAGCGGGCGGCGGATGCGACTCAGCGTGCCGCGCTCTGGAACGGGCGTAAAAAGGCGTTCGGGGCCATGGGGCGTATCGCCCCCGACCTGCTCGTCCAGGACGCGACGGTGCCGCGGACGCGCCTTCCTGAAGTCCTCGCGCGCATCGCCGAGATCGGGGAGCGCTACGAGTTGAAGGTGGCCAACGTCTTCCACGCGGGGGACGGCAACTTACACCCCAATATCCTCTTCGACAGGAACGACGCCGACGAGCTGGACCGAGTCGAGCGCGCCTCCAAAGAGATCATGAGCCTCTGCGTCGATGTCGGCGGCACAATTACGGGCGAGCACGGTGTTGGGATCGACAAGCGTGGGTACATGAGGCTCGTCCACAACACCCTCGAGCTCGACGCGATGGGTGCCGTGAAAGCTGTCTTCGATCCGGAGGGTCTCTTCAATCCCGGGAAGGTCCTGCCTGACCCCTTGCCCGAGGGGGAGCTCGAGGTGGCACACCGTTGAGCGCTACGGCATCGCTCGCGGACGTGCTGCCTGCGGAAGCCCTCACTCGCCAGGGGGCTTCCGACGCCCTGCTGGAGCTGGCCTCTACGGCCGAGGCCGTGGTGCGTCCGCAGTCGACTGCGGAGGTCGCTGAGACCCTTGGGTGGGCGTCGGCCAACGCTGTCGGAGTCCTTCCAGTGGGGTCCGGCGAGCATCGGATGAGGAGGACCCTGGAGGGTCGCTTCATCGTGCTTGCGACGGACCGTCTCACCGGACTCGAGATCTACGAGCCCGCCGACGTGACGCTCACCGCGAAGGCGGGAACTCGCCTCGGGGACCTGAACGAGGCGCTGGGGGCCCACCGCCAGTGGCTCCCCTTCGATCCGCCGAGCGTACCCAGTCGGACGATCGGGGGTCTAGTCGCGACAGGCGAGTCGGGCCCGGTGGCGACCGGGTACGGGGAGCTTCGTAACCATGTCCTCGGCGCGACTGTTGTGTGCGGCGACGGGCGGGTCTTGCGCCTCGGGGGCCGGGTCGTGAAGAACGTCGCGGGCTTCGACCTGCTCAGACCCATGGTCGGCAGCCGCGGTCGTCTGGGGGTCATCACCTCGGTGTGCCTGAGGGCCTTTCCCTCACCCGCCGTGGACAGACTGTTGGTCGTGCGGTCCGGCGACATAGCGGGTCTCCGAGACCTCTCTCGTGCCGTCTGTACGGCTCCGATCTCGCCAGCCTCGTGCGTGGTATGGGCTCCCGCTGGGAGTCTCGGCGGCGGCGCTGCGCTCCTGGTGCGGCTGCACGGGGCCCTGCCGACGGTGGATGCGGACCAGGTCACGCTCGAACGGCATGCCGGAGTTGTGTTCGAGCAACTCGGGGATGCGAAGGCGGCGTTGGCGGAAATCCGCGACCATGCCGCTGGAGGCGCGGTCGAGCTGAGGATCTCTCTCCTCCCGTCCCGGCTCTTCGACGGCCTCGCTGCGGCGCTCGACCGACTCGGCGACTTCGCGGTCGCGGCCGATGCCTATAGCGGGTCGGCACGGCTGGCCGCGAGCGATGTGGGTGTTGAGGCAATCGAGCTCTTGCGGGGTGACGTGGAAGCGCTCGGTGGTGCGCTCACCGTCTTCGCTGGGGGCGTCGAGCTGCGCGGCCCCGACCTCGGCTCACGGCCGACGCCGGAAGAGCTGGAGCTGGCTGGCCGGCTAGAGAAGGTCTTCGATCCTTCCGGAGTGTTCTGGCCATGTCGGGCATAGCACCACCCACGGCGAATGCGACCGCCGCGCTGGCTGAGGCCATCGAGGCACAGCGGGACCGTCTGGTCCCGTGCGTGCACTGCGGATTCTGCCTGCCGGTTTGTCCGACATATACGCGTCTCGGGGACGAGGCGGACTCCCCGCGGGGGCGTCTCCACCTGATGAAGGCGGTCGTCGAGGGCCGGCTGGATCCCGGGTCGGATGCGTTTCGCACGCACATCGACCGATGCCTCGGTTGTCGCGCTTGCGAGCCGGCCTGCCCTTCAGGCGTGGAGTACGGCACGCTTCTGGAGCTCGCGCGCCACACATCAGCGAGTCATGTCCCGCAGGGGCGACTGACGCGCGCGCTCCTGATGGTGATGGGCTCTCGCGGGCTTCGCGGGCTGCTCTTCCTTGGTGGCCGGGTGCTGAGGGGCACCGGGTTGGCTGCTCTGGGAGTGAAGGTCCTCCCTGGCCTAGGGCCACTGCGCAACGCCCGCCTAGCGCTCGCCATGCTCGCGTCGACGTCACCATGGCGACTGGACCAGGTCGGTGCCGACACAGCTGCCGGTGGTGAACCGCGGGCTGGGGGCGAGCAGGCGCAGGGGGGGCCAGCGAGCGCCGAGGGGCCACCGGCTCGCGGCACGATCGGTCTGCTCATGGGCTGCGTCCAGGAGGGGCTGTACTCGCGAGTCAACGAGGCCACTGTGAGGACGCTGGAGGCCAACGGCTTCGAAGTCGTTGCGGTCCGCCGTCAGGACTGCTGTGGGGCACTTCACGCGCACGGTGGGGACCTCGATCGGGCTCGCGCGCTGGCCAGGAACAACATCGACGCGTTCCTCGCCGCCGGGGTCGAGCGCGTGGTGGTGAACGCCGCTGGGTGCGGCGCGGCCATGAAAGACTACGGTACCCTCCTCGAGAACGACGCGGAGTACGGCGAGCGTGCCCGCCAACTCGGGGGCAAAGTGAAGGACGTGACCGAGCTCTTGGCCCAGGCGGGCCCGCGCATCGGTGGGCGACTCGACATCGCCGTGGCGTACGATCACCCCTGCCACCTTCTGCATGCCCAGGGGATCGAGCAGGCGCCGCTCGACGTGTTGGCAGCGATTCCCGGCCTCGACGTCCGCGTCGTGACCAACGCCGCCGAGTGCTGCGGAGGAGCCGGGATCTACGGCCTGACGCACCCTGACCTGGGCGGCAGGATCGGGGGCGACAAGGTGACTGCCGTGCGAGCATCCGGGGCGGCGGCCGTCGCGACACCGAACCCGGGATGCATGATGCAGATAGGTGCCGGGCTCCGGCTCGAGGGTGCCGCCGAAGGTGCCGTGCACCCGGTGGAGCTGCTGGACGAGAGCTACCGGAGGGCCGGGTACTACGACGCGGCAGCGAGGTGAGGGCGGACCGCGACCGCGCCGAAGCGCTCCTCGACCTGCTGAGGGGCCACCGGGAGTCGATGGTCGAGATGCTCGTCGCGGTTGCGTCGCTCGAGTCGCCCACGGATGTCCGGGAGTCGCAAGAGCCCGTACAGCGTCTCTTCGGCGAGGCGCTCCGTGAGCGGGGCTTCACGGTGCGAAAGATTCCGGGTCTGACCTCGGGCGGGCATCTCTACGCGCGGCCTGCGGCGCGTGAGCGCGGTCGTCCTGGCCAGCTGCTCGTCGGCCACACCGATACCGTGTGGCCCCTGGGCACACTGGAGTCGATGCCCGTGTTAGTCGAGGACGGTCATGTGAAGGGCCCGGGCACCTTCGACATGAAGGCCGGTATCGTGCAGGGCATCTTCGCGGTCGGGGCGCTCGCCGAGCTGGGCCTGGACCCGCCGGCCACGCCGGTGTGGCTTATCAACTCGGACGAGGAGACCGGAAGTCCGGAGTCGCGCAAGTGGATGAAACTCGCCGCGCGTTCCGTGGCGCGGACCTTTGTGTTGGAGCCTGGCTTCGGTCCGGAGGGTCATCTCAAGACCGCGCGAAAGGGTGTCGCGCGCTACACTGTGACCGTCCGCGGGAAGGCTGCGCACGCAGGCCTGGAGCCGACCGCGGGGGCCTCCGCGATCGCCGAGCTGGCCCATGTTATCCAGAGACTGCACGCGCTCACCGATCTGGGGCGCGGTATTACGGTCAACGTGGGCACCATCAAGGGCGGCACGCGTCCCAACGTAATTGCGGCAGAGGCTTGCGCCGAGGTCGACGTTCGCATGGTCGCTGTGGCGGACGGCGAGGAGATAGCTCGTAAGATGCGTGCCCTGCGACCGATTACCGCGGGGACGTCGATTCACGTGGAGGAGGGAATCGGCATCCTGCCGCTGGAGCGCACGCCTAGGAATCGAGCCCTTTGGGAGGTCGCGGTCGGGGCGGGCGCGCGCCTAGGACTAGAGCTCGACGAGATGACTGCGGGGGGTGGATCCGATGGCAACACGACCAGTCAGTACACCGCGACGCTCGATGGCTTGGGAGCGATCGGGGACGGCGCGCACGCGACACACGAGGCGGTTCTCATCGACGGCATGGTCGAGCGGGCCGCCCTGCTTGCCGAGCTCCTGATGGCCCCACTCACAGGTCAGAGCGCCTGAGCCTGTGAGGATCGAGCGAGCGGTCCTCCGAGAGATCCCGCTCACACCTACAGAGCCCTTCCAGTCGAGCGCCGGCACGGTGACGCACCGTCGCGTTCTCCTGCTCACCCTTGAAGGGGAGGGGCTGGAGGGATGGAGTGAGTGCGTCGCCCTGGGCGCACCGACTTACTCCTATGAGACCACCGACACGGCGTGGCACATCCTCACCGAGATGATCTTGCCACGGACTGTAGGCCTGGACGTGACGGAGCCCCAGGCAGTTCTGCGGGCCGCACGGGACGTTCGCGGGCACCCGATGGCCAAGGCGGCCGTCGAGATGGCCGCTTGGGATCTCGCAGCTAAGGCCAAAGGGGTCGCGCTAGCCGTGATGCTGGGCGGGACAAGGAGCGTGGTTCCGGTCGGCGTAAGCGTAGGTATGGGGTCGACTCCCGAGGAGCTCGGAGACGCGATCGCCGGATACCTCGACGATGGATATGCGCGAGTCAAAGTGAAGATCGGTCCCGGCCGAGATGTGGTCGTGCTTGCGGCACTCCGCGAGCGCTTTCCGGAGTTAGCGTTGTGGGCAGACGCGAACTGCGCGTATTCCCTCACGGACGCGCCCCGCTTGAAGGAGCTCGACGCGCTCGGTCTCGAAATGATCGAGGAGCCGCTCGCAGCGGGTGCCTTTCTGAGCTACGCGCGGCTGCAGGAGCAAATCGAGACGCCCATCTGTCTCGACGAGTCGATTGTGACGGAGAGCGACGCGGCGCTTGCGGTACAGCTCGGAAGCTGCCGTATCGTGAACCTCAAGGCTGGGCGTGTCGGCGGCTTGGCTGCGGGCCGCCGGCTGCACGACCTGCTCACCGAGGCGAGCGTTCCCGTCTGGTGCGGCGGAATGCTCGAGTCCGGCGTCGGCGCGCACACAACTTGGCGCTCGCGTCGCTGCCCGGCTTCGATCTGCCGGGCGACATATCCGCCAGCCGCCGCTACTGGGAGCGTGACGTCGTCACCCCCGAGTTCGAGGTCGTGTCAGGGGAGATGGCGGTGCCGACCGGCCCCGGGATAGGC
>Ga0114996_10004856_pt1 | contig 15963 bp, 13 predicted proteins | sample ArcticOcean_MG_C_4_FD_87039 | JGI IMG/M metagenome (GOLD analysis project Ga0114996, IMG submission 87039) | Marine microbial communities from western Arctic Ocean - ArcticOcean_MG_CB4_134 | ecosystem: Environmental > Aquatic > Marine > Oceanic | place: Arctic Ocean: Canada Basin | collected...
CAACCTTTGAACATTTGCTTGTTTATTAATTCACAAGCCCATCCTGGAGGACATATATGAAAACCACCTTTTGATGAATCTTCCGGATGCGGAAATAAATCTGGTCTAGCCAAAACTGCAGCAGCAGTTGTTAGTTCAGGATATTTTTCTAAAGTACTTGGTGGTATCCACCATCCTTCACCTAAACCTTTTATTGGTGCTTGGTTTACTGAGTGCATTCTTCCTTCGTCTGTAGCTTTTGTTAAAGCTTCAAGTGCAGCATTTGCCCAAAATTCTGGAGCTACATCTGGTTCACCTTTTTCATTCATAGATGTAAAAGTAGGCATTGTAGCACCTGGAATTAGTTCAACCGTACAGCCGTAACCTTTTTCTAATATAACTTTATCTACTTCAGCCATAAGATTAGCAGAAGCCCAATTCATATTCGCTATCGATATCTTTCCACAAGCTGCGTTAGCATTTACGTTAAAAAACGTAAAACTTAAAACAACTATTGCAGAAACTAATAGTTTTTTTAATTTACTCATTTTATTCCTTTTTAATAATTATTTATATTTCAGCATTGAAACATAAATAAAAAAAAAATGTAACCCTAAGAACAACTTATGATTGTAATTTCTTCTATTTCATGTGAAAATTTATTAAAAAATTAATTAAATTTAAAAAAATAAAAACTTTTGTAGTTGGGAATCTTCCCCCACATTTTGATGGAAGATATTGGATTTTTGTTAAACTTATTACAGACAAAGATATTGTTGGGTATGGAAAAATCTATTCTGTTCCATATCACCCAAGCGTAGTTGAAAAAATGATCGAAGATGTTTTTGAAAGATATGTAAAAAATAAAGATCCTATTAAATAGGAGAAAGGTTATGTGATTCCATTTGATAAATCCGGTTTAGGTGTCGAATTAAATGAAGAGTTAGCAAAAAAACAATTTATACAGGAACAAAACTTCATTTTGAAATGGTTGAAATATAAATTATAAACCAACATACCCATATTCCAAAGCAGCGTCTGTAATATGATGGTAAAAAGATTCTCCGAAACTTCTTAGAGTAAACAAATTAAATGTTTGTGTATTTTCATCAACACAATCAACTACAAAATTAATTCCGTGAAAGGTTGAACTTGCACAATTATTCTCTTTAAATTCATTAAAATTAAGAGGGCATCCCTTTTTTAACACTTCTTTAGCCTGAGCCCCCACAATTTGTATTACAGCTCTAGAATGAGAAAGATCAGTCACTGCAAACTTTTCATTAGTAAATTTTTTATTTATATCTTTAAGTATGTTTTCTTTTTTAGAAACTACTAACCATGTATTTGGAGCATTCCAAAGGATTCTTGTATCTTTATTTGATGAAACTTTTAAATTTTGCAAAGAAAATTCTAAACCATCAATATTAATATTTTTTAAAATAGTGTCTGAGGTGTTATACTGAACAATTTGTACAATCATTAATTTTTTTAATTCAAATATATTTAATATTTCATTTTCATTTTTTTTTTGGTGCTCACCAAAAAGGCCTTTTTTATGGATAGATTGTAATGGAGTAATTGCTGTCATGATCTAACCCTTTCTCCTTTAGGATCCACATAATGTGAAGATACTATTTTTACAGGTATAATCTTTTTTTTTAGTGGGGAAAGAGCATAAAGTTTTTCTCCTATTTTTTTCTTTCCGTCTTTTAAAATAGCTAGAGAAAAAGGATTGTTATATTCAACGCTCCAACAAGAAGCAGATATGTGCCCAAGTTTTGGGTTGGGTAAACGAGCGTTACTATCTGTTACCAAGTGAGACCCCTCTGGTATCATTGTCTTTTTATCTAAAGGAACCACTCCAACAATTTTTTCTCTTTCGGGATTTAAAAAAGCTGTACGATTTAATGATCTTTTTCCAATAAAATCTTTTTTCTTACTTAACATTCCATCTAACAAAAGATCAGACGCAATAACTCTTCCATCTATTTCTGATCCCGCTACATGTCCCATTTCTATTCTTAGGGTTGAAAGTGCTTCGGTTCCATAAGGTTCGATTAAATACTCTTTCCCTATTTCTATGATCTTTTCCCACATAAAAACTCCATATCCAGACTCAACATTTACTTCGTAGGCTAGTTCACCAGAAAAAGAAATTCTGAAAATTCTTGCAGGAACACCAAACAAATCTGCTTCCTTGAAGCCCATAAATGGAATAGATTCATCGGTAACATCGGTATTTGGAAAAATTTTACTTAATACGCTTCGAGAATTAGGTCCAGCTAAAGCAACTCCAGCCCATTGTTCAGTTGTTGATAAAATATTAACATTTAATTCTGGCCAAACTACCTGTAAATAATATTCCAAATGAGAAAGAACATTAGCTGCCTGTGCCGTTGTTGTTGTCATGTGATAGTGATTTTCTGAAATTCTTGTTGTTGTCCCATCGTCAAAAACTATCCCATCTTCACGTAGCATTACGCCATATCTAGCTTTACCAATTGGTAACTTCATCCAAGCATTTGTATAAATTCTATTTAAAAACTCCGCACTATCTTCTCCTTTAATATCTATTTTTCCAAGCGAAGTAACATCACAGACTCCAACGTTAATTCTTACGTTGGCAGCTTCACGTTTTGCTGCTTCAGCTAAAGTTTCTTTTCCTTGCTTATAATATCGTGGTCTAAGCCAAAGACCGGCATCAACAAATACTGCATTATTATTTTCATGCCATAAATGTATTGGAGATTTTCTTGTAGGACGATAATGTTTACCCACTTCTCTTCCTACTATAGCTCCGATTGTGACTGGGGCATAAGGTGGGCTAAAAGTTGTATGACCTACTTCTGGGACTATTTTTTTTTCAATATTTGAAACTAGTTGTAGACCATTTAAATTGCTTGTTCTTCCTTGATCAGTAGCCATACCAAGTGTTGTATATCTTTTCACATGCTCAATAGATCTGAAGCCTTCTCTTACCGCTAATTCTATATCTGATACATAAACATCATTTTGAAAATCTACACATCTTTTATATTTTTTATTCTTAGGAAGTGGCATACACCAAAATTTATCTTGCTCACCATAATTTCTCTCATTAGAGGTTGGGGTTGAGCTTTTTAAATCCCTTCCAGTTATTTTTTTTGATAAATCAAAACCCTTATTAAAACCTTCTTCTAAAGTTTTTTTCAAAGTGTATGAACCATTTGCAGATCCGATAGTACTTTCTTTTTGTTTTGAAAAATTGGGAATAAAAGCATTAACTTTTTCATCAAATTTTAATTTATTTCCTGATTGTGAAGAAAGGTGGACCGTTGGAGTCCAGTTGCCTGAAACACATATGCAATCACAAATAATTTTTTCTATATTTTCATAACCAGATTTATCTGCATTTAATTTTCCTATAACTGCAGCTTTTACTTTTTTATAACCTAAAGCATTAACTACGCCATGAGAAAATTTAATATTTATATTTAAATTTTTGGCCTCCTGAACAACCGAACTTTCTGAATTTGATCTTACATCAACAACCAATGGATCTATTCCATTTTTTTTAAATTCTATTGCAGTATCATACCCACTATCATTGTTTGTAAAAATAATTGGTTTTTTTCCAATAACCACTCCGTATACTTTCATATATTCTTTTGCAGCTGAAGCTAACATGACTCCTGGTCTATCATTGTTACCAAAAACTAAAGGTCTCTCTATTGAACCAGTTGATATTATAACTTCCTTGGCTCTTATGTACCAAAGTCTTTGCCTTGGAGTAAATTTGCTTGGTTTTTCTATATGATCTTTAGTTCTCTCAACCATTACCATCATGTTATGGTCGTAGTATCCAAAAACTTGTGATCTACTTTTTATGGTAACCTTAGGCATTGATTTTAATAATGCAATAGTTTCGTCTGCCCATTCTTTCCCTTTTTTATTACCTATTGTTACTTCGTCTGTTAGTAAGCTTCCTCCAAATCTCGGTTTATCTTCTGCTAAAATAACTTTAGCTCCATTTTTTGCTGCAGCTAATGCACTAGCTAGTCCAGCAGGGCCTGAACCTACGATTAAAATATCACAATATTCAAACTTATGTTCATATCTGTCTGGATCTGGTTCACGTGGCGCAACACCTAATCCTGCTGCTTTTCTTATAATAGGTTCATAAATTTTGTACCAAAAACTTTTCGGCCACATAAAAGTTTTGTAATAGAAACCAGCTGGAAAAAAATTACTTAAAAGGTTATTTATAGCTCCAAAATCAAAAGATACCGACGGCCAGCAATTCTGGCTTTTTGCAACTAATCCTTCGACCAATTCAATCGTTGTAGCTATAGCATTAGGCTCTGTTTTAGCTCCGTTATATAACTGAACTTGAGCATTAGATTCTTCAACACCAGCTCCTATAAACCCACGAGGTCTATGATATTTAAAGCTTCTTCCTACTAAGTGAACACCGTTGGCTAATAAAGCAGACGCCAAGGTATCACCTTTATAACCAAAGTATTTTTTTCCATTAAATAAAAATGAAATCTTTTTATTTCTGTTAATATAACCAGCGTTACCTAATCTAAATTCTTGTGCCATTTAAATATTATAATTCCTCATTAATTTTAGATATTTTAAAAATTTCATGTGTTGCGGTATTTCTCAAAACTTTAAACCACTGTCTACATCCTGCTACGTGATGCCAAAACTCTGAATGGTTTCCCCTTAAATTTTTTCTAAAATAAATAAAATCATCCCACTCTTTATCTGAAATTTCTTTTCCTAACTCGGGTCTTTTTATACTTGCGTCACCTCCATAAGAAAATTCATTTTGTGATCTTTTTCCGCAATAAGGGCATTTAATTTCAAGCATTTATTATCCTATCCAAGTTTTTGTACCTACACCTTTTTCATCAATAAGATGTCCAGTATTAAATCTACTTAATTTAAATTTTTCATTTAATTTATGAGGTCTGTCCTGAGCAATAGTATGTGCAAATGTCCATCCTGAAACAGGAGTAGCTTTAAAGCCTCCATAACACCAGCCAAAGTTTAAATAAAGACCTTCGATATGACTTTTATCAATAACTGGAGAGCCGTCCATAGACATATCCATAATTCCTCCCCAGGTGCGCAATATTTTTAATCTACTTAAATTTGGAAACATAGCCACCCCTTCTGACAAAACATGTTGTAAGGTTGGAAGGTTACCTCTTTGAGCATAACTATTGTAACCATCTAAGTCTCCACCCATAACCATTTCTCCTTTGTCAGATTGACTACAGTAAAAATGGCCAGCTCCAAATGTAACCACATGATCTAAAAAAGGTTTTACAGGTTCTGAAACACAAGCTTGAAGAACGTGAGACTCGATTGGTAATTTCATATTTAATTTTTCTGCTAACAAAGAAGTGCTTCCAGCAACACACAATCCAACTTTTTTTGTTTTTATATTTCCTCTTGAAGTTTGTACGCCTTGAATTTTTCCATCTTTAATATCAAAGCCTGTGACTTCACAATGTTGAATAATATCTACTCCCATTGAATCTGCTTGTCTAGCATACCCCCAAGCTACAGCATCGTGCCTAGCTGTTCCTCCACGAGGTTGCATTAGAGCGCCAAAAATTGGAAATCTTGCTGTTTCAGAAAAATCCGCAAATGGAATCATTTTTTTTAATTCTCTTCTTTCTAACATCACAGCATCTATTCCGTTTAATCTCATCGAATTTCCTCTTCGTGAATATGTGTTTAATTGTGCGTCTGAGTGGGCCAGATTAATTATTCCTCTTGGTGAATACATAACGTTATAATTTAACTCTTGGGATAAATTTTCCCACATTTTCATTCCATGCTCATAAAAAAGACCATTAGCATCCCACATATAATTAGATCGGAGTATTGTTGTATTTCTACCGACGTTACCTCCTCCAATCCATCCTTTTTCTAGTATAGCAATATTCGTAATTTTATGTTCCTTGGCTAAGTAATAGGCTGTAGCCAAACCATGCCCTCCACCTCCAATAATAATCGCATCATACTCTTTTTTGGGAACAGGATCTCTCCAAGCAACATCCCAGTTTTGATGGTTGTTAAGTGCATTTTTAATTAAACTAAATATTGAATATTTTTGCATGCAGTAATCTAGTATAACCCCATTAATTTGTAAAAGGCCCTAAAAATAATATGTATACATAATATAGTTTTTTATGTATAGGAAAGTCGATGAGTAACATAAAATCAGATATTGAAATAGCAAGAGCGGCTAAAATGCTGCCTATTCAAAGTGTACTTTCAAAAATTAAAGTCCCAGACGACGCTAATGCTTTTAGCCCTATGGGTCGTCACATTGCAAAAATAAGCTTAGAATATATTAGTAAATTAAAAGAAAAAAACAGCCATCTAATTTTAGTTACAGCTATTACCCCCACTCCTGCCGGCGAAGGTAAAACTACAACTTCAGTTGGATTATGTGATGGTTTAAATAAAATAGGAAAAAAATCTATTGTCTGTTTACGAGAACCAAGTCTTGGGCCCTCTTTTGGTATGAAGGGTGGAGCGGCTGGAGGCGGCTATGCACAAGTGATTCCAATGGAGCAAATTAATTTACATTTTACTGGAGACTTCCATGCGATTACATCTGCTCACAATCTTTTGTCTGCCCTAATTGATAATCATATATATTGGGGTAATAAATTAAACATAGATGCCAGAAGAATTGTATGGAGACGGGTTGTTGATTTAAATGATCGAGCACTTAGATCAATAAACACAAATCTTGGAGGAGTAGCAAATGGATTTCCAAGAGAAGATGGGTTTGATATTACGGTGGCATCAGAAGTAATGGCTATTTTTTGTTTATCTAATAGTTTGAAAGATTTAGAAGAAAGAATTGGAAATATTACTATTGGATACACTAGAGATAAAAAACCTGTTTATGCTAAAGATTTAAACGCTCACGGCCCAATGACTGTTTTATTAAAAGATGCTATTAAACCTAATGTTACACAAACATTAGAAAATAACCCTGCTATCATACATGGGGGTCCTTTTGCAAATATAGCTCACGGCTGCAATTCAATAATAGCTACAAAAACTGGTCTAAAGTTATCCGATTACGTTGTTACTGAAGCTGGTTTTGGAGCAGACCTTGGAGCTGAAAAATTTTTAGATATTAAATGTCGTAAAGCAAATATCAAACCAAGTTGTGTTGTGTTGGTTGCTACAATTAGAGCTTTGAAAATGCATGGTGGATTAAAAAAAGATGATCTTAAAAAAGAAAATATAGAAGCTTTAAAAAAAGGATTGCCTAATCTTGAAAGACATATTCAAAATATTAAGAAATTTGGTTTAGAAGTTGTTGTTGCTATAAATCATTTTGTAACTGACACAAATAAAGAAGTAAAAGCTATAGAGGAATATTGTTTTAAACTGGGTGTTAAGGCAAATGTATGTATGCATTGGGCAAAAGGTGGAGAAGGAATCAAAGACCTAGCTAATAATGTAGTTGAACTTTGTGCAAAATCTAAAAAAAATGATTTTAAGTTTTTATATTCTGCTGAAACTACACTTTGGAAAAAAATTGAGGCTATTGCAAAAGAAATTTATGGAGCGAGTGAAGTAGTTGCTGATACTAAAATTAGAAACCAGCTTAAAAAAATGGAAGAAGATGGTTTTAATAAATTTCCTATTTGCATAGCAAAAACTCAATATAGTTTTTCTACTGACCCTAATTTAAAAGGAGCACCATCAGGACACGTTCTTCCAATTAGAGAAGTAAGATTATCAAGTGGCGCAGAATTTATTGTGGTTATATGTGGAGCCATCATGACTATGCCAGGCCTTCCAAGAGTCCCTGCGGCAGACTCTATTAAACTAAATGATAAAGGTGATATTGAAGGTTTGTTTTAATTTATCTTTTTTCTAAATAATTCCAAAAATCAATACTTAAATCTTTTCCTGTTAAATCTTTGAGGTTTGATAGCCCTGTTGGAGAAGTTATATTAATATCTCCAGTTAAATAATTAGATATCAAGTCAATACCAGCAAAAACTATATTATTTTTTTTAAGTTTTTTTGCTACGATTTTTGCTATTTTAATTTCTTTGCTTGTTAAACTAGTTTCAACTGCCTTTCCGCCTTGAGCCAAATTGCTTACAATAGAATTTTTCTTAGGGATTCTTTTTATTGCACCTTTAATAACTCCACCAATAATAAAAATACGTTTATCGCCATTTTTTATTTGAGGAATAAACTTTTGTACCATTATTTCATGGTGTTTTTTTATATATTTAATTATTTTTTTTTTAACTAAACTTTTGTTAATAAAAAGAATATTTTTACCTCCATATCCGTGAGTGGGCTTGATCACTATCTTTTTATGTTTTTTTTTAAATTTTTCAATTTCTTCAAAGCTTTTTGTAAAAAGTGATGGTGGCATCAAATTTAAAAAATCTATTGAGCATAGCTTTTCAGGCATATTCCTAACCGCAAAAGGGTTGTTAATTACTTGCGTTTCTTTTGACACTCTTTCTAATAAAAATGTTGCACTAATATAATCCATATTAAATGGCGGATTTTGTCTCATCAAAATAAATTTAGCTTTTGAAAGATTCAATAATTTTGAATTCTTTAAGGAATAAAAATTCTTTTTATTTTTGTTAAATTTAACTTCTTTAGCTAATGCATAAAGAGTTTTATTCGAATAAGTAAGATTTTTTGTTTCATAATAATAAATTGTATAACCTCTTCTCTGGGCTTCTAAAGCTAGCAAAAGTGTTGTGTCAGTTTTGGTATTAATTGCTTTAATAGGGTCGCCTTGTATGGCGACTATTTTTTTATATTTTTTCATATAAAAACTCTAAATTGTTTTGATCTTTAAACTTTTCAATTGTAATTGTTGCTTTATTTTTATTATTGTTTAATACACTCTCTACACTTCGTAAAAAGATTGATTCGTCTTGATTTTTGCTGTTTTTAATAGATCTTTTTTCTAAACCTTTTTTGGCTAAATTTAAAAAAATTTTTCCCCATTCTAATAATGTTTTATTATCAATAGTGGAACTTAAACCTTTCGCAGGAGCCTCAGCATATGAGTTAAGGACTTCCGAAACTTTCCATGTGTTGATAATCTCTAATGCTTCATCAAGGTTTCCATAAATTAGACCTGTAAAAAAAGCAGGGCCTCCGCAGTGACAATCCCACTCACAGGTGTCTAAAGATCTAATTTCAATATATTTTTTCAAACGAACTTCGTTAAAGATAGTTGCTAAATGCGTTTCAAAATCTTTTATATTAGGTTTTTCATTATTTGAAATAGAAAGATTACCATCCATAAAGTCTTTAAATGTTTTTCCTTCTGATTTTAAATGGTTATTATTTTTAAATATAAATAATAGGGGTATATTAATTGCCATATCAACATATTTTTCAAAATTCATATCCTCTAAAAAAGATTTAGGCAAACCTCCTCTTGAAGTATTTTGCCAAACATATGATCTGTAAGATTGGTACCCATTTAATTTATTTTCCTTAATTGGTGAATTTGCAAAAATTGCTGTAGAAAGAGGTACTAAAAAGGAACTTAATTTAAATTTTTTTATAAAATCTTCTTCAGAAGTATAATCTAAATTTATTTGTGTGCCACTAGTTTGGTACATCATTTCTAAACTAAGCTTTCCACCTTTTGGCATTTCTTCTGTCATTATTCCATAACGTTGCTTGGGGGATTTAGGAACATTTTCTAATTTAGAAAATGGATCAAAGCTAGAAGCTATCATCTTTAAATCGAAATTTTTGCATGCTTTTTTTAATTCTTCTAAAAATTCGTATGATTCTCTACAATTATGATGAATAGAATTAAGTGGCGCTCCAGAAAGTTCTATTTGATTTCCAGGTTCGAGAGTAATACTTTTATTATCTTTAAATAGTGCAACAATTTTATTTTTCTCTTTAATGGGCTTCCATCCAAAATTTTCTAAGAAATTAAAAACTTTTGTTACTGTTTCAAAATTAATTCTTTTATTTGATTTGCTATCAAACAAAAATTTTTCATGTTCCACACCAATACTAAGGTTATTTTCAGTTTTACACGCATCTTGAAAGTATTTTATTAAATCGTCTTTTTTTATAGCCATTTTGGATATGGTAATTTTTTATCCATTAAAAACTTTTTATTAAATAACTTACCTTGATATCTATCTGATTTATCACAAAGTATAGTCACTATCGTTTTGTTTGGGCCCAACTCTTGTGCAAGTTTAATTGCTCCCGCAACATTGATTCCAGAGCTTGTGCCTAGACTAAGCCCTTCTTGCTCAATTAAATTAAATAAAACTGTTAAGGCGGTCGTATCATCTATAGAATAAGCATCGTCTATTAAAGCTTTCTCAAAATTTTTTGTTGAACGGCTTGATCCAATGCCTTCAGTAATCGAATTGCCTTCACTTTTAAACTCTTTAGTTTTTATATAACTATATAAACATGAGCCTTTTGGATCAGATAAATAAATTTTTATATCTTTATTTTTTTCTTTAAGAGCATTACTAACGCCAGCAATAGTACCTCCTGTTCCTGACGCACAAATAAATCCATCAATTTTACCTTCTGTTTGTTCCCAAATTTCTTTTCCTGTTGTCTCATAATGCCCTTTATAATTTGCAGTATTATCAAATTGATTGGTCCAAATAACACCTTTATTATCAGAATTTTTCATTTCTTCTGCTAGCCTACCAGAATACTTTACATAATTACCTGGGTCTTTATATGGTTTTGCAGGAACCAAACGGAGATCTGCGCCCAAATTCTTTAATGTGTCTTTTTTTTCTTGAGATTGAGTTTCTGGCATTACTATAACAGTTTTATATCCCCTTGCATTGCCCACTAAACACAAACCAATTCCTGTATTACCCGCTGTACCCTCAACAATTGTTCCGCCTTTTGAGATTAATTTTTTATCTTCTGCATCTTTTATTAAAGCCCAAGCTGCCCTGTCTTTAATAGATCCTCCCGGATTTAAGTATTCAGCTTTCCCATAAATGTTGCAGCCAGTTAACTCTGAAGGTCCTCTTAATTTAATTAAAGGAGTGTTTCCGATACCTTCTATAAAGTTATTTTGTGTATTTTTCATTTTTATTCTTTAATTTTATCTTTATCTATTCCATAAGGCTTAAATGATGTATCTTTTTCTGATGTTGTGTTAATATTTTTTGCTGGGATTCCTATCATCACAGCATTTTTTGGAACATCTTTAGTTACAACAGCATTTGCTCCTATCTTTGCATTTTTTCCAACTACTACAGGTCCCAACACTTGAGCTCCAGAACCAACAATAACATTGTCTTCTAAAGTTGGGTGTCTCTTAACATTTCTTTGATCGTTCGAATTTATGCTTGGTGCAATACCACCGAGAGTCACCATATGATAAATAGTTACATTATCTTTTATCTCAGAGGTTTCTCCAATAACTACCCCCATACCATGATCTATAAATAAATTTTTTCCTATCCTTGCTTTTGGGTGAATTTCAATTCCTGTTAAAAATCTAGCAAATTGTGAAATTACTTTTGCTATTAAATCAAATTTTGCAATACAGAAAAAGTGCGCTATCCTATGAAAAAAAACAGCTTTTACTCCGGGGTAAGTTAAAATTATACTTAAGATAGATTTTGCAGCAGGATCCCTATTAATTATAGATTGTAAATATTCATTCATTATATGGTTGTTATATAAGCACTATTTATAAAATTGTAAGCTTATAAAATTGATAATAATTATCGTTATTAATTTAATTTAATGTGATTTAACCAATTTTTTAGCTCGAGTGTTCTTTCTTCGTCACTTAATTTATGTTTTTCTTTTTCTATTACTTGAATATGCTGGCTTATATCTTGTTCATTTTTAAATATATTTTTTTCAATTAACGATTTTGATCTATGTTTAATAAGTTTAAGCATATAATCGTATGGTATTTCTGGGTGATATTGCAAACCCCATACTTCTGATTTTCCTACCTTAAACTCTAATGCCATAAATTTATTAATTTTATCACTTGCCATTAATATTGAATTTTTAGGTGGAATTTCGACTTCATCGTGATTAAAAGCTGGTATTGAAAACTTGTTTTTTTTTAAAGAGTATAATTTATGCTTTTTTCCTTCATTGGTAAGTTCTATGTCTTGTGCTATTCCAATATGAGCACCATTTGGTGAAATTCTGCACTTTCCTCCAGCTGCTGTGACTGCTATTTGTAGACCCCAGCATGCAGCAAAAATCTTTTGCTCACTTTCAAAACATTTTTTTGCAAACAATATATGCTTTTTTACTTCATTACTGTTATCGTTAATTCTTAATGTGCTTCCTGTTAAAATAATTCCATTATACTTTCTTAATGAAGATATTATTTTAGAAATAGATTTATCATTTCCTGGTTGAACTATATCTATTTCATAATTTGGTTCAATTTTTTTTATATGTATCTTAAAATTTTCTGATTGAGGAATGCAGCCGGCTTTGTTGAAATTAAAATTTTCATCATTGGTGTTACCCTCTACTATAAGTAATTTTAATTTATTCATTAATTATTTAATATAATTTTCCTTCAACGCTATGATGATACATCGACTCCATATCATCTAATCTAAGTTTTTTTGGATTGCCGGGTGTACATGGATCATTTAGTGCCATAGGTGACATTGTTGCAATATCTTTATCGGTTAACTTGGCCGAATCGATTATTTTGTGTGGAATTTTAATTTGTTCCCTTAATTCTAAAACCCAATCAACAAATGAGTTAAATGATGCTTCTTTTAAATCAAGATATTCACTAAGCTTTGCAATTTTGTTTTCTATCGCTGGTCTATTAAAAGTGAGAACATATGGCATGAAAATTCCATTAGAAAGTCCATGATGCACATTAAATAAAGAGTTAACTGGATGACTTAAAGAATGAATGGCTCCTAATCCTTTTTGAAAAGCTGTGGCTCCCATACTTGATGAAGTTATCATGTGGCCTCTAGCTTCTAAATTTTCTCCTTCATTAACAGCTACTGTTAACCATTTTTTAATTAAAGACATCCCTTCTAAAGCTATTCCATCTGCCATAGGGTGATAACCAGGAGCACAATATGCTTCTAAGTTATGAGCAAACGCATCCATTCCAGTTGCTGCTGTTAAAAAAGCTGGCATACCTACTGTAAGTTCTGGATCAAGAATAGTTAACGTTGGTAGCATTCTGGGATGAAAAATAATTTTTTTGACTTTAGTTTCGTCATTAATAATTGCAGCCGCTCTTGATGTTTCTGATCCAGTTCCAGCTGTAGTAGGAACTGCCACGAAAGGTTTAACATTATCTGGATTACTGATTCTATTTTTTACCATGGATTCTACGAAATCATTTTCAATCCAAAAGGATCCTCCATCGGAACAATCCCAAAGCGGTCTATTAAGAGCTGCTTGTAACACAATAGATTTACCCACGTCCAAGCTACTACCTCCTCCAAAAGCTATTACGCCATCGTGATTCCCTTTCTTAAATGCATCTACTCCTTTTTTAACTTGGCTGCCTAATGGATTACCTTTTAAATCTGAAAAAACAATAGTTGGTAAATTTGCTTTCTTATTTATTTCAAGAGCTTCTTCAACCATTTTTGTTTTTGCTAAATCTTTATCAGTAACTAATAAAGGTTTTTTAATACCTAAAGCTTTGCAGGCTTTTGTTAGATCTTTTATTCTGCCGTTACCGAACCAAACAGTATTAGGATACCCCCAATTTTCAAAAATATTTTCTTTTTTTAACATTACCAATTTATTTTTAATTTTTTATCAGCACAAATAGTATTTAATATACTAAACATTAATGGAAATTTTTTTGGATTTAAATCATTTATAATTGTCGGTCCTATTTCTAAAGCTAGTTGTGCTCCTTCAACTGTAGTTTTTTTCATAAATTTTTCTTTAGCATCTTTATAAAGATACCCTTGACCCAAATATTTTCCCATTAAACTATTTCTTCCACCGATGGCACTAACATAAAGATCTCCGAGTCCTGCTAAGCCATATACAGTTTCAGATTTGCCTCCATAATAAGATACGAATTGTACCATTTCTGAAATAGATCTATGAATTAATGAGGCAGCCGTATTTAAATAATATTTTGGATTGATTTCTGTAGGCGAACTATAATTACTCAGCCCTTCTGAGGCTCCTATAAGCATAGAATAAATATTTTTAATTGCACCCGATAGTTCAACTCCATCTAAATCATTTGATATTTCAGTAGAGTAATATTGAGTAGAAATAATTTTTTTTAAATATTCTGCTTCTTTTATTTGAGGGTTTGCAATTACTGTACCTGTTCTCATTTTATTTGCTAGCTCTATTGCAAGACAAGGTCCTTTAATAGCCGATATGTTAATATCAGTATGTTTTCTTTCTTTTAATAAATTTTTTATTTTTTTAGAAAGAGTTATTAGTTTTTTATTTTGAATAGACAACCCTTTTGTTAACAAAACTATTGGTAAATTTTTTATATAATTTTTTGAAATTTGTTCTACAAACCAATCAATTCCAACTGAACTTACTCCAGAAACAATAATATCAATTTTAGTTGATAAAATTGATTGTAGCTTTTCAAATTTTTCAATTTTTAGTTCTTTTGGTAAATTTTTTTTTAAAGTTGGATGAATATTATTATTAGATTTTATTTTATCTATTAATTCATTCTCGAGAAATGTGCCAACCAAAGTTACATTATTTTTATTCTCAATACATGGAAAACTAAAAGCTGACCCCATTGCTCCAGCACCTATAATTATAATTTTTTTCATAAATGGTTATTTAATCCACTTAGACCATTTTGTTTCATTATCTTTTATCCATTGTGACGCTGCGTGAAATTCTTTTAAATTTTCGTCCTCAATATAATTATCCTTAAACCACTCAACATAGTAAACCATTCTATCTAAATCTAATGAGGAAAATGTGATGTTTTTAATAACTTTATATGCTTTAGGGTGATTTGTTTTAAAATTTTCATTTACTGAAAGTTTTAAATAATTATTCGTTGGATTGCCACAATCATAAAAGGCATTAGGGTTAACTCCCCATGATGCGTCTGTTATACAATTTTGATCATATGTGGGAAATTCTACAAATTTACCTGTGTATTTTGCTCCAATAGAGTTTGGGCTCCAATTAAAAATTACAATAGGTTTTTTTTGTTTTGCTGCCTTATCTAATTCAGCCCAAATGGCATCGACTGTATCTAAATTTTTTATAATAAAGTTCATTCCTAACGCTTCTATTCTTTCAGCATCATGATTTTCCCATTTAGTAGGCCCCGTGAAAAATAATCCTTTACCACCTGAATCTTCGCTTGCAAATTTTTCTGAACACTTGTTAAGAGCCCTCCAATCTGGCAAACCAGGACAAATTCTTTCTATGTACCGCGGGTACCACCAATCTTCTCTTTTAGCTGCATCGTATGTTTTTATTTCTTCAATGCCGCCATTATTTAATTCTTTAGTGTAAAACTCCCCAAAAGCTTCGTGTGTTATATCAACTTTACCATTTGCCATTAATTGGTAAACATTTTGACTATCCATAGAAATATATTCAACTTTTTCACCAATCTTTTCTAATAATTGACCAATAATTTCGGCTCCAACCAGTTGGCTTGATCCACTAAATTTTGATATTTTGATAATACCGCTTTTATCAGCGTTGCCTATTCCGTGAAAAAAAAAAAATATTAATAAAAAAAAAAATATTTTATATGCTATCTTTTTAAACATTTAATATTCTTCTAATCCTAATAATTTTTTTCGTTTATTAGCCCAAGTACGGATTAAATTATCAACAGCTAAACCAATAAATGCAACGCAGAGACCAAGGATTAGTGCTTTGCCTCCTCCTTTTAAGTCTGATAAAGCTTTCATAATATATTGTCCCAAATCTTCCGTTCCAATGAAGGCTCCAATAATTACCATAAATAATGCAAAGATA
>Ga0114996_10004858_pt1 | contig 15959 bp, 11 predicted proteins | sample ArcticOcean_MG_C_4_FD_87039 | JGI IMG/M metagenome (GOLD analysis project Ga0114996, IMG submission 87039) | Marine microbial communities from western Arctic Ocean - ArcticOcean_MG_CB4_134 | ecosystem: Environmental > Aquatic > Marine > Oceanic | place: Arctic Ocean: Canada Basin | collected...
TGACATGGAATCAATAGAACATCGTACAGAGAAAATAAAGCAAGGTGTAACTACTGAAGTGGTTGGTAATTGTGGATTTTCACTATTCCCAACCAAAGAAACTTTTCAACAATCAATGCCACAGGCTACACACTTTAATATTCAGTCTGGTAAGAAATGGGAAGACGCAGAATCCTATTTCACAGAATTGCTCAGTGCTAAAAGTTATTCCAATGTTGCTGCACTTACAGGTCATGGGACCTTGAGAGCTTTTATAAAGGGAGCAAAATCATCAAAATTCAATAAGATGGAATCTAATTCCATTGAAAGGGTCCTTTCAAATTGTATAGAACAGGGTTCAATAGGCATGTCGACAGGTTTAAATGAAGTTCCAGGTGCTTTTGCAGATCTAGAAGAGTTAATTTTTTTAAGTAGTATTGTAAAAAAATATGGAGGTCTTTACACCAGTCATTTAAGAGACTACAAGTTTAGATTTCTTGAAGCTGTTGAGGAAGCTCTTGAGATTGGACGAAAAACAGGAATAGCAGTTCAATTGAGTCATCTTCAGGCGGTGGGGCAAAAAAATTGGCATATGATGGATATTGTATTAGAGTCAATAAATAATGCACTAGATGAGGGTATTGATGTTGGTATTGATGCATACCCTTATTTAGCAGGTTCTTGTGGGCTTACCCAGAATCTTCCAACATGGGCCTTGGAAGGTGGAGTAGAAGAATTAATAAGTCGTTTAAAAATTCCTTCCACAAGATTACAAATTGCAGAGGAAACGGAGGGAGGAATGAGTAATACTTGGGAAGATATTATGGTCGTAAACATACTAAAAGAGAAAAATTACATAGGTAAGAATATACAGGATATTTCTGCTATTAAAGGGCAGGATGCAATCGAGACAGCTCTGGATCTACTTTTGGATAATGACGGTTCCGTCCACATTGTTTCTTTTAATCAGTCTGAAGAAAATTTAAAAAAAGTACTGACTCATCCACTCACCTCAATAATTACTGATGGTCTTCATCATCATGGAATACCTCATCCAAGAACTTTTAGTACTTATCCTACACTTTACGGAGAATATGTTAGAGATAAAAATTGGATGACACTTGAGGATGCAGTTCACAAAACTACCTACTTACCAGCAAAAAGATTCAATCTTAAAAAAAGAGGACTAGTTAAGGCTAATTATAATGCAGATCTTTTTGTTTTTTCAGCAGATGAGATTGGGACTGAAGCTACTTATTTAAATCCGGACACTCCTTCAAATGGGATCTATCACGTTATGGTCAATGGTAAATGGGAATTGTTTGATAGCAATTTAACGGGAATACTTTCAGGATGTGTTCTAAAAAATTAATTCATTATATGAAAAATAATTTGTATTAATTTAAACATTATGGATAAAGTTGAAATTCAAACAACAAGAACACAGTTTGCTTTTGTAAGATTAGATATTACTCCACCAGAAGATATTTATCATGGTTTATGGGGAGCAGCTCCACAGCATGCCGCAACAGGAATTCATAAAAATATTTTTGCAGATATACTTGTTTTTCAAAAATTAGATGATAGTTTACAATCTATTGTTATGATTTTTTTAGACCATGTTATGTTTGAAGAGAGCCAGCAAGAAATGATTAAGGAAACGATTCAAAATATATCAAATAATTTAAAGGTATTGGTAACTTTTTCTCATACTCACAGTGCTGGATTTATGTATTCAGATCGAGTTCAATTCCCAGGGGGAGAAAAAATTAATCCATACCTGAAATTAACTAGAGACAATATTAAAGAATCAACAAAAAAGGCAATCGATCAATTAGAAGATGTTACTATCACTTTTGGATATGGGCAATGTGGATTAGCAACTAACAGAGATTATAAAGATAGAAAAAGAGATCAATATGTCTGTGGATTCAATCCTGAAGTTGTTCCAGACCAAACCCTTCTTGTTGGACGTGTTTCAGATGCTAAAAACCGTATTTTATGTAATTTGGTTCATTATGGTTGCCATCCTACGACACTAGCCTGGGAAAACTCATTGATTAGCCCGGATTATGTAGGAGAAATGAGAGAAACAATAGAAAAAATCACAACAGTTCCAACCATGTTTATTCTAGGCGCCTGCGGTGATTTAGGCCCCAAACATGGTTTTGTTGGAGATATAGAAGTTGCCGACAAGAATGGTAGATCTTTAGGTTATTCTGCTCTGTCAATTCTGGAGACAATGGCACCTTCTGGAAAAGATTATCATTATAAAGGACCAGTGGTGTCTGGAGCCACTTTAGGAATTTGGGATTACTTTTCACAAGACACAGTAAGACACAAAAAAACAACGATATTCAAATGTATTGAGAAACATGTTTTTCTTCCAATGAAGAAAATTAAAAATAGAGAAACTTTACTTTCTGAAATAGAAAAACTCAAAATCAATTTAGAAAAAGCTAAAAATAATAATGAAGCTTTGATGTGTCGTGATTTTGAAGCTGAAATAGAAAGAGATAGACGTTGGTTAAAAAGGATCGAGATACTACCAAAAAACAAAAAATACAAGTTTAATTATACAGTATTACGTTTAGGAGATGCTTTTTGGATTTTTTGTGGCGGAGAACCTTATTCTGAAATTCAATCAATACTTCGAGATAAATTTAAAGATTATGTGATAATATTTTCTCCTTTGTCTGGTCCTAATGTTGGATATTTATTTCCAGAAAATAGATTTGGCTTAGGACTTTATCAAGAAGAAGCATCAATTTTTGATGAAGGTCATTTCGAAATACTTGTATCATCAATTCAATCAACCATTGATGAGTTAATTAATGTCTGAATTTTTACTAGAAGTTAATAATCTTGAGGTTAAGTTTTCGTCGCCAAAAGGACTAATCAATGCTGTAAATCGCGTATCATTTTCTTTAAAAAAAGGTGAAATACTTGGTATAGTTGGTGAAAGTGGATCGGGGAAAACCGTGAGTGCATTGTCTTTACTTAATTTGTTACCTGTCAATGGTAGAATAACAAATGGTGAAATACTATTTGAGAATCAAGACCTTTTACTTTCTTCTAAAAAACATATTAGGCAGATCAGAGGTAACAAAATATCTATGATTTTTCAAGACCCTATGTCTTCTTTGAACCCTGTATTGAAGATAGGCAAACAGGTTAATGAGTCTATGATTTACCATAAACAGATTAACCCAAAATCAGCTTTAAAAAACACCCTCAATTTACTAAAAAAAACAAAAATTCCTTCACCTGAAGAAGGAGTAAACAATTACCCACATCAATTTTCAGGAGGCATGCGCCAACGTGCAATGATTGCCATGGGATTATCCTGTAACCCCTCTATACTTATTGCAGACGAACCTACTACTGCTCTCGATGTAACAGTTCAAGCACAAATAATTGCTCTGGTCAATGATCTCAAGCAAGAATATGGAATGTCTATAGTTTGGATAACACATGATCTTGGTGTTTTAGCAAGTATTGCTGACAGAGTTTTAGTCATGTATGCAGGAAAAATAGTAGAAGAAGCATCCGTTTTTGATATCTTTTCGAACCCGAAACATCCATACACAAAAGGTTTAATCGATTCAATACCACGATTGGATAGAAATAAATCATCTGGTAATCTCCAAACGATTGAGGGGGCTCCTCCAGATCTAATAAGTTATCCTAAAGGGTGTCCTTTTTGGGAACGTTGCAATTATACTAAAGATATATGCAGGGAAACGATGCCTATTAAAACCAAAAATACTAAAGATCATTACTTTGCCTGCCACAATCCTCTTAATTAATATTCTTGGATGAAAATCCCACTTTATTCCATTAAAAACCTAAAGATATATTTTCCTATTCTTAAAGGAATTATCTTTAAAAAGACCATTGGGCATGTTAAAGCAGTTGATGGGGTTAGCTTTAATATATTTGAAGGTGAAACTTTAGGTTTAGTTGGAGAAAGTGGATGTGGGAAATCAACTACAGGAAGGGGAATCCTCAAACTAATAAAATCAAATGAAGGATCTATTCAATATGAAAATAATGACATTTCACATTTATACGAAAAGGATTTACGCAAACTAAGAAAAAATTTTCAGATCATTTTCCAAGACCCGTATTCTTCTTTGAATCCTCGTTTAACAGCGGGAGAAATTATTTCAGAACCACTAAAACTTCATACAAATAAAAAAAGAGAAGAAATCCGAAAGGATGTTTTTATGGTCATGAATGAAGTTGGTCTAGGACAACAACATTATGACCGCTATCCTAACGAATTCTCAGGTGGACAGAGACAAAGAATTGGAATCGCTAGGGCAATAATACTTCGTCCAAAATTTATTGTTTGTGATGAACCGGTTTCTGCATTGGATGTTTCAATACAAGCTCAAATCATAAATCTTCTCAAACAATTACAAGAAAAATACAAACTCACATATCTTTTTATTTCACATGATTTATCTGTAGTGAAACACATTAGTGATAGAATAGCAGTTATGTATTTGGGTAAAATAGTTGAACTAAATACTTCAGATGACCTTTATAATAGACCTATACATCCATATACAAAAGCCCTATTATCTTCAATTCCAATACCAGATCCAAAAAAAGAACGTTCAAAACAAAAAATCCTATTGGAAGGTGATGTGCCTTCTTCTTCAAATCCACCATTAGGTTGTAATTTTTGTAATCGTTGTCCAACAAAAAAAGATGTTATGAAAAAATTTAACATCAACTGCGATATTATTGAACCCAAATTAGTGGAAAAGAACAGTAGACATTTGGTAGCTTGTCATTGGAATTAAAAAAATCTTGAGGCCTATTAATCACTTATAGAAAAATTCTTAATTATTCCTTTCTCAAAAATAAAAAAACGTTAATTTAAATCCTAATGAAGCCAAACATTACTGATTGCCATGTCAATATCTGGAATGAAGAGCACTATCTCCCAGAATACTTCCAACAAATGTCACGGGTACGTCCTGGAAAGATGCAAATAAAAACAGATGCTGATTCCCTTTTTGAGGCTCTAACTGAGGTAGATCGAGTCATCCTCTTCTCTCCAAGATATGGAGACTCGGTAGGGGTTCAGGGTGATGATCGGGTAACGGCCGAGGCCATGCAGCGTTATCCAAAAAAGTTTATTGGATTTGCATATGTAGATCCCAGAGAATCTGATTGCCTGAAGAGACTTCGACACTCAGTGGAAGAACTTGGTTTAGTTGGAGTAAAATATGGCCCAATTTACAATGGTGTCCCACTTTCGGATCCCCGAATGGACCCAATCTATCAATACTGCCAGAAAAATGACCTACCTCTGACTCTTCATATGGGCACCACCTTTGCGAGGAATGCTCCAGTAGATTTAGGAAGAGCAATACATGTAGAACCAGTGGCAATGAGGTTCCCTGAACTAAGGATCATCCTGGCACATATGGGGCATCCATGGTTCGAGGATTGTATTGCCGTGGTCCGCAAGCAACCAAATATATTTTGCGAAGTTTCTGCCATCTTCTATCGTCCATGGCAGTATTATAATATCCTCATACAATGTCAGGAATATCTCATTACTGATAAAATATTTTTTGGTACTGACTACCCTTTCTCAGAAGTCAAAGAATCGATTCAGGCTCTTCAAAAAATTAATTCACAAGTTGAAGGAACACAATTGCCTAAAGTTTCACAAGAGACCATGAAAAGTATAATCTATTCAAATCCCTTTGAATCGTGGTGGAAGGTAAACCCTATAAAATATTAGAGCTTAACAAATAAAATAATTCTTTTGAACTCATTAACTTTTTTTTAAAAAACTTTAGAACATAGCTACTAATCTAGAAGATATTGATACTCCTTTTTCTTTGGATATATCTGGAGATCATGGAATCCATATGGTCGATCCAAGGAAGATGTAAACACATTTAAATTCTTTAGGTACTATTTTTTTACAATATTACCGAAGAAATAATTCTAAAAATAGATAAGTTTAAATATCAATAAATTTTAAAAAATAATACCTAAAACAAAAATTTTTTATGAAAATTACCGATGTCGAATTTACGCCTGTGCGTATGCCCTTAAAGCATCGTGAAAGTAGTCATAAAGTCCAGCGGGATGGAATTATGGCAGTTATTGTAAAACTAAAATCTGATAAAGGTATTATCGGTTGGGGTGAGTGTTGTTGTGGTCCAAACATGTCTTCAATCCTTGAAACATTGAAATCAATTCAACCGTTTATTATTGGAGCTAATCCTTGGAATCGTGAAGCGTTATGGTTTGATGCTTTTACACATGGCATTTGGAGCATGAGGGAACCCACATTTAATTATGCTTGGTCAGGTATTGATATAGCTTTATGGGACCTTTGTGCAAAGTCATGCGACCAGCCAATCTATAATTTATTGGGGGGCCTTAAGCGAAAAAGTGTAAATTACTTTTTCTATTTACCGACTCACTATAACCCAAAATTAGATTTAAATTTATTGGAGAAAGAATGTCATCGGGGTCATGAATTAGGATATGATGTTTTCTATCTGAAAACGGCAGGTACAGACTTTAATGATGAAGTGAAGGCGGTTAAATTAGTAAGAAAAATAATAGGGCCTTCTAAAAAAATAAGAATTGATTGCAACGAAGGTTGGAGCCTAAGTGAGGCAGTTAAAAAAATTGAAATTCTGGATAAATGGAATATTGATTTCGCGGAACAACCTATTCCTGCACAACCAATTGAATTAATGGAAGAATTAAAAAAGAAAACAAAAGTTGCTTTAGCTTCAAACGAGGGTATGGCGCTGAATTCTTTAATAAGAAAAGAGACTCTTCGGAAACGAAGCTGTGATGTTATTGTAACCAATATAGCCTTTGTTGGACGTATAGGAGAATTGTATCGGCTAGGTTATGAAGCCTCAGATTTAGGAATTGAATTTTGTCTGGCATCCAATGGTGAACTTGGTATTGCTTCAGCTGCTAATCATCATGTTTTACTCAGTCTACCTAAAATTGTTAAAGGGAACCAACAAATAAGTTCTATGCTCAAAGATGATATTTTATTAAAACCTTTACCTATTGCAGAAGGACCTAATTGGGGTATTCACTTAGGACCAGGCATAGGTGTAGATGTTGATGAAGATAAAATAAATAAATATCATAATGAATATTTAAAATTTGGAGAATATATGCCAAAGGACCCATCTAGTATTAAAAATCAATCTCCATCGTTTCTTTAATCAAAAAATTAAATAATTATTTTAATTGAGTTAGGATTTTTCCAACAAATCTTTTCAAATGAAATACACTTTTTTTAAACATATTAAATCATAGATAAAAAATGATACTTAAATCCACAAAACCAAGGATTGCAGTAGGTGGTATAGAACATGAAACTGCAGGTTTTTTAGAAGGTAATACTACTCTATCGGAATTCAAAGAACGAAGAGTTTCTTCGAAAGACTTTTTAGAGCTTAGTGGAGAGGAGAACACAGTAATTGATGGGTTTGTTTGTGGAGTAAAGGAGCTCAATTTCACATTTGCACCTTTGGTTTGGTACAGAGGTGGGAGAGGTGGCTATATAGCTGGGCCAAAGGCTTCACAAGAGACATTTCAGGTCCTTCTTAGTGATCTTATTGAAAACCTTAGTTACCAAATGCCAATAGATGCTGTCCTTTTAAGTTTACATGGCTCATTTGCAGTAGAAGAAATTGACGATGCCGATGGAAAGGTTATAGAAGCTGTTAGAGATTTTGTAGGACAGGAAATTCCTATAATTGTAGTTCATGATCTTCACTGTAATATAACTTCAAAATCTGTAAATTCATCTGATATTATTATAATTTCTAAGACATATCCACATGTTGATATGCATGAATGTGGAAAAAATGCAGTTTATTTGCTTAAAAGTATTTTTGAGGGAATCTTGAAACCAACTATGGCTTTTAAACAAATACCAATATTATGGAATGCTAAAAAAATGATAACATCAGAGAAACCTATGAGCGAAGCTATATCAAAATTATCATATTTTAATTCTAAACCAGGAGTGGTTTCCTCGAGTATTGGGGTCGGATATCAATGGATTGATAGTCCAGCTGTTGGAGCATCAACAATAATAGTTACAAATGATAACCTAGATAGAGCTAGAAAATATGCTGATGAACTTTCAGGATGGATATGGGAAAGACGTGCAGATTGGGTTAATCCTTCTCTTAAACCGTTAAAAGCATTAAAATTAGGAGAAAAAATTGGAGAATATCCCATAATATTAGCAGATCAAGCTGACAATTCAGGAGGTGGTGCTCCTGGTGATAGTACAGAATTATTAAGATTATTTTTAAAACTTAAACTAGAAAAAGCTGCTATTCTTTATCTTGTTGATCCTGAAGCTGCAAAGAATGCACATGAAATAGGAGTTGGAGGGATTCTAAAAATGAAAATTGGAGGGTATTCCCATCATCTTTGTGGACCCCCTGTAAAGGTATCAGCAAAAATAATGGCACTAACTGATGGAGAATTTTATTATGATGGTCCTTATTTGAAAGGGGTTAGAGAGTTTGTTGGACCAACTGCATGGATTAAACAAAATGAAGTTTCAATTATTCTAACGACCCATAAACAGCAACCTATAGACCAAGCTTTATGTAGAAAACTTGGATTAGATTGTAAAGAAATGAAATATTTAGGAATAAAGTCAACAGGTCACTTTAGAAGTGGTTTTGAATCAATTGCAGGATCTATATTCAATGTTGATTGTAATGGTTTAACTTCTCAAGATTTCAGTAAGCTTCCTTACAAAAACCTTGGACGTCCCGTCTACCCACTTGATAAAAATATTAAATTTTTATCAAGTGATTAGATTTTTTATAAAAATATAATGATATTTAAAAGATTAAGGGATCCGATATTGGAGGGATTCCCGTGCAAGTTTTGTCAAAAGGACTTAAATATTTCTTACGATTCACCACCCATAATTTATTTATTTTTGAGAAAGAGCTATGATTGAAGAATTTAAACGTCCACTTTCGTTGGTGGTAGCGACAATGGATGGAATTAGAAGTTCAATTATTAAGGGGGAATTAACATTAGGACAGCAACTAACTTAATCCTATCTTCAAAAAAATTTTGGTTTTAGCAAGACTCCTATTAGAGAGGCATTAGCCCTATTGAAGGCAGAAAGATTAGTTGTGTCGGAGGTTCACAAAGGATTCAGAGTTTTTAAAATGGATGAAAAAGAGCTGTCTGAATGAGGTGCTCTATAATTCGAGGGGCCAACCAAAGCTTTCAATTACAGATACGGAAAGTGAGTCATTTGCTGATGTTCAAACTGCACTGAGCCATTATCTCAATCAGAGTTCTCCACCGGGAGCAATATTTGGTTGTAATGGTCAAATTACGTATGCATCTATTTTACTGCTGAGAGACAAAGGATACAATGTTCCTCAAGATGAGCGAGTCATGAGGTTTAATGGATTTGAGGTGCATCGACATCTTATACCAAACTTAACGACAGTAATTTCCTCTGCATATGAGATGTGCGAGTCATGGGGTTTAATGGATTTGAGGTGCATCGACATCTTATACCAAACTTAACGACAGTATTTTCCTCTGCATATGAAATGAGCCAGATTGAAGGTGAGTCTATGCTTTCCTATTTCTCAACTGGATATTTACCTAATTCTGACACAACTCTTTCTGTTAAAATAAGCTTGGGTGTGACAACTTAAATCTCATTAATATTAATTTTCTAAAGAAAATTGACATTCAAATTTTAATTATATATTTTTAATGTTCAACGCGTAACAATAAACCAATTGATAATGCAATGAGTGCAGAATTTATTCCAAGGATAAACAAGGCTTTACCTGAAGGTTTTGATCAACTAAATCCAGCAATTCTTTCCGATGTATTAGACGATTTAGGGATTGAAAATCAGGTTATGTCTATAGGCGTTCGGCCATTAGATGAATCTCTTATACTTTGTGGAAGAGCTAGAACTGGTGCATATATGGAGGTACCTTATCTCGAGGAAGGAATAAATCCTTATCGACTCGAGATAGCTCTTGTAGATGATTTGTGTAAGAACGATGTAGCAGTTTTGTCTTGTGGAGGATCATCACGAATTGCTCCTTGGGGAGGTTTGTTGTCAACTGCAGCTAAAGCTCGTGGTGCAGCTGGTTGTGTTACAGATGGTTATGTTCGAGACACTATTGAAGTTCGCAGATTGAAATTTCCTGTTTTTGCAGGTGGTATTGCTCCACTTGACTCAAAAGGGCGTGGCCAGATTATGAGCACCGATGTCCCAGTTATATGCGATGGGGTAAGGGTAAGCCCAGGAGACCTAGTAGTTGGTAATGCTGATGGAGTAGTTGTTGTGCCGCAGGAGCATGAACTTGATGTTATGGCCAAGGCCTTTGAAAAGCATGCCGGTGAGGATAATTCAATTAAGGAGCTGAGAGCAGGGAGCTATCTTCGCGACGTTTTTGAAAAATATGGAATACTTTAGTGGCTTCAGAAAAACTGCCTCACAGTTTCTTTGAATATTTACTGGATTCTTTAACATAAAAGTGTTGAATGAATCGATTTTAGATGTTAAATATTAATGTAAATTTGATTAGTAAAATTTACTTCATAAATAGTTTTTTTGTTATCATCAACTCAATATTAGAATGAGAATCTCGTGCAACCTATGTTCTAAAAAAAACTGCTTCACCTTTGTCTGAGTACAGCATGGAAAATAAAACTGATGCACGTTGATACTCCACAAAGCCGTTGCGGGTTTGCCTTGGCACACGGCAACATTACACCACCACCCGATATCTATCATCGCATGTGGGGTGCAGCAAAACATGATCGAGCCACAGGCATTCATCGACCGCTCCGGGCAAGCGTCGTTTTGCTCACACCGCTGGAGGGTGGTGAGAGACAATTCATCATCGCCCTCGATCATTGTACTATGGGAAGACAGGAAATCAACAACCTGCTTGATACAGTAAGCGAGTCTGAAAACATCACACGCGAAGAGTTGATTATTGTTTTTTCCCATACTCATGCAGCCGGTTTGATGGGACTTGAAAGAGTTCATTTGCCTGGGGGAGAGCTGATTGAGCCATACCTTAAATCTGTGGCAGATAAGATAATCGAGTTGGTGAGGGAGGTTCAGGTTAATCTTCAACCCGCCACCATTATTTACGGTACCGGCTGGTGCAACCTTGCTGCTCACCGTGATTTTTGGGATGAGGAAAATCAAATATGGGCTTGCGGCTATGATCCAGGTACGTATGCCGATGAGACTGTTCTTATTGCGCAGGCCTTCGCGGAAGACAGCACATTGCTGGTATCGCTGGTCAATTACGCATGTCATCCCACAACACTCGCATGGGACAATACACTCATTAGCCCAGATTATCCTGGTTCCATGCGAGAAACCATAGAGGCCGCCACTGGGGGACCCTGTTTGTTCCTTCAAGGTGCTAGCGGTGAACTGGGGCCCGTCGAGGGATATGTTGGAGACACTTCCGTTGCAGACCGAAACGGCCGCCAGTTGGCCTACGCGGCCCTCAGCACTATTGAGTCCCTGCCCGTTCCAAATACTCGTTTTGAGTATTGTGGAACAGTCGAATCAGGTGCGACATTGGGCGAATGGAAATACATTGAATTACCAGTGGATGCCAGTGCCGCCAATACCTTCTGGCAACTCAGTCGTCAAATTATCTCACTCCCAATTCGTCCTGGTACACCGACAATTGAAGAGGTTGAAGCGGAACTCTCTAATTGGGAGCAGGAGGATACTCCAAAAGCACGTGCTATGGCTGAGCGAAAGCAACGCCTTCTACATCGGCTAAAACAACTGCCTTCCGGTGAGAGCTTTCCTCTCGAGACTATCGTATTACGGCTAGGTGGTGCAGTGTGGGTCATAGTTCAAGGTGAATTGTACAGCGTCATGCAGAAGTCCTTACGAGAGCGTTTTCCCGGGACACCGCTTATCATCTCAACACTCGCGAGTCACTGGGGCGCAAGCTATCTACCTCCAAAAGAGATTTATGATAAGGGTATTTATCAGGAAAGTATCGCTATTGTTGCTGCAGGAAGCCTTGAAAATGTAATTGAAACAATTGGGAGTAAGATCGAGGAAATTTTAAAATGAAAATCGAACGGATTGAAACCCATGTATGTAACGCTCGCATGCGCAACTGGATTTTTGTTAAGGTGATTACCAATGAATCTGGTCTCTTTGGCTGGGGTGAGGGGACCCTCGAGTGGCACACCCGAAGTGTTGTAGGTGCAGTGGAAGATCTGTCTGATCTTCTTATCGGTGAGGATCCCTCAAGGATTGAGCACCTTTGGCAGATGATGCACCGGCAACATTTCTGGCATGGTGACGGCTTGGTTCGTTCCACGGCCATATCAGCAATCGACATCGCGCTTTGGGATATTGCCGGTAAGGTTCATAGCGTGCCCTGTCACAAACTCTGGGGTGGCGAGGTGCGTGACACTATCCGTACATATTGCCACCTTGGAGGCGGCAATATGGAAAAATTTTATGAGACGCCGGTAGATAACGCTAAACAGTTCGCTGATCTAGCTCAGGCAGCTGTGGCTGATGGCTTCACCGCCTTCAAGTGCATGGCTGTTCCGCCAACGATGCCGTTGGAGGGGCAAAAGCCTGTCCGGGCAGCTGAGGCCTGCGTGGAGGCTATGAGATCGTCAGTTGGCCCGGAGATTGATATCATGGTTGATTGCCACGCTCGCCCCTCACCAGCTATGGGTTTACAATTCGGTAAGGCACTGGAACCCTATGGGCTTTATTTTTTAGAGGAACCATGCTGGCCTGAAAGTGTTGATGGACTTACAATGATCAATGCTGCTATCACCACCCCAATCGCTACAGGTGAGCGTATCACACGACTAGCCGACTTTCGTGATCTCTTTGCCTCACGAGCCTGCGAGGTCTGCCAATTGGATATCACCCATGTAGGCGGTTTTAGCGAGGCCCGCCGAGTAGCCTCATTAGCTGAGGCTTACCGCATTTCACTGGCTCCACACAATCCGCAGGGTCCTGTCAGCACGGCTGCCTCTTTGGAGTTCGGTTTTAGCCAACCCAGCTATATTATTTGTGAAACGGTCCATTCAGATGTCCCTTGGCGAGATGATGTTGTCTCTGAAGGATTTTCGGTTGAAAAGAAAGGTCGGCTTGTTAGACCCAATCAGAAGCCGGGTTTGGGAATTGAAATAAACGAGGATGAAATCAAAAAACATCCGTTCTTGCCAGAACTACCGCAGCGAGTTTTCTATAAAGATGGCAGCGTGGGAGATTGGTGATCGACATCAATAAGATACTTGCAGGCAACTCACAAGGTTCCTAAGACGCCACAGGTACTTAAGTACAGTTTATAAATTCTGGATGAATAAAAGCGGAGTAGACGCATAATTCTTTTAGATGGCAATTCGTAAGAATTACCCTTAGTTTTCGTTAACTAGAATGAGTTCATGAATAATTCAGGATTATACTTTTTTAAATATTGTGCTTGAAGAGCAGAGAGACAGGTGTTCTTCAGAAACCTTCTAACCCTTCAGATTTTCAACACTCTAGTATCAGGCGTATAAATGAGCGACAAACACCTCGTAGCTGATGTGATTTCTACCGGGCAACCTGACAAAGGCCAAGTGTACCACTTTTCTAACCTGACAGATGCTGAACGGGAGCAACGTTACGGACGAGGTGACTACAGCATCGACAGCGATATCATCGCAGGCAGTACAGTCACCATTCGCTTCCGCTTCACCGTCGGCAAGAAAGAAATGTCTCAAAACAGCCGATTGCGTGTGGCCTGGCGCTGGCCTTTCGACTGGGCCGATCTGCAAAAAACTAATCCAGAGTCGTCTAACCACCTTACGGTCAAAGCACCTGAAAACGTTCATTTAGCAGTTCAATACGAGCAAAAGGGCAACCTAAATCCCTGGCTTCACAACATTGACCTGCGTGTAACCCAGGGACATCTTCAGCAGGGTGACATAGTGGATCTTACCTGTGCAAGATGGCAGGCTCCAACCTTTGCCACGCTCGACGGTTACTTCCTATTCCTCGTCAACATTGACGAAGACAATTGCTGGTTTCGTCTCTCCGATCCCCCACGTTTCAATATCATTCCTGGACCACCTGACCATCTCATTGCCATCGCGCCCAGTGACGGTGTAATCGGCGAATCCAGTATCGTACGAGTTCGTGCAGTCGACGCTTGGGAAAATCCCACTTCAATTCCCAAACCTCAACTTCTTTGTCAGAAAGCTGAAATCGACGAGCCTGGTGCCTGCGATAAATATCCCGTCTGGGAATTTCCAGTACGCTGGAAAGCACCTGGTATCCAGCGCCTACGGGCAACCTGCCAGAACCTTGAAGCCGAAACCAATCCTGTTCAAGTATACCTTGAAACCCCCGAACAACGCATCTACTGGGGCGATCTGCATAGTGGTCAGTCTGAAATCGGATGCGGGGTGGGCACCTTGGAAAACCACTATGCTTATGCACGAGACGTGGCCGCCCTGCAATTTACCTCGCAACAGGCAAACGATCATTACATTACCCGCGCCATGTGGAAACACGTGCGATCTGTCACACCCAAATACAATGACGAAGGTAAATTTTTGGCTATCCTGGGGTGCGAATGGAGTCCGCCTACAGAAGACGGCGGGGACCGCAACGTCCTCTATCGCCACGATGAACCGCGCATGCGCAGATCAGGCCGATTCTTCACCGAAACTGAGCCCGACCCGGAGCCAGATCTACCCCATGCGACCGAATTTCTGGAAACCTTCAAAAAAGAACAGGTTCTACTCAATTTACATGTGGGAGGTCGCCCCACCAATCTAGCTTATCACGCCCCGGAAATTGAACCCCTCTTCGAAATTCACTCCACCCACGCTACCTCGGAATGGTTTGTCTTTGAGGCTATTGAACGCGGATACAAAGTGGGCATCACTGCAGGTACAGATGGCGTCATGGGACGCCCAGGTGCTTGTGGTCCCGGCCGACGAATGACCCGAAATGTACGAAACGGCCTCACCGCCATATACGCTGGAAAGCTTACTCAGGATGCTCTCTGGGATGCTTCATTTGCCCGCCGTTGTTACGGCACTACAGGAGCCAGAATCCTTCTCCAGGTCCAAGTTAACGGTCACCCTATGGGCAGCGTCTTCACAACAGACGCTGAACGATGCATTGACATACGAATAGAAGGCACGGCACCCATAGAACAGGTTGAACTTCTACGCTGTACAGAAGTCCTTTGTACCTGGCAAATTGCCCGATACGATCCCAAACGTATCCGCGTTCTCTGGGGCGGCGCAGAAACCAGAGGTAATGTCACTGACCAACGCCAAACCTGGAACGGCAATCTCCGCATCCAGAACGGGCGCTTTGATAAGGTGAACCCGGTCGCGCTCCAGTGTCCGAACGACAGAATCACCACCAAAGAAAACCATATTACCTTCGTAACTGCCACCGCTGGGAACGACATGGGCTTTACCTTCAACGTAGCTGGATCGCCAAACACAACACTGCACTTCACATCCGAACCATGCACATTTAACTGCACAATCGCTCAAGTCATCAGGGCACCGCTTGTTGTAGATGCCGGTGGCCTGAATCGGCGAGTTGAAATCGGTCCGGCTCCCCGAGAAAACGGTATAAAATCCCTTGGCCTCACTTATACCGACACTACATTCCTTCCTGGCGAATCCCCCTACTGGGTACGAGTCACCCAAACAGACCGTCATCGCGCCTGGAGCAGCCCAATCTACGTCGAAAAAGCCAAAGATTAATGTTAGATCAATATGATGGCAGAACAAAATAGGCTTGACAGGTTTATGATGGATGATGATGAACTTGATGGAATGATTGAATATGGTGAAGCAGAGTCAAGGTGTGAGTTATGTGATCATTACTTAGGTAAAAACGATCTGACATACGGAGAAAGAGTATGCAA
>Ga0114996_10004859_pt1 | contig 15959 bp, 14 predicted proteins | sample ArcticOcean_MG_C_4_FD_87039 | JGI IMG/M metagenome (GOLD analysis project Ga0114996, IMG submission 87039) | Marine microbial communities from western Arctic Ocean - ArcticOcean_MG_CB4_134 | ecosystem: Environmental > Aquatic > Marine > Oceanic | place: Arctic Ocean: Canada Basin | collected...
CTGCTTCCCCGGTCCCGTCCGAATCTCCATCCCCGTCACCACCGCGCACGTCCCGAACACCCTCAGCGCTCCCACAGCCTGCGCCCCCACATCTGTCCGACCCGTCGTCTCCAGCGCATAGGCAGTGCCTCCACCCGTCGTCTCCCGAATCGCCTCCACCGGGTCATCGGCCGTTGCGTCAATCGTATGTGTCGCCCCCAACTCGCGCGCCAGGTCCAGCCGCCCGGCGTGCACGTCTACACCAATAATCGTTCTGCATCCGGTCGCCGCGGCCGCCATCACCGCGCTTAGCCCCACCGACCCGCACCCGAACACCGCAAACGCGTCATCGACTCCCGGCTTCAGCACATTCATCACCGTCCCGGCGCCCGTCTGGATCCCGCACCCTAAAGGCGCCAGCGTCGCCAGGGGCAACGTCGGGTCCACCTTCACGACATTCCGTTCTCCTGTCAGCGACACAGACGCGAATGACGACTGACCAAAGAACTTCCCGCGCACCGGTCTGTCGTCGCCGTCACGAAGCGGCGTTGACCCGTCTCGACGCACGCCCTCGAACCCCCACCGCGAATGGTCCTCGCACCCGAACGGTCTCCCCGTCGTGCAGACTTCACAGACACCGCAGCTCGGGTATGAGAGAACGACGTGGTCTCCCGCAGCCACCGAAGTCACCCCTTCACCCACGGCCTCCACCACCCCCGCCCCCTCGTGCCCCAGCACAAGCGGCGTCTTACCAGCCTCCCCCGCCAGGAACCGGTCTTTCATCCGGATATCCGTATGGCACATCCCCACCGCCTCGATCCGCACACAGACCTCGCCCGACCGCGGCTCCTCCATCGTCACCGTCTCGAACGCATACCCGTCGCTTCCGCTCCTCAGCACTGCCGCTTCGACCTGCATCGCTCCCTCACCTCCTCCTGTCCCTCTTGCCGACCTGTAGGTCCACTCGTACTATAGTTTTGTCTACCAGCCCCCTACGCCACCCGGTCATTGCGAGGTCCGCCCCGCGGGCCGTGGCAATCTCGCGCTTCCGACACAACTCGCCCCAAAACCTTATGGTCCGAAACCCCCACATCTCCACCGACCACTCCGTCGACACCCGCACCGTCGACAGCATTCTCCAGAGCCTCATCAGCCCCAAGATGTCGGACGAGCAGAAGGTCCTGTCCGTCTTCCACTGGATTCGCCGCCTCCTCTTCCACGGCGACGGCCCCCACGACATCTCCTTCGACTTCAACAAGCTCTTCCACTCGATGGGCAACGGCAGCTGTCTGCGCCAGACCGCGCCCATGGCACTGCTGCTGGATCGACTCGGATTCCCCTCGGAGAGTTGGGTCCACGACACGCACCATATGATCCAGGTCCGCTACGAAGACGCCTGGCACTGCCTCGATCCACACATGAACTTCTACGTCTTCAACCGGGCGAATCCACGTGCGATCGCCGGCATCGACGAACTCCGCGCCGATCCGTCCCTTGCCTTCAACGCCGTCGCCGAAAACCGCGCCTGCCCCGGCTTCCTTCTCTGCGGCGACTCGCCGAAGTGGTTCACCGGCGATGGCGAGTGGATCCGAGACGACGGATGGCCGTCGATCACCCTCGACGAACCGTTCGGCCGGATCACCCTGCGTCGGGGGGAAACCTACACACGAACGTGGATGCCCGGCGAGCACTACTTCCACGGCACGTGGAAAGCGGACGAAGGTCCACATCACTCCTGCGGCCCCCAGGATGAGAAAGACACACCGAACTGGCCGCTCTACGAACCGCACCCTGCGCATATCAGGGATTACCCCAGCTACAAGCACTGGTCCACCGGCAGCATCGTCTATGCGCCGAACCTGGCATCACAGCATCTGCTCGAAGACCTGTCGTCTGCCACGAACGTCACCACCGACGCGTCGGGAAGCCTCGTTCCCGCAGACCCGTCGAAGGTCGCAGTCGTCTCGGTGCCGGTAACCTGCCCGTATGTCGTCACAGACGGCAGCCTTCGCCTGGACGGTGCGCTGAACGACCTGTCGGTCGAAATCGAAACCGACGGCAATCGATACCCCCTTGCGGTCGAACGTTACAGCGAGTGTGTCGGCGCCGACTACGTCGCACCGGTGAATGGCTGCTGGAACGGCCATACGGTCCATATTGCGTTCAGAGGGTCGCTCTCCCCCCTGGAACTCACCACCCGTTTCCAGATCAACGCTTTCTCACTGCCCTACCTCGTTCCCGGCCCAAACACCGTCCAGGTTTCCGCCGACCATTTTGATACGCCACTCAATGTCGCCTGGACATACGCCGAAGGTCCCGACTGGTCGGAACAAGACACCGCGTCACAGACGTTCGACCAATCCGGCTCTTTCACCATCGACGTCGCCGGCGCCCGTCACCCTCGCAACATCTCCCTTACTCTTTCGGTATGAAATCCTTCCACGCAAAGCCGCCAGGGCGCAGAGAAAGACAAACGGGTCCACCCCGCCTCTCTTTGCGTCTTCGTGCCTTTGCGTGAGGAGCCGTCCTATGGCCTTCACCATCTTCGACGCTCATTTCCACATCGGCGCCTACGGCACCCAGAACGCCTGCGATCGCGACATTACCCCCATCGCGCCCGAGGCCGACCACGTCGATGGCGCCGCCTGCCGAGCCTACCTCGAGCGCAACGGAGCGATGGGTGGCGTCATGGTCCCCTGTTACCTCGAAGACCAGTCCGTCGCCTTCCGGCTGAACGACCTCCTCCTCGAATCCGTCGATCCATCGAACCATCTCTACGGCGCGCTCTGGGTCTCGCCCATCGACGAGTGCCGCGACTGGACCTTCGAAACGCTGGAGCGCCTCCCGCATCCGGGGATCCGCGCCCTGAAGATCGCCTCGAACACCTGGACAGGAACGTCCATCGACCCGCGCGACTGGTCCTCATCCGAGCGCGATGTCGTTGAGCGGATCCTCAAAGCCGCGGCCGACCACGACCTCGTCATCCACTTCCATACCGGATACCTTGAAGGCGCCGACCCGCTTAAGTTCGACGCCTTCATGTCAGAGTACGGTTCTGCGGCCACCTACCAACTCGTCCACATGGGCGAAGCCATTCTACCCGCCTTCAAGTTCATCCCTCGCTTCATTGAATGGCTCGACAAAGGCTTCGACGTCTACACAGACAGCTCCATGGTCCCCGGCTTCGCCCCCGCCTGGCTCGTCCGCCTGCTGCTGGAACGCGGCGCCGGCATCGACCGGGTTATGTTCGCCACCGACGGCCCCTGGGGTGTCTTCCCCGTCGAAGCCACCAAGATCGCCTATCTGGATGTCGCCGACGCGATTAAGAAGCAGATCTTCTCCGGCAACGCCCTCCGGCTGTATGCCGGGGTGCCATAAACTTTCGAGGAGGGTTCATGTTTATCGATGTTCACATGCATGTCGTCAGAAAGAAGACCTTGGCCAGAAATGAAGCAGGGGACTACTTCTACGCGACCCCGGAAGAACAGATCCAGCTGATGGACAAGACCGGGGTCGACAAGGGCATCCTCTCACCCTACGCAAACCCTGAAGCGGTCACCCAGTATGCGACCGTGGAAGATGTCCTCGAAATCTGCGAAACCTACCCCGACAGGTTCATTCCCTTCTGCTCCGTCGATCCTAGGGCAATCAGCAACAGTCCGGATGCGAACCTCTCTCGCCACCTGGCCTACTACAAAGAGAGAGGATGCAAAGGGGTTGGTGAAGTCTGCCCCAATCTATATTTCGATGATCCTCTCGTAATGAACCTTTTCAAACACTGCGAAATGTGCGAAATGCCCGTCCTCTTCCATATCGCCGTAAAGGTCGGAGGCGCCTATGGTATTGCGGATGACCTCCACCTCCCTCGCCTGGAGAAGTGCCTGCAAACCTTTCCAGGGTTGATCTTTATCGGTCACTCACAAGCCTACTGGTCGGAGATCGGCGGCGATGTCACTGAGGAAAACAGAAACCGATACCCCGAGGGAAAGATCGGACCGGGAGGGGTCGTGCCCAGGCTCCTGGAGCAATATCCGAATATGTACGCAGAGATCTCGGCAAGAAGTGGCCTCCACGCCCTGACCCGGGATCCTGAATTCGGACACGAATTCATCGATCGTTTTCAGGACAAACTCCTGTTTGGGACCGACACCAGCTCACCCACCAATGACCACCGGCACGCGGAAGTGATGAGAACTCTTCATTCAGAAACGCACATTTCAACAGAGGCTTTTGAGAAAATCAGCTGGCAGAACGCCAACAGAATTCTCAAACTTGGTCTATGATTTCCCAATGCCCATTGTAGAAGTACCGTGTCCGATCAGGAAAGTAACCACCGGCCCCTCCTGGCATTTCTTCGGGTACTACGACAAGACCACCTGGGACAGAAGCGGACGGTATCTCCTCGCCCTGCAAATCCCCTCCACCGGTCGCCATCCCACACCCGACAGCGCAGCGACAATCGGCCTTGTGGACCTGGAAGACCAGGATCGCTTCCGGCCATTTGCCCAAACCACTGCCTGGAACTGGCAGCAAGGGGCGATGGTCCAGTGGCTGGAGTCGTCCTCGACACGGCAGGTCATCTACAACACTCGCACCCCCGACGGATATGGTTCGACCATCTGCGATACTGAAACGGGCGGTGAACGTTCCCTCCCACTTCCCGCCTACGCCGTCTCCTCCGATGGACGGACTGCGCTCACCGTAAACTACGATCGCTTGGGCAGGACGCATCCAACTATTGGCTATCTTGGATCTTCCGCCGCCGACAGGCTTGAGGATGCTCCCCCCGATGATGGCATCCACATCCTCGATCTGCGCAGCGGAGACTCAAAGCTCGTCGTCACCCTTGAGCAACTGGCTCGAACCGAACCTGACCCTTCAATGGCCGGCGCCATCCATTGGTGCAGCCATCTCGCCTTTAACGCAACGGACAGCCGGTTTCTCTTCCTGCACCGTTGGAGTCAACGCGTAGAAGATCAGGCCACTTGGTTCCACCGGTTGTTCACGGGAGCCACGGACGGGTCCGAGATAACCCTATTGGAGAGGACCGGGCAAATGCCCTCCCCAGAAACCGGTGAGGATGACGCCCACTTTCAAGCCGAGAAGTACAGTTACATGATCTCACACGCGGCCTGGCGCGACGAAACTCACATCCTCGCCTGGTCCCATCACAAAGGCCAGACCTGCTATCACCTCTACCGAGATCAATCCGAACAGGTACTGCCCGTAGGCGTTGATGCCCTAACCGAAAACGGCCACTGCACCTACAGCCCAGATCGCCGCTGGATTCTCACCGACACCTATCCCGACCCGGTGAGTTCCAAGCGCTCCCTGCTTCTTTATGAACCTGACTCGAACACTCGCGTGGATATCGGGTGCTTTCACTCTCCGGCTGCTGGTCCCAAAGAAGACCGGTGCGACCTGCATCCCAGGTGGAGTCGAGATGGACAAAGCGTCTGCATCGACTCCATGCACGAGGGGGGTCGCCAGATGTATATCATAGATGTATCGTCCGTTGTCACACCCGTTGGGCAGACACCGTTGTCGACGGGGCAATCAGATTCGGACGCTTGATGTACAGCGGGCTACCCAGTTGCTACCACAGTGCCGTGCCCCTCGGTCCCCACACCTGCTTCAACCCGATCGCATAAGTTCCCTCGCCGCACAACGGGGCCCACGTCGCGCACTGGGCGTGCCGCAGCCATCCATGCGAACTCATATGTATCGTTCTCCCTTTGTCCAGGTCCGTCACCGTGTGCCGAACCAGTTCATCAGCCGGCTTGCCGGACAGGCAGCTGTCGGTCTGCTTGAGGAGTTCCATATAGTCCGCCATCACATCTGTGACATCTACGAACGTGTCGGGCTCGAACGAAATCTCCTGCTGCGGCGTCAGGTTGTATGAAAAGACGCGAGGACATCGCTGGATCGACAGATCCTTCGATAGGCCGTGGGAGAACAGTACAGCATCCTTTGCTGCGATCCCGCAGGCAACGTGGTCCGGCCAATGGTCAGACGTGTCGTGTACGAACGTGATGTCTGGTTGGACCTCCACATAGATCTCGGCGATCTCCTTCTTGAAGGCCACGTCCGCTTGCACCTGGTGGTACGTGTGATTCAGAAACCGCTTCTCGTAACCGAACCGTTCCGCCAGGTCGAGCAGCTGCTGTTTCACGGCCGCCTCACGCCCAACCGTCGGCTCCCACGACGAGTAGTCGCCGGTAGCCACCACGCAAACCACCCGATGCCCAGCGCCAACCGCCTGCACGAGAATCCCGCCAATCCCGTACTCCGAATCGTCCATGTGGGCGCCAACGGACAGAATCGTCATGGTCCCCCTCCTCCCGTTACCCTCAACGCATCCAGGTTCACCGGGTATTGGAACATCACCTTGCCGTTTACGTCATGTGCTGTCAGCAGAATCCGGCCGGTCTCCCAGTCGATCTCGACCGAACCAAAACTCAGCCCGTTGTAAAAGGCTCCTTTGGCCCGATGCCGGTTGGGCATCCGCTCTGCGTATCCCGTGGCGTGATGCGTTAGCCCACTCGATGTGAAGTCGATCATCGGATAGCCTGCCTTGGTATCGTCCAAAAGGGAAACTTCGGAAAAGTGACGGTCCCCCGTAAGCATCACAAGCCCCGACGCCCCTGCTTCACCGATCAGCTCGAAGAGCCGATCCCGCTCCAGGGGGAAATTGCCCCAGCACTCGAACCCATGCTCGTCAGCAACCACCTGCACTCCAGAGGCCAGCACCCGAACGTCCGCCGGCATCCTCAGCGCCTCCTCGAGCCACTGCCACTGAGCTTCGCCCAGCATGGTCAGCGACGTGTCACTGTCTGGAGCATACCGCCTGCCTCTGGTCGTGCTGTGCGTCCAGTCGCTCCGAAAGTATCGCGTATCCAGCAGAATAATCTGGACCTGGCGTCCAACGGGCCCGTAGGTTTGAACGTCCTGGACACCGGGTGACTCCCGGCGGTCGCTCCCGGGGGGTTCTCCGATGAAATCCAGGAAGATCTCCTGGGCCATCTCTTTCATCGGGTAGGTCGCGCCCCCGTCGCCCGCGCCGTAGTCATGATCGTCCCAGACACCAACAACCGGACATCCCGCCAGCAAACGGCGGTATCCCGGAAGGGCCAGCATCCTGTCGTAGTGAGATCGCATCACTGCCGGGTCCTCGGTATCGGCGTACACAATATCACCCAGCGTGATGAACAGCTGCGGTTGCCAATCGATCACTGCGTCCCAGACCGGCTGCTCCAGATCCGTCCTCGCACACGACCCGATCGCAATCCTCGTCAGCACGTTGTCCGACGCCGACACAGACGCCGTCATCAACAGAAACACAATCGATATGACTATTCCGAGCACGCGAACTCCAAAGAGCAAAATGCAATCACGTCTGGCAACGGGCCATTGTCCGGTTCGGCCTTTAATCAGGTCTTTAGTTATTCGGCTCCCTGTGATCAGGCCACTTATTTTCCAGCTTTCCGTTATCATCCTTCTCCTCATCGGCCCTTTTTCATCCCTACCTTCCAAGGCCCATACCTTCGTCGTCACCGACGTCGTCGCCCTACTGAAGACCAACGGAACATACGTCATCGACCTCACCGTCGACCTCGACGCCCTCGCCCTTGGCGTCTCCCCTGCGACACCATCCAGCGACCTTGTCTCCAAGCTCCTTGAGGGGCCGCCGGACCACTTCGAAACCGCTGTCGCCAACGCCGTCCACACGCTCCAACGGCGCGTCAACATCCGCTTCGACGGCAAGAAACAGCTCCCGGATGTCGGCTTCCCCGACGCGACTGGCTTAACCCGCGCGCAGGCCAAACCGGTCGACCGCGCCGGAGAACCCACCCTCCTGGGCCTGACCGCTCGCTTGTCCGGACCAATCCCGCTCGGCGCCCTCGATCTCCAACTGGGCCTTTCCCGGGCGTTCGGCCCGGTGAACCTCACTGTTCTCGAGCAAGGAACAGCCTCCGGATTCCGAACCTCTCTCAGTCCGGGCGAACTCAGCAAGCCCTACCGGCTCGGCTCGCTCAAGAAACCGGAACAGGGGCGTCTGCGTACGGCCGTCCGGTTTCTCATCCTCGGCGTCGAACACATCCTTCCTCTGGGCCTGGATCACATCCTGTTCGTCCTGGGCCTCTTTCTCCTCAGCACTCTCTGGCGCCCTCTGCTCACTCAGGTCACCGCCTTCACCATCGCCCACACCCTCACCCTGGTGCTCTCCATCTACGAAATGGTGTCGCTTCCATCCACCATCGTCGAGCCTCTGATCGCCCTCTCCATCACCTTCGTCGCCGTCGAAAACATCCTGACATCCAGGATGAAGCCGTGGAGACTCGCCGTCGTCTTCAGCTTCGGCCTCATCCACGGCCTCGGATTCGCCGCCGCCCTGCGCGAACTGGGCCTCCCGGAAGGAGAATTCCTGATCTCCCTCCTCACCTTCAACCTCGGCGTCGAAATCGGCCAACTCGCCGTCATCGGCCTCGCCTTCCTGGCCGTTGGCTGGCTCCGCTCCCGGATCGACTACCGCCGTTTCGTCGTCATCCCCGCCTCCGGAGTCATCGCCATAGTGGGCCTCGTTTGGGCCATTGAGCGCACCTTCTTCCGCTGAGCCCAAATTGAAGTTTCGTATTTCATATTTCGTATTGGTTATTGGCCGTCTGCAGTATTTACCGAACGGCCGCTCAAGCCGCCTTCGTCATTCGATTGTTCGTCACCCGTCAATACCCATACACCTCTTTGATCCTCCCCGCCAGAAAGTCTCCCGCCCGAATCGGTGCATACCTTGAAGGATTCCTCGGGCCAACGCACGACTCGAGAGGAGCAATCGGTGTGTCGTAGTTCGGTCCGAAGAAGAACGGAATCGAGAAGCGCCCTTGGCCCGACAGATTGACAACGCGATGAGGTGTCGACAGCACCGCATCGTTCGACCACCGCTGCAGCATCTCACCGACGTTGATGACCATCGTTCCCGGAATCGGCGGCGCGGCCACCCACCTGCCAGACGGATGCTTCACCTGGAGGCCTCCTGCGGCATCCTGAGCCAGAATTGTAAACCACTCGTAGTCCGAATGCGCCCCGATCCCGAGATAGTCCTCATTCTCCGGCGGATCCTGCGGAGGATAGTGGAGAAGGCGCATCTGTGCGATCGGCCGATTGATTCGGGTGTCGAACGTATCACCCGGCATCCCCAGGCTTGTTGCGAACAGGGCGAACATCGTCCCGGCCAGTGACCGGACGCCGTCGAAATAGCATTCGATATCCTCACGGAATCCCGGAAGGTTTTCGGGCCACAGATTCGGACTCCGCATCCGTGTGGCCGCGCCCCCGCCGGAATCATCTGCGTCCAGAACGAGCCCCACATCAAAAGACTCTTTCAAATCGCCCCTGGCCGCCGGGTCTGAACTCTCGCCGGACAGCGGAATGTAGCCGCGGTAGCCTCCCGACTTCTCGTAGTGAACCCGCCTCTTCGCCTCCTCGTCCATCCCAAAGAACCGCTGGGCTGCTTCGAACGTCGCCTCCACCGTCATATCCGGAATCCCGTGATTCCGGATGTAGAGGAATCCGACTTCGCGACACGCCTTGTAGACCCTCCCGGAAACCTTCTCCTTTGCTTCCTCGTCTCCGGAGAACCAGAGGGCGAGATCCACGATCGGAATCTCATCAAACGGAATCCGCTCTGCCCGGGCTGCTTCGCTCATGTTTGGCTTTTTCATTGTCGACAGTCACACCGGATTATTGGCCGCCTGCAGCAACACCGAAATGGCCTCTCACTCGCTTTCACAATGAGTGGCTCATCGCTTACCACACCGGATCGAATCCGGTGCTACATAGAATCCAAGGCTGAAGGCCTGCCCTGAGCCAGTCGAAGGGCGGCTCCTCGCGCCATCCCATGCTTCCTCCCCAACCCTGACGCACAACTCCCAATTGAAATTTCCTATTTCTTATTTCGTATTGATTATTGGTCCGGCGCAACCATCCAGAGAGGCCGGTTACCCACCTTCGTCATTCGATTGTTCGTCATTCGCAGTACCTTCCCCGGATTCATAATCTCTTCCGGATCCAACGCCTTCTTGATCGCCTCCATCACCTCCACCCCTCCTCCATGTTCCTTCCTCAGAGATTCTATCTTCCCTTTCCCGATCCCATGTTCACCGCTGCATGTGCCGCCCATCTCCAGCGCGATCTCCACAATCCGATCTCCGAGCCGTCGAGCTTTCGCCAGCTGATCTCCGTCACCCGGTTGAATCAGGGCAACCACGTGAAAGTTTCCGTCTCCAACGTGGCCGTACAGAGGCGCAACAAGCCCGCTCTCGTCAACGGCCTTCTTGGATTCCCGAATACATTCGGCCAACCGTGTGAGCGGCACGCATACGTCCGTCACGTACCCTACCGATCCCGGTTGCATCGCCAGCGACGCGTGGTAGCCATCGTGCCGCGCTTCCCACAGCCGGTCTCGCTCAGCATCTCCCGCCGCCCATTCAAACCCTTTCGCGCCGAACCGCGTCATGATATCACCGGCTCGCGTCGCCTGGTCTCCCACCTCCTCGGTTGTTCCCTGGAACTCCAGAAAAAGCGTTGGCGCTTCAGCGTACGTCAGGCCGGAGTATGCGTTCACCGCCCGCATCTGCACCTCGTCCAACAGCTCAATCCGCGCCATCGGAACACCCGACGCGATCACCTCCATCACCGACGCCACCGCCGATGCGACATCCGGAAACGCGCACACCGCCGCGGAGACGGCCTCCGGAACACGCCAGAGCTTCACCGTAACCTCTGCAATCACCCCGAGCGTTCCTTCCGAGCCCACGAACAGCCGCGTCAGATCATATCCCGATGCCGACTTCCGCGCACGGCCCCCTGTGCGGACCACCCGACTGTCCGCCATCACAACCGTCAGCCCCATCACGTTTTCCCGCATCGTCCCATACCGCACCGCCGCCGTTCCCGAAGCTCGAGTCGCCGCCATCCCTCCTATCGACGCATTCGCTCCGGGATCGACGGGGAAGTGCAGTCCCGTCTCCTGCTCCGCCAGGTGGGCGTTCAACTGCATTCGTGTCACCCCCGCCTCCACCGTCGCGTCCATATCCCGCACGTTCACCGACAGGATCCGGTTCATCCGTCCCATATCCAGCGTAACCGCCCTCTCCCCCGGCACCGCCCCACCCTCGATCCCAGTCCCCGTCCCATAGGGCACAATCGCCACGCCATGCACCGCGCACACCTGGACCACACTTGCCACATCCTCCACCGACTCCGGAAACGCCACCGCCGCCGGCAGTGTCGGCTCATGGTGCGAAGCATCCCGGTCATGAGCCTCTCGAGTCGCTCCATCCAGAGCTAACCGCTCACCGAGGATGTCTCGCAACGCCTGTTCCGCGCTTTCTGGTATGGAAATCCCGTCCCCCAATCCGTACCTTTCGTCTATTCCCAAGTCCTGTTCGGTGCTTTCTTCGCGTCCTTCGCGCCCTTTGCGGTGAAAGAGGTCTTCCCATGCAAATCGCCATCGGAACCGGTCCCGACGTCTCCCAGACCATCGCCCGCTGCCGGGAACTCGACGTCACCAACGTCTTCCTGAACGGTCCATCGTTCCCCGGCGTGCAGAAAACCGGCGTCCCCGAAGCCTCTGCGGTCTCCGAATCCGTCGCCCGGCTCCGCAGCGAAGGCCTCGCTGTTTCCTCGGCCAGTTGGTGGCTCGGCCGATATCCAGCGCGGCCCTGGCGTCAGGGCTCTTCCGACCCGTCCTTCCTCCTGGATGAGTCCTCTTCCGTCCTGGCAGCCGAACTCGAAGCACTCAGAGTGTTCGGCGATGCCGGCATTCGGAACCTGCTTCACTATGTAGACATCGCTCTGCCAGATAGGCCCCAGGACGAAGGGGCCGTCTGGAACGGCCTATTACGTGCGTACGAGCAGATCATTCCCGTTGCCGAAACAAATGGCCTCTGCATCGGAAACCACAGCCTCCATCGACTGCTACCCAACGGTGTCCGCCAGAAGGCACTGGCAGAAGGCATCACCCTTGCCGACTACGGATCTTATCGCGCCGAAGGATGGGGCGGGCCCTTTCTCCTCGACACCTGGGAGGCGCTGTCGGTCCTCGTCACCGAAGTCGACAGCCCCCATAACGGCATCACTCTCTGCACCGGTATGGAATTCCTCGGTGCCGACCTGGACGCCATCGCCCGGCGCTTCGCAGACCGAATCCATTTCTGCCAGATCCGCGACCACACCGGAAGCTGGCCCGAAGGCGTTGAATGCCCCTTCGGACGTGGACATCTGGACATCCCGTCCGTCGTATCGCTCCTGAGAAATGTCGGCTACGCGGGTCCGGTGCACCCCGAACATCTGGGGAAACCTGGCCCGGGCGAAGATCCTCTTGCAGATGCAGTGCGATTATTGAGGTCTATGCCGTCACAGTCCTGAATGACATGCTCGGGACCGTCTTCCACGTTTCACGTTTTGCGTCTCGCGTCTTGCGTTCTTCCTCTGGCAGACTCCCGCGATATTCGGTATCCTCACAGTCGAGCCGTCGTCCGTAAGCTCGGCTACTTCTCCGGGGGCCCCGACGGCGTCCATGGCGTCGGCTGACCGAACCAGTTGTTCAAGTCGGTGTATTCCAGGTATTCTACAATGATGCCGTTCTTGTGGATGAACGCCACGCGGCCGAAATCGCCCGGCTCGAAGGGTCCGTAGACCAGTTCTTCGCCCTCCAGGGCGGCCTCCAGATCGTCCACCCGGTAGGCCACATGGGGCTGGTTGAACAGCTTCCACATCCCAATATCCGAAGGATCCACTTCTGTTTCGTTCTTCGACCGCAAATACTCGATCCGCATCGGATGCATCCGAGGGTTGGAAACCCACACCTCGCTCTTTTCCACCCAGCTTTCGCCTTTCTGAGGCTCCGTCGTCTTGATCCCGATATGATCGAACTCCATCATCATCGCACTGCCTCCTTGATATTGAGGTACATTACCAGGGGCACAAATCCCGCCCCTCTTGGTTTGCTTCTCGCCTATCTGACTACTGACAACTGATCGCTGACGACTGCCTTTCCATGCCAGTCAAACTGAAAAATCCCAAAGAAATCGAGACCATGCGTCTCTGCGGTGAAGCCGCCGGAAAGCTTCTTCAGAGGCTCGTGGAGGCCGTAAAGCCCGGCGTCTCCACGAAAGAGCTGGATGACCTCTCCCGAAAGACCATCCGGAAACTGGGCGGCGTGTCGTCGTTCCTCAACTACAGCCCACCGGGTCACTCACCTTACCCGGCTGCCGTCTGCACATCCGTAAACGACGAAATCGTTCACGGAATCCCCGGAAAGCGAGTACTTGCGGATGGCGACATCATCGGCGTCGACGTCGCCATGATCCTTGGTGGATACCACACCGACAACGCATTTACGCTCCCCATCGGGAACGTGTCACCGATAGCACAGCGGCTTATCCAGGTCACCAGGGAGTCCCTCAGCAGGGCGCTTGAAGCCGCACAACCTGGCAACAGACTGGGAGACATAGGCTTCGCCGTGCAGGACTACGTCGAGTCCGAGGGTTTTTCCGTCGTCACCGACCTTTGCGGTCACGGAATTGGCCGGCATCTATGGGAAGAGCCTGAAGTCTACAACTATGGGGAGGCGGGGAAAGGCCCCAGGCTTCGACCCGGAATGGTCATCGCCATCGAGCCGATGGTGAACGTCGGCCGCCCTGAGATCTCGACCGACCCGGACGGATGGACCGTTCGGTCTGATGATGGCACCCTGTCCGCCCATTTTGAACACACGGTCGCCATCTTCTCGGATGGGCCTGAAATCCTGACTCGAAACGACGGATTGTGGGGATAACGCTCCAGAAACAAGCCCTGATCGCCGTCGCGGCCAACTCCGAACAGATACTAGGGAGGCTCCAAGATAGCTCTCTGTTTCTGCTTTCCCAAGCGTTGAACGCGAATCGGGCTCCGTTGACCCTCATGGAGAAGCCGTCAGCCGGCTCTACGAACACGGCGCAAGGACTTGACCGCAGTGGGGTAACTCTTTATCATTATCGGAGTTATTCCCTCTTTTCCCCCGGGACGTGTATGTCAGATTTGCCATTCAACATCCTGCTCGTGGACGACGATTCGGCCACCCACACGTTCGTCAAACGTGCCCTCAGCGACGCGCCTTGCACCGTCGATATGGCGCTGAACGCAGCGGAAGCCCGGGATCGAATTCACGCTTCCGCGCCCCAATTGCTGCTCCTGGACATTGGCCTACCCGGTAAGGGGGGCCTCGAATTTCTCCAGGAGCTCAAGGAAGAGGAGTAATACGACGGAATCTCCGTCGTATTGCTCTCTGCTCAGGGCAGCCTGGACACCAAGGTACGAGGTTTGGATCTGGGGGCCGACGACTACCTCGTAAAGCCCATCCACCCAAGAGAACTCGCCGCCCGTGTCCGGTCGCTGATCCGGGAGAAGCAGAAACATGATGCCATCGTCGACGACTACAGGCATCTGGCCACACTTTCTCTCACCGATCCCCTTACCGGCGCTTACAATCGCCGGGCCCTGGACCGGCTGCTGAAAGCCCGCCTCGCGGAATCCGCCCGCTACGATATTCCCATCTCCTGCCTGATGTTCGACATCGATCATTTCAAAGACGTCAACGACACACACGGGCACGGCATAGGCGACCGCGTACTCAAGGAAATCGCTGTGCTACCGGTTTTTCGGCAGGAAGATGCGCTCATCCGGTATGGAGGCGAGGAATTCTTAGTCATCCTCTTTCATACCAATCGCGAGGGGGCGCACGTCTTCGGCGAGCGGCTCCGGACGGAAGTGGCTGCGAAATCGTTCAACTACGAAGACAAGCGGATTCACATCACGCTCAGCGCCGGGATCGCCACGCATCCCGAAGATCGCATGATCAAAGACTCGGAAACAATGCTCACCCTCTCCGATCGCAGGCTTTATGCCGCCAAGCGATCGGGGAGAAATCGCGTCATCTCCCGCGACTGAACCGTCACGCGCGGCGTCTTGCCATAGATCCGAAAAGTCCTGAAGAACTTAATCCAGAACGGAGAGGTTCATCAACGTGAGGCATTCAATCAGCAGTCCGGCATCCCTCCTTAAGACAGCAGTCTGTGTACTTCTCTTCACCGGCTCGTTTGCGGAAGCCGGCGACTGGCCCGACTGGCGAGGCCCCCATCGTACCGGTGTCTCATCGGAAACGGGGTTGGTCGAATCATGGTCGCCCGAAGGCGATAACTTGATCTGGCGCTCCGATTTTCAAGGTCGCTCCACGCCGGTCGTCCTGAACGGCCGCGTTTATGCGATGGGACGCACAGGAAAAGACATCACCGAGCAGGAGCGCGTCGCCTGCTTCGACGCCGGAACGGGCAAACTCCTCTGGGATCACACCTTCAACGTATTCGGCACCACCATCCCCTTCAACCGGGTCGGATGGTCTCACCTCGCTGGCGATCCTGAAACGGGCAACATCTACGCCTTTGGCGTCCAGGGGCTCTTTATCTGCTTCAACAAAGATGGCAAGATCCTCTGGCAGCGCTCTCTTACCGAAGAATACGGGCGAATCTCCGGCTATGGGGGACGCAACCAAACGCCTCTCATCGACGGCGATCTAGCCATCATCAGCTGCCTCAGCAGTTCATGGGGGGCTCAGGCGCCGGGCCGACACCGCTACTTCGCCTTCGACAAGCGCACCGGAGAACTCGTCTGGGTAGGGCTACCCGGTGGGCGTCCCTTCGACACGAACTACTCCACACCCGTCGTAGCCGAAATCGAAGGGCGTCGCCTCCTCATCGGTGGCAACTCCGACGGCGGCGTCCACGCGATGAACATCGGCACCGGGGCGAAGGTCTGGACGTTCAAGCTGAGCAAGCGCGGCCTGAACACCAACGTCGTTATCGATGGAAACCGGATCTACGCCGCGCACAGCGAAGAAAACTGGGACAGCGTGGCCATGGGCCGGGTTGTCTGTTTCAGCGGGA
>Ga0114996_10004863_pt1 | contig 15952 bp, 14 predicted proteins | sample ArcticOcean_MG_C_4_FD_87039 | JGI IMG/M metagenome (GOLD analysis project Ga0114996, IMG submission 87039) | Marine microbial communities from western Arctic Ocean - ArcticOcean_MG_CB4_134 | ecosystem: Environmental > Aquatic > Marine > Oceanic | place: Arctic Ocean: Canada Basin | collected...
TCGCCGACGATATGCGCGTCATCGTGGCCGGTGGCGCCGTCATGCCCGTCGCCCACAATGTGGGCGTCATCGTGGAACACCGTCCCATCGTGGCCATCCACGCCGACCGTATGCGCATCATCGTGGCCCGTGGACCCATCATGGCCCTCGCCGACGACGTGGGCATCATCGTGCGCGCCCGTCCCGTCATGCCCGTCGCCCACGATGTGGGCGTCGTCATGGACAGTGCCACCAGCGTGTCCGTCCCCCACGACATGCGCGTCGTCGTGGGCGGTGGCGCCGTTGTGGCCCGCCGACTCCATCACGTGGCCATCGTCGTGCGCGCCAGACCCGTTGTGCCCGTCGCCCACAATGTGACCGTCATCATGTCCCCCGCCGCCGTCGTGCGCGTGGCCGAGCACGTGCCCGTCGTCGTGGTCCGTCGCACCAGGGTGGTGAGCCTCCGCGTCATGCTCCGCGTAGGCAACGGTTCCAGGCCAAACGAACGCGATGAGCAGGAAGGCAATCCCTACGATGAGAAAGAATGGCAGCGAGAGATGTTTCACTGAAAGATGCATTTCGGCAATCCGTTCCTGCTCCGCAACTGTTCTCTTCATTATCGGCAGGGTTTCGATCTGCTTGACTCGTTGGTCCTGGGCGCGCCGTTGCGGGGCTGAGCGCCGCGATGAGAGCGGCTGGCGCCTCTTCTCCCCGAGCGGGTACGGCAACGCTTCGGTTGACTGCGGGTCAAGACGCGATCGACCGGCACGATCCCGCCATCGTGTCTGCGGTCGCAGCGTCACGAGTAAACGGGCAGTTCCAAGGCCCGAGACTCACTCGACCGGTGTGCAAGGCGGACCGCTGCCCGTGCGGGCGCTGGTATAGGTGCAACGCAGTTCGATGTCGCCGATGGTGATGCGCAGCATGATCATCGTGGTGGGGTGCGCGATCCCGACGTGGTTGCAGTTGTGGCTCCAGACCAGCGTGTCCGTCCTCGTACCGCTGACCGAGCCGCAGTCAGTGCCCGTCCAGACGAAGGAGGCGTCGACGGTGGCCGGCAGGTCGACGAGGCGATAGGTCGTGATCGGCGCGGACAGCACGGCCTTGATGTGGGGGGCCACACAGGTGCCAATGATGACGGTCTCGACTCCGAAGTGCTTCAACACGCGTTTGGAGGTGGTAGGCCGTGCCGTGGGGGCGATGAAGGTCTCGTCCCTGGTGGCGTTCACCACCCCGAAGGCATCGAATTCCCCATGAAGCACCCGAATCTCGAGATCTGAGATGTTCTGGGTTGCACGCTGGAGGTCGGCAAACGCCGCGGGATTCTCTTCGACGAAGAGGCATCATACGCGGAGCCGCTTTCCTCGGTCGGCGGCACGAAGGGCACCTGCGGCGTCTACCTCTTCGATGTGACCGATCCGCTGGATGTGTCGATTGTGAGCCGGATCATCGAATCGGGCGCTTGGTGCTCCGTCCAGAACACCTTCGTCGACACCGACAATCTGCACCTCTACATCGCCGCCAATGCCTCCGCGGATCTCCGGGTCTACGACATCTCGACGACCGCCAAGGTGGCGGCCCCGGTCCAGCTCGGGACGTACCAACCCGAGGCGGGGCATGATCGCCTCGACGGGATCTCAGGATTCGGGCGTCGTTCGGTGGGTCGAGGACGCCCAACGGTCAGAGGCCATAGAATCGCGATCCTGCGGGCAGATCGCGGGAGTGGTGTCTTTGGTCAACTGATCGGAATCGCGCTCGATCTTTCCTGGCCGCGCGAAGCGGCGACGCCAAGGATGCAGCTTGCGTTAGCCGCCCCTATCTTTGCCTGAGTCAAGCTCCGAGCAGGAGGTCGCCATGCCAGACAACGAAACGTCGACGCTGGAACGGATGACGAAGGCGGCGCGCCTGTTCGTCGCGGGGCTGGACGACGGTCAACGCGCGCTGGCCTGCGAGTCGCTCAGCGACGAGGAAGAACGCCGGCGCTGGTACTTCACGCCCAACGTGCGCAATGGGGTGTCACTGCCGGATCTCAGTGCGCCGCAGCAGCAGTTGGGGCACCGGCTGCTGGCCAGCGGGCTGAGTCACGGCGCGTACGTGACGGCGACCACGATCATGGGGCTGGAGAACGCGCTGGATCTTCAGGAGCGGTGGGGGGCGGGTGGACGCCTAGGCGCGGGCGATGATCTGCGCGTTCGCGATCCGAACCGCTACTACTTCTCTTTCTTCGGCGACCCCAACGACGACGACTGGGCCTGGCGCTTCGGTGGCCACCACGTCTGCGTGCAGTACGCGGTGGCGGGCGGCCAGATCGTTTCGCCGACGCCCACCTTCTTCGGCGCCAACCCGGCCGAGTCTCCCTTGGGCGGCGGCTACACGCTGCGCCCGCTGGCGGGCGAGGAAGATCTGGCGCGCGAGCTGGTGCAGCTTCTGTCCGCCGAGCGCCGCGCCCAGGCCGTGCTCTCCCCCGTGGCGCCGGACGACATCATGCAGGGGAACCGGCCCCGCGTCGAAGACGGGGTCTTCCCGGTGCCCGGCTGGGAGATGATGGGCACGGCGGCCGACCCGGAGGCGCTGGCGCGACGCCGGGCGCGGGCCGGATTGGATGAGGCGTCGCTCGAGGCCACGCGCTTCACCTTCGCACCCAAAGGGCTGCCAGCCTCGGCGATGTCGGAGGGGGAACGCGATGCCCTGCGCGCGCTCATGCAGCAATACATTGCGCGGATGCCGGCCGACCTGATGGAGGCAGAGCACGCGAAGATTCGCGCCGACTTCGACGCGATCCACTTTGCTTGGGCCGGGGGGATGGAACGCGGCGCGGGGCACTATTACCGCCTGCAAGCGCCGCGCTTCTTGGTGGAGTACGACTGCACCCAGAATGACGCGAACCACATCCACTCGGTCTGGCGCGACCCGGAGGGCGACTTCGGCGGCGATGCGCTCGCCGAGCATTACCGCGCCGCCCACGGCTATGCGGCAACACGATGACGAGATCGTGTGGGGACCGCTTCTCAGACGGGAACGTCGATACCTTCCAGCTCACCGGTCGTGGCGCCGAATAAGAGGCGTCTGCCTCTAGGGCCTGAAGCCCTCGCGGTTGAATGGCTCGTCGCGCCACGCCAGGGCGGCCTTGAGCCCCTTCTCACTCGAGAGGCGACCGAACTCCCCGGCGCCCGGTCGCAGGCGACTACTGAGGGCGTGCCATTGGGGACCGGTGTTCAGGGCTGTGCGGATGCCCATGATCTCGTAGGACTGGTTGAGGGCGAGCTTGTTCGCGGCTAGCAAGTCGGGGGCGATGCTGGCGAGGGCGCGTACCTCGTGCATCACCTCCTCCTCGAGCTTGTCGGCCGGGAAGCTCTTCGCGATCCAGCCCCACTCGGCCGCCTGCTGGCCCGTGATGCTGTTCCCGCTGAGCTGGAGGTATTTCGCGCGTGCCATCTGCAACTTCCACGGGAAGTAGATGAGATCCGGGGTGGTCATGCCCCGCATGGGCGGGTAGCCAATCTTGCAATCGTCCGCGGCGAAGGCGATGTCACACATCGACATCAGCTCGGAGCCGCCCGCGAGGCAGTAGCCGTGGACCATGGCGACGACGGGCTTGAGCAGGTCCCAGATGGTCATCCAGTCCCGGACGCAGCTGCGAGCGAAGGGGTCGGTCCAGCCATCAAAGTATTTCTCTGAGATGAGGATGCCAGCGCGCGCATCTGCAGGTTGGTTCGGCGTGATGTCGTAGCCCGCACAGAAGGCTCGCCCAGCACCGTTCACGAGGATGACCGTTACGTCGTCGTCTCGCTCTGCCACTTGGAGCGCGTCGACGAACTCGCCACGGAGGTCGCGGTTCAGCGCGTTCAGCTTCTCGGGCCGGTTCAGCGTGATGCGCGCGATGCGGTCGTTGGTGGAGTAGAGAATGTTCTCGTAGTCGGGCATGGGGACCTCCTGAGAGTCGGCCGGGATTGTCGCCTCACCCTACCGCAGTGACTCTGAGGGCCGCGGCCGGGTTGCGGCCGGCGGCCGCCGGTCCTGAACCGCGAATCCAAGCGGCGCCGCCTCAGTTCCCAGGTCGACGATCAGGTCTCGATCGGCAGAGCCCCGTCACCGAGCGGCGCATCCGGATAGGCACGTTCTTACGAGTGCTGACCCCGCTTGCGATCGACGAGTGCCGGCGCTTGCTCGGCTGCGGCGCGAATCAACTGTCCCAGCTTCGGGTGTTCGGGCTCCAGGTCGACCGGGAGGCTTTCGCGGCGCAAGGTTGCGCTGGTCGTCGGCCCGATCGACGCGATCACCGCGCGCTGGAGCGCGCGCCGCACCTCCTCGTCGAGCCCCAGTCGTGCGGCGATCTGGAGCACATGGACAACTTGTTGGCTGGACGTGAAGAGGACGACGTCGATGCGCCCTGCGGCGATGCTCCGGACGTTCGCCTCCAGCGGGGCCGTGTCTGTCGGCAGGCCCCAGCGATAGATCGGTGCGCTGGTGACCGTCGCGCCCCGTGCCTCGAGTCCGGCGACAAGATCGGGGTTCGGCGCGCCATACTCCTGGACGGCGACGGGGACCCCTGCCACCGGCACCTGCGCGTCGATCAGGGCGAGAATGTCGCGCCACGTATTCGGCTCGGGCACCTGATGGGTGGGTCGAAGCCCCCAGTCCTTGAGGACGGCGGTCGGCTTTGGACCGCGGGCGATCGTGATGCAGGTCGCCAACGCCCGGAGGAACGGATCGCGGCCGACGGGGCGCTCGATCGCATCGACGAGGAGGCGCAGGCCCACGCCGGTCATCAGGATCACGACATCGAACTCGCCCGCGATCACCTGACGTGCATAGCGCAGGACCCGATCATCGCCTGCCAGGGGGATCTCTCGCATCGACGGGCTCACCGAGGCGACGGCGCCGGCCCGCGTCAGCATCCGCTCCACCTCCGCGGCTCGCCGGCTCTCGAAGGCCGCCACCTGCAGGCCAGCGAATGCATCGTGGTTCGGCATGCCTAGCTTCCTCGCATCCGCCCTCACCGGGGTCTGACAAACGTGGCCCGTGCTCAGAGTCCGTCCGCCACAAGCGGCTGCGCTCGTGCCGATCATACGCCCCTCTCGAGGGACTCCGCGCGCATTGGGTACGCGAGCGCGTCCCTAGGCAGGGCCGGGGTCCGGCGGCGCGACGTCGGCCGAGAGGAGAAGCCCACTGCGCGCCGACGCGGGGGGCTCGCCGCTCGCCCGCGCGACCCAGAATCTGCCGCTGGCGAACTGCAGTGCGTACCACCCACGTGCCCGAAGATCGGCTGTCTCCTCGAGCAGGCCGAGATAGCGCCCGGCGATCGGATTCGCGGACGCGAAACGGACGGAGCCACCGCTGACGTGGTGCTTTCGGGTAAGGTCCTGCGGCTCGCCATCGATCGCGAAGACCGTCACCCACTGTGCACTCCCGTAGGCGGTTGGGTGTGAACCGTGAGCCATGCGCCCATTCTAGGCCCAGGAATCGTCCGTCGGGGCCTCGGTCTTCGTCGGGGAAGGCGTCGCAGCCTTGCCTGCGGTCACCGAAACCGACGCAAGGTCAGGATCTCAGCCGCGATGGTCGTGTCACTGCGAGAGTGCCCTGGCGTCGCGGCCGAGCGGACCGCCTGCCGGCCAGCATGAGGTTGAGTGGTGCAAAGTCCGGCCGGTGGAATCGTGAGATCATTCCTGCTGATGCGCGTGAAAGGTGCCCGCGCACCGAACGCGTCCCAGGCGGCGCAACGTTGAACGGTGTACGGAATTCGTGAGCAGACGGGTCCGTTCGCGAGGCGGTCCTTCGCGCCCCGTGTCTTCAATTTGCGGTCCGCGCCACTGGTTCCCCCAGCGTCTCCATCAGTCGGTTCGCCCAGCAGAAAGCTGCGGCCGAGAGCGTGAGGTCGATCATCTCGAGGTCAGGCGGAACGATGGGGTGCCCTGCCCCGGCTGCCGCCAGCGCCGCGTCTTCAGGCCGGAGATGGGACGCGACGATGACGACGTCTAATCGCCGCACACGGCTGGACCGAGGTAGCCGGATAGGCGTCCGCTCGCCGGACGCCACACGATGGCTTGATCGTGGGCTCATCGTCCAGGAAAATACGTCGCCGGAGGCGTTACGTGCCGACAGATTCCATCAGGAAGCGGGTCGCCATCCTTGGGACCGGCTTTGGAACCCAGGTGACCGCCCCTGCCCTCCGGGCCGAAGGCTGGGAGATCCGCGCCTTGTTCTCGCGACGCCCCGAGCGCGCGCAGGAGATTGCTGACAAGCTCGATATCCCTCACCACACCGCCGACCCCGACGATATCGTCGCTCGCGACGATATCGATGCCGTGGTCGTCTCCACACCGACGTCCACGCACCATGCCATCGTGCTCGCGGCCCTCGCAGCCGGAAAACATGTCCTCTGCGAGAAGCCGTTCGCCGCCAACCTGCAAGAAGGCCGCGAGATGGTACAGGCGGCCCAGGATTCGGGCGTCACCACGATGTGCAACTTTGAGTTTCGCTATGCCGACCACCGGCTTCACATCACGCGTCTCTTGCAAGACGGCCTGATCGGCGCCCCGCAGTCGGCCGTCGGGACGCTGTATTTCGCGCGGCCGATGGCGAACGCGGCGCTCGATTGGCGGTCCCAGGTTGAGATGGGGGGCGGGGCGCTCAACGAGCACGGGTCGCACTATTTCGACGCCCTGCGCCTCTGGATGGGCGACGTCGTGAGCATCTCGGCACACGTGGCTACGCACGAACCAGAGCGTACCGATCCCGATACAGGCCAGCAGCTCGCGGCAGACGCGGACGATTTCGTCGCCGCCACGCTGACCTTCGCCTCCGGCGCCGTGGCGACCGTGAGCATCGTTTGGAGTGACCACGTGCCCGCCACTGGGAGTCTGCATCTCACGGGCCCCGGGGGGACGATCTCCCATCACGGGCCAGCCGGCCTCTTCGCGCCGGGGCCGGTCAGCCATACGCCACCCCTTCCCCGCAACGCCCGGGCACCCGACGCCCCCACACTGCTTCCGCTACCCCACGACATCGAACCGCTGCCGGGGCCCGCAATCGTCGCCGCATCACGGCGCCTTCTCCGCGATTTCGAGCGCGGCATCCACGATGGGACATCGCCCGCCCCCAACTTTGAGGACGGCCTTCGGACTCAGGCGATCCTGGATGCTGCGCGGGAATCGGCTCGCAGCGGACAAGTCGTCCGCACCGCCGATATCTGATCCAGAGAGCGGTCGACGCTAGCCGTGTCCAGCGCCATGGGGGGCACGATCCACACATCGTGGGGTTTCGTGATCTGGAGCAAAGGATGATGCCAACCGGACGCGCTCCCCCGTAGACTGCTCCAATCTGGAGAGCGAACTCATGGTGGTCGCGCGTTTCGAGATCATCCGCCGCTCGCCGTTCGAAGGCGGCGCGCCTTTCGGCGCGGCAGGCCCCTACGAGCGGGTCGACGCGCTCGCACACTACGCCGTCGATCCCGGGATCGCCGCGAACTCCGGAATTGTCGATCTCGGCTCCGCCGAGCGGGGCAGCGACGGTTTGGTGCACTTCGACGGCGACGTCACGATTCTCCGCCCGGTCGATCCCGCGCTCGGGCAAAGGGCGGCGCTTGTCGAGGTGCCGAACCGCGGCCGCCGCACGGCGATGCGGCTCTTCAACCGTGCCCTCACCGAGGTCGCCAACGACGGAATTCCGCCCGGAGACGGCTTCCTCTTCCGCCACGGCTGGACCGTCGCTTGGTGTGGTTGGCAGTGGGACGTCCCGCGCGACGGGATTCGAATGGGGCTGCGGGCCCCGCAAATCATCGACGGCGCTGGCGCGGCGCTCGCCAGCCCCATCCAACTGCGACTCCAACTCCCGCAGCGCGTGACGTCCGTCGACCTCACCGATCATCACGTCGGCGTGATCGGGGGCCACGAGCCAATTCCCAGTTTCGATGTTGATGATCCGGGCGCCCGCTTGCTGGTCCGGGATGGCCTGTGGGGCACGCCTGAGGAGATCCCGCGCGACCGCTGGCGCTTCGCCCGCGAGGACGACCGGGGCGAGCCAACGCCCGACCCGCGCTCCATCTGCCTCGACGGCGGATTCGATCCGGGCCGCATCTACGACCTGGTCTACACGACGACCGCCTGCCCCGTGGCGGGGGCCGGTCTCCTCGCGGTCCGCGACCTTGGCGCCTTCTTGCGTTCGGCCGCCGCCGCCAACCCCTGTGCGGGCGAGCTGGATCACCTTTGCGCCACCGGCCAATCGCAGTGCGGCCGATTCCTTCGCACCTATCTCCATCTCGGTCTCAATCGCGCGGAAGATGGCACGCAGGTCTACGACGGGATCCTGGCACACGTCGCGGGGGGTCGCCGGGGCGAGTTCAACCACCGCGGCGCTCAGCCCTCCGTGCAGCCCACCCCCAGCTTCGGGCACCGCTTCCCCTTTGCCGACGAACCACAGCGTGACCCCCGCAGCGGCAAGAGCGAAGGCCTCCTCGACCAGCAGCGTCGCTCGGGCCCTCTGCCAAAAGTCGTCTACACGAACACCGCCTCCGAGTATTGGCGGGGCGACGGCTCCCTGGCGCACACTTCGGTCGTCGATGGAGCGGACGTCGATCCGGCCCGGACCACCCGGCACTACCTGTTTGCGTCAACCCAGCATGGTCCTGGGACCCTGCCCTTCGCCGACGCGAGCCTCTTCGGCACCCGGGGCGGCAACTCCTTCAACATCGTCGACTACACGCCGCTGATGCGAGCGGCGTTGACGAACCTCCTCGCCTGGATCGCCGCGGGCACGGAACCGCCACCCAGCGCTGTGCCTCGGTCTGATACTCAAACTGCGCTGCCGCGCGAGGAGGTGCTGCGGGCAATCTCCCGTATCCCGCAAGTCGCACGACCGGAGGACCGGGGCTTGTGGACGTTGCATCTAATGGACCTCGGACGGGGAGAGGCGCGCGGGGTGGGCGACTACCCGGCGCGCCCCGTCGGCGAAGCCTATCCATGCTCCGTGTCGGCGGTGGACAACGATGGGAACGAAGTTGCCGGTATCCGCCTCCCCGAGGTGGCGGTCCCGCTCGCTACGCACACCGGCTGGAACCCCCGCCATCCCGACAACGGAGCGCCCGAGCAGATCCTGGACTACATGGGCTCGACGGTGCCGTTCGCCCGCGACGCCGCCGAACGCGCAGCCTCGCACGATCCGCGCCCCTCCATTGCCGAGCGGTACGTCGACGCCACCGACTACCGCGCTCAGGTGCGGGCGGCCGCTGAAGCCCTGGTCCAGGCCGGTTACCTACTCGCCGAGGACGTTGAGACCTGCGAGCAGATCGCATTCGAGCGCTACGAGGCCCTCACCACCTGAGCTGGAAGCGGGCGAAGCTTCCGGAGCGTCACGATCCCGCCATCGTGAGACCGTCTCAGCGCAGCGATCGGAAACTGGCGCGAACCTCGTTCACGAACGTCTCGGGTTGCTCGAAGGCCGCGAAGTGCCCTCCCTTGTCGCGACCCACAAGGAAAACCCTTCAGAAGTCTCGGCGGGCAGTCGATGATCGTAGTATGGCGGTCCTTCAACACCGTCGATCGCGCAAACGTCGGGAAACCGAGTGACGTGAGCCCACGGGTCCCTCGTGGGCGGTCAGGATCAGGATCATGCAGCTATGGATGCCCGTTCTGACGGTAATGGTCGTGGTGATCGGGGCCTGCTCCGGCGCCGATAGCGAGACAGCCGACCTGCTGAACCAGACGGCGCCCGCGGACGATCCATCCTCCGCCGCGCCCCTGGTCCGCTCGAATCCCGTCCCCCGTGATGGCAGGGCCGCATCGGACCCGCCGGACCACGCGGCGGACTCCGAGGATGCCCTCGCTCCCCGGAATCGAACAGACCAGCTCCCCGAAGCGAGCGCCTCCCCTACCGGCACCGCGACCCAGGCTGACGCCCCGGCTGCGGATGCGACACCGCCACGCCTGCAAGGCCCAGCCGAGATCCCGCCCGCCACCGCCTCGGCGATGACCCGACCACCGGCCGAGATGGCGGGCATCAACGCCCTCCACGACTCGCTTCGTGCCGAGACCCGCCGGGTGCGCTTCGGAACGCACGCCGATCCGGCCACGGTGACTCTCGGTCCGACCGACGGCGGCCTCCCGCGGTATCCCCCCTACGACGGCAAGAACAGCCTCAACTTCAAGATGCCGCTGGGGACCGCCGTGCTCGCGCCCCTGGACGTGCAGTTCATCGGGTTCAAGAACCGCAGCGCCCGCTACCGACAGGATACGGACGCCCCTCGCCTCGAGCCTTTCGACGACCTCGAACTCTGTTTCGAGGCGGTCAGCGACGACTGGCCAGGCTTGGTGTTGTGCGTCTATCACCTCCACACCACGCCTCTGCTTCAGAGCCATCTGCAGCATGAGAGCTGCGGGATCCAAGAGCAGTGGGATGGCGGCGGCGCCGAAGCGGGCCGGATCTACTATCTGCAAAACAGCACCGAGTGGTCACGGGGAGATCCCGAATCCTGCGACCCGCTGCTCGGATCCATCCTGACCCGGGGTACGATTATTGGGTACTCGGGCCAGGTCGGAAACAATCCGCATGTCGGCTTCCGGTTCAAGGTGCGCTCCACCGAGCGAAATCCGCTGACCTACGACGGCGATCCCTACGGCCATTGGGTGCAGCCCGCCGTCTTCTTCTACTGGCAGTGCCTCGCGCCGGACGCGGTTTTCCAAGCTGGCGTCCTCGCCTACCCGTTCGACTGCGCACTCGTCCCCGAATAAGTGCGGGATCCGAACTGGCACAACTGCCCCATGCCTAGACGCGCACCAAGCCCGAGCGCTTACGATGACAACATCGTGCCCATCGAAGCTAGGCTCTCCCGAACAGCAAGGAGAGAACCGAATGACTACCCCACGCAGCGCCATGGAAGAAGTTGCGCCCCGCTTGGCCGAACTCACCGCCGACGTCCTGTTTGGCGACATCTGGGAACGGCCCGGCTTATCGAAGCGCGATCGCAGCCTGATCACCGTTGCCACGCTGATGGCGCTCTATCGAACAGATCAGCTCCGCGGTCACATCCGTCGTGCCGAGGAGAACGGTGTGACCCGAGACGAGCTGGCGGAACTCATCACGCATCTCGCGTTCTACGCGGGCTGGCCCAACGCGGTGAACGCCGCAGCGGTTGCCAAGGAGGTCTTCGCCGAGGCCTAGACGACCCGATTCGTCGAGGTCACCGCGAGGAGCCACGTTCGGGCCATCGTGTCGCTGACGCCTGAAGCGCTCACATCGACGTAGAATCGCTGCGTCTGCGAGCCTTGACCCGTGCCGGCAAGGGTGCAGCAGCACGTCTGTGCCCGCGCGGCCGCGTGCGCCGAAACGACCGCCCGCGCGAGCAGGAGAACGCCATGACCTGGGAACCGGAGTTGAACCGACTCAAGCTCGTGAGGGAGCTCGGCAAACGTATGGGGGGACCGGAAGGGATCGAGAAGCAGCGCGCCCAGGGCCGGCTCACGGTCCGCGAACGCATCGACCTGCTGGTCGATCCTGATTCGTTCGAGGAGACCGGCACCACCCACGGCGCCGTGAAGTGGGACGACGATGACAATCTCACCTCGTTCCGTCCGGATTCGACCGTCCGCGGTTTCGGCAAGATCGACGGGCGCGCCGTGGTGGTCGAGGGACAGGATTTCACGATCCGGGGCGGCGCATCGGACGGCGCGATCACGAACTACGGCCGCAACCTGACGGCGATGGTGCCGGACCTTCGACTCCCCCTCGTGCGGTTGTTAGACGGCGCCGGGGGCAGCGTCCGCAACTATGACATCGACGTCCAGATCGGTACCGCCGCTTCGATCGTCCACCACCGACTGGAAGATCTCGAGGAGCGGCCCGTGCAGATCAGCGAGACCGGCGTCCCGGGAAGCTTTGACCTCCCCAAAGACTTCGATGACTCCGAGATCGTGCCGAGTGCGCGGGACGATCTCCTCAGTTCGCTCGCCAAGGGGAACCTGCTGGCGCAGGTACCTGTGGTCTCGGCGGTCCTCGGCTCGGTGGCCGGAGGACCGGCGGTGTTCGCGGGAGACTGCCACTTCAGCGTCATGACCAAGAACAGCGAGACGTTCGTGGGCGGTCCGCCGATGGTCAAACAGGCCCTCGGCGTGGAGATGACGAAGCAGGAACTCGGCAACTACCTCGTGCAAGCAAAGACGGCTGGGGCGATCCACAATGTCGCTGAGGACGAGCAGGACGCATGCAGCCAGATTCGCCGCTTCCTCTCCTTCTTGCCGACCAACGTCTGGCAGTTGCCGCCGCGGATCGAGCCGAACGACGACCCGAATCGGCGCGATGAGGAACTGCTGGACCTCATGCCTCGCAACCGACGCCGCCCCCACGACGTTCGCAAGCTGATCCGCATGGTCATGGACGAGGACAGCACCTTCGAAATCAGCGAGCTCTACGGGCGCGAGCTGGTCACGATGCTGGCGCGAATCGACGGCTTCCCCGTCGCCGTCATGGCGAACGACGCTCGCCACAACGGGGGCGCGATGACCGTACAAGCGTGCATCAAACTCGAGCGCTGGGTCGACTTCGCGAATACGTTCCACCTACCGATCGTCTACTTCTGCGATGTGCCCGGCTTCATGGTGGGTCTGCAATCTGAGAAGGCCGGGATCATCCGTTTCGCCAACAAGGCGATGTACGCAGTCCGGGAATCGACGATCCCGTACGTGACCATCGTCACGCGACGGCTGTATGGGGTGGCCGGATGGAGCGCGAAGACGGGGCACCTCGGCGTCAAGTACGCGTGGCCGTCAGCCGAGTCTGGCTCGCTCGTCGCCGAGGGCGGGGTGATGGCGGCGTTCAAACGGGAAATCCTGGCCGCTCCTGATCCGGACGCCAAGCGCAAGGAGCTCGAGGAGCGGTACATCAAGATGGCGTCGGTACTCCGACAGCCGGGCCAAGCCGCCCCGATGGAGATTCTTGATCCGCGTGACACCCGCCCGGCCATCATCGGCTACATCCGCAAGACCCACGCGGTCAACGCAACCCAGCTCGGACCAAAGATCCGCGTCGGGATGAGGCCGTAGCCTAGGCCGTTCAGTGAAAGCGCGAGCGAAGGACACGATGAGGGCATCGTGCCGCGGGTGTTTCGCGCGTCGCGCCAGGCTCAGGGCCACGTCAGGCTCCGAAGGGAGCAGGGCGCGGACTCACACCGCTCTCCATTCCCGTCGTGAAAAAGCTCTGGGAGTCCTGCCGCCAGCAGGTCCTCGACCAAGGTTTAGCGCTGGGGGTCCGGGCCGTCGTCCCGCAACGGAGGACTCACTGACCTCAAGACGCGGTTCGGCTGGCGCGGGCGGTAGGCCAGACCTTGGGAATGCCGGTCCACAGTTGGCGCCGTCCGCTCAAAGATGAGGCAGAGTGCCCGCGGATCCTCTGGATTTGGGACCCGGATATGGAGGTTGACCCGCGGGCGGTACGCTAGCAGGCGCTCAAGCGGGGAGCCTTCTCGGGCTCGGCACCACAGTGAAGCGTCCGTCGCGGGGATCGGAACGCGCAGCGTGCTGGCGGAGCGATCGATGAAGAGTCACTGGCTCGTGGTGCTCGTTCTGGTCCTCGCGACCGTCCTCACGGCGTGCACGACGAAGGGCGAGACGCCGCCGTCCTCTCGCGGTACCCCCGCCGCTCTCGTGGATAGGGACGGTCCGCGGGACGATGTTGTTCCGGAGGCCGCAGAGCTGGATGCGCCGTCTCTGACCGAAGATGGCGACGTCCTGGAAGAGACCCCAGCGCCGCAGGCGGAGCCCGCTGAGGCTCGCGGTACCCCCGCCGAAAATGCGCCGGACGTGAACCAGGCGCCTGTGCCGCCGCGCTTCGAGTCGGCCACCTTGGTGCGCGTCGTCGACGGTGACACGATCGTGGTGCGGCTGGAGTCGGGTCATGAGGACCGCGTGCGTTACATCGGCGTCGACACGCCGGAGACAGTGGCGCCCGGGCAAGCGGTGCAGCCGTTTGGTCTAGAGGCATCGGCGCGGAACGCGGCGCTGCTGGCGGGCGAGGAGTTATTCCTGGAGAGGGACATCAGCGATCGCGATCGCTTCGACCGGCTGCTGCGCTACGTCTGGGTGCGGGATGTCGCGACGGGCGATCTGGTGATGGTGAACGAGGTGCTGGTGGCGGAGGGGCTGGCGAGCGTGAGCACGTTCCCGCCGGACGTGAAGCACATCGATCGTCTCCGCGCGGCCGAGGCGGAGGCCCGGGCGCGGGAGGTAGGCATCTGGCTGAACGCGTCGCGGCCGCCCTCTGACGTCGTGGCCGGGGGAGGGTGCGACGATGCCTATCCAGGGGTGTGCATCCCGCCTCCCCCTCCGGATCTGGACTGCGGGGACGTACCGTTCCGGCGGTTCGAGGTCGTCGGGGCAGACCCGCATCGCTTCGATGGAGACAACAACGGCCTGGGTTGTGAGAGCTAGGCGCACGGAGCAGACGACGACCGGGGCCCCGACGGCACCGTCACCCTCCTCTTCTCGGACATCGAGGACAGCACCGCCCGGACTGCGGAACTAGGCGACGCCAAGTGGATGGAGCTACTGCGCGAGCACAACGCTATCGTCCGCCAGCAACTCGCCGCGCACGGTGGCTATGAGGTCAAGTCGATGGGCGACGGCTTCATGCTGGCCTTCGGATCGGCCCTGGAAGGCCTGCGCTGCGCCATCGGGATGCAGCGGGCCTTCGCTGAGCACAACGCTGCGGCGGCCGAGCCAGTCGCAGTGAGAATCGGTCTCCACACCGGCGAGGCCATCCGTGAGGCCGACGACTTCTTCGGGAGCCACGTGAATCTCGCCGCTCGCGTCGGAGGCGCAGCCACGGGTGACGAGATCCTGGTCTCGGGACTGCTCAAGGCGCTGACGGAATCGGCGGGGGAGTTCACGTTCGATGACGGCCACGAGGTCGAGCTGAAGGGGATCAGCGACCCGCAGCGCGTCCACGCGGTGAAGTGGCGCTGACGCGCACGATGGGTTCATCGTGTCTCAACATCTTCGCGCGCTCAGTTCGGGACGTAGCCTGCGGGCGATTGGGGGTGTCAGGTTCTAATAGCCCTGAGGTTGAGCTCCTCCGCCGTGCGCTCCAGGAAAGCAACCACATCGTCCGGCCCGTCCGCCCCGCCACGGCGCGTCGGCAGCAACAACGGCAGGCGGGCCACGCCCAACGCCTCGTATTGTTCGACCGTCGCTGTGTCGACGGGGCGCGGGGGGGTGATCGAGATCTCCAGCGGCCCCAAGCTGGCCGGCCGCTCGACCTGCTCCGCCGCCTCCTTCAGGCTCTGCAGCGCGGTCGCGGTCGCTTCCGGGTCGAGCGCGAAGCCGTACCAGCCGTCGCCTTGGGCCACGGCCCGACGGAAGGCCGCCGGCGAGCCGCCGCCGATCACGATCGGCGGATGCGGTTTCTGCACCGGCTGCGGGTGCGACTGGATGCCGTGGAACGAGGTGAACTCGCCATCGAACGTGGGGTGGTCCTGCGTCCAGAGGGCGCGGATCGCTTCGATGTGCTCCGTCGTGCGCGGGCCGCGCTCTTCGTACGGCACGCCGATCGCCTCGAACTCTCGCCGCACATAGCCCACGCCGACCCCGAAGATGAGCCGCCCTTTGGACAGCACGTCGATGCCGGCCAACTCCTTGGCCAAGACGACCGGGTTGCGCTGGGGCAGCAGGATGATACCGCTGCCCAGCTTGACGTGTTCAGTGTGCGCGGCGGCGAAGGCGAGCGCCGCCACGGTGTCGAGCATGGGGGTCTCCGGCGCCGCCGGAGAGGGGGGCTCCTGCGGATCGATGAGGACGACGTGCTCGCCCGTCCAGACCGACTCGTAGCCCGTTCGGTCGGCGCAGCGAAGCACCTTCATCATCACACCCGGCTCGGCGATCGGGCCAATGTTGAAGCCGAAAATCCCAATCTTCACCGCGTCCTCCTTCGTTTCGTGGAAGGAGTCTACTGGGGCCCTCCGAGATTCGGACGCTGGACCGACAGATTAAAA
>Ga0114996_10004868_pt1 | contig 15944 bp, 13 predicted proteins | sample ArcticOcean_MG_C_4_FD_87039 | JGI IMG/M metagenome (GOLD analysis project Ga0114996, IMG submission 87039) | Marine microbial communities from western Arctic Ocean - ArcticOcean_MG_CB4_134 | ecosystem: Environmental > Aquatic > Marine > Oceanic | place: Arctic Ocean: Canada Basin | collected...
AAATTCCTTTGGTTGAGGTTCCTTGCCCTCTAGCACCGCGCGCGTCTGCTCTGCCAATTCTTCCATGGCACGCGCGCCCGCCCCGCTCACCGCCTGGTAGGTTGAAACAACAATACGCTTCACTTTATTTTTTTATAGAGCGGCCACACCACCACATCCATGATGATGGTGGAGCAGTTCGGATTCGCAATGATGCCCTTATGCCACTCCAGATCGTTGGCATTGATCTCCGGCACCACCAACGGCACTTCCGGATCCATGCGATAAGCCGAAGTATTGTCCACTACCACGGCACCGGCGGCCACGGCGTGCGGATTAAATTTCTTGCTCAGCGAGCCGCCCGCCGAGGCCAGTAGCACATCGATACCGGCAAAGCTATCTTCGGTCAATTCCTCGACTTTGATCTTGTCGCCGCCAAATTCGAATTCCTTGCCCGCCGAACGCGCCGAAGCCAGCAGACGCAATTGGCCAACGGGAAAATTGCGCTCGGCCAGTATTTCGAGCATCACCTGCCCTACCGCACCGGTAGCGCCCATAATTGCTACGTTGTAAGCGGCCATATTATGCTTGTCTCTCACCTACTAGGTATTCCATCAATTCGTGCCCATGTTCTATTTGTAAAGCCCCAGCGGCACCGGCCTGCTCGCCATAAGATTCAACACCATCGGCCGCAAACCCCTCGCCCCACAGTACAAACGGCACGGGCTCGCGGCTGTGCGTGCGCAAGGCGATAGGCGTGCGATGATCTGGGGTCATCAATACACGCGCGGTCTCGTATTTCTTTAAACCGTCCATAATCGGCCCGGCCACCAAGCGGTCAAAATCCTCTATAGCCTGCTGTTTGGCTTGCCAGTCGCCGTTGTGTCCAGCCTCATCCGGCGCTTCCACATGCACGTACACCAGGTCCATGCGCTCCAGAGCCTCGAGCGCGTACTCGGCCTTGCCAGAATAATTGGTGTCTAAATACCCCGTTATGCCCGGCACCTCGATAACTTCCAACCCCGCCGACAAACCGATGCCCCGCACCAGATCCACCGCCGATATCACCCCGCCGCGCAAATCGTGTTTCTCTTGCAGGCTTTGCAAACGCAAGGCCCGTCCCGATCCCCATAGCCAGATGGCATTGGCCGGTGCCTGCGCAGCCGCCACCCGTTTTGCATTGATCTCAGCACCCGCTAGAATAGGCTCGGCGGCCTCCATGAGCGCACGGATTTTTTCCTGGCCCACCCCCGTCGGCAAATGGGCGGCAATAGACTCGCCCATAATGTCGTGCGGCGGATAGGATACCAGCTCTTCGGGACCGTGCCTGTAGACCATGAGGTGTCGATAGCCAACCCCGGGGTAGAAGCGGATATCGTCGCTACTCAATGCCGGTGCCAGCGCCGCAATCAATTCGGCGCCTTCTTCGCTGCTAATATGGCCGGCACTGTAATCGACCAGCGTATCGCCGTCGCGCTGGATCAGATTGCAGCGGAAGGCAATCTCATCATCGGCCAATTCGACACCCATGCTGGCCGCCTCCAATGGCGAGCGCCCGGTGTAGTGCACACGACTGTCGTAACCAAAGATCTCTAGATTGCCAATGTCGCTGCCCGGATGGCGCTCTGGTGGAATGATCTGCACCAAGCCGCAAGTGCCTTCGCGAGCCAGGCGATCCATATTGGGCGTGGCGGCTGCTTCCAATGGCGTCTTGCCAGCCAATTCATCCAGCGGGTAATCGGCCGCTCCGTCCGGCACCAGCACTACGTATTTCACCTTAGAGATCCTCCATGCGAATGCGCCGCACCTCGTCTTCGACCGCTGCCAGTGCATTCATTGCGCCCAACGCTCGCTGCATGGCCTCTTCCCGAGCTTCGTGGGTGACAATCAGCAACGGCACCGATCCACCTTCCAAATCGCGCTCCTTCTGCAGCAAGGAAGCGATGCTGATGCGTTCTTCGGCGAGAATGCGCGCTATGCTTTCCAGCACACCGGGCTGGTCGGCCACCACAAGGCGCAAGTAGTAGCGCGTCTCAATCCCGCTGATGGGGGCAATACGCATCGCCTCTTCGCCCAAGATCATATCGCCGATGGCTGACCCCGCACCGCAGACTTTGCGCTCGGCCAATTCCACCATATCCGACACCACAGCGCTGGCTGTGGGCATCTGCCCGGCGCCCTTGCCGTAAAATACCTGGGTATCCACGGCGCTGCCCACCACCTCGATGGCATTGTATTCGTTGTGGATATTAGCCATCAGCGAATCAACGGGTACCATGACCGGATGCACCCGCGCCTCCACCTGATCGCCCCGGTGTTTGGCGATGGCTAAAAGCTTGATGGCGTAACCCAATTCGCGGGCATATTCGATGTCGCGCCGCTCGACCTGCTCGATGCCCTCACAATAGATGTCGCCGCCCGTGCTGGTACAGTGAAAGGCGATGCGGCAAAGAATAGCCAACTTCTGCGCCGCGTCCATGCCGCTGACATCCATGGTGGGATCCGGCTCGGCATAGCCCTTGTCCTGGGCCTCCTTGAGGATCTCGGCGTAATCGCCGGCGCCGCGTGACATCTGGGTCAACATATAATTGGTAGTACCGTTGAGGATGCCGTAAAGCGACTCGACCTTATTGGCCACCAACCCATTGCGCAGCGAGCGAATAATGGGAATGCCGCCGGCCACGCTGGCCTCAAACATCAAATCGGCCCCATTCTGCAGCGCCAGATTAAACAATTCCTCCCCGTGCTCGGCCAGCAGGGCCTTATTGGCCGTCACCACGTCTTTGCCCTGTTTGAGCGCCGCGCTGATCCACTCATAAGCTGGTGCGGCTCCGGTCAACTCCACCACCATCTGCACCTGGGGATCGTCCACTACCTCCATGCCATCTGTGGTCAGCGGCGCCTTGAGTTCAACATCGCGCTGTTTAGTAAGATCTCCTACGGCTACCCGTCTAATCTCAAAATTTGCCTGTTCTCGGCGTCGCAACGCCGAGGGCGCATCTTGCAAAAGACGCACAATTCCACTGCCGACAGTACCCAATCCGATAAGTCCGACGCCTATTTTTTGCGTCATAGTAAAAGTCCCTCAAATGTTTGGTATGACTGTTCTTAGAACAGATTGAATATAGGGTAGCGCAGCCTTTCTTCGCAAGACATCCAAGGCTGGCATTAAGCCTTGGCGCACCACTCAAAAAGCGTCTGCCACTCGCGCCGCTGCAAATCTACCAAATCGTTGGGATTGCCCTCGTGTCGCGCTTGCGCCGCATCGACAAATTCGTGCGCATCATACCCTTCAATAAGGTCCATAGCCGGATGGTGCTCCACCTTATTAAACCAATAGTGGCTATTGGAAAAATCCCCTTCCCGGCGATGCATGATACCGTGCCAGAAGGACCCCGTCTGATCCTCAATGCCCTGAGACACGCGGTGACTGCGATCGAGCTCGTCGATATAGAGCCAAAGTGCGGCCTCCAGTGCCGGAGTCCCGACCATAGCCTCGTTTTTCACGATGCCTTCTACCAATTGAATCAATTCCGCCGTAGCGCCTTGCCCCACGACCAATTGGGCCATGGCCTGTTGGGGCGGCAGCGCGACAAAAAGTGGATTTAGGGCGTTAGTTATATTTGCGGGTAGATCCATGATATAACCCTCCTTAAGTAATGTTGGTGTTTGCCGATCAATTCTGTGCGTCCTTGAGCAACTCCGCCAGATTGCGTTCTGCCACCTGGCGCAAAGCATCTTCTTCGGAGTGCAAAGACAGAAAACGCTGATATGCCTGGATCGTCTTTGCCTCTTGGCCCATATGCATCCAGACGTTGGCCAGGTTAAAATACGCCTTGGCGTTGTCGGGCTGCACCGCCAATAAGCGCTCGAACAAGACCGCGGCCTCACTATAACGCTCTTGGTCTAAGCGCAGCGTCCCTAGACTGAAAAGTCCTTGTGGTAGTCGCGGCTGACGCGCCAAGGCCGCCTCATACATGAGTTCGGCCTGGCGCATTTGTTGGTTCTGTTCAAAAATGAAACCTAGATTGTAGTGATATTCGGCCACATCCGGCGCCAACTGCAATGCTTTCTGGTACGTCTCTATGGCTTTTTCCGTCTTTCCTGCGCCCCGATAAGCTTCGGCCAGCAATGCCTGGAGACCGCCGTCGTCCGGCTGCAATTCTACCGCTCGGGTCAACGCGGCAGTGGCATCTAGAAAACGGCCGTATTTCAAATAGATGCGACCGATATTAACATAGGGCACCGGCATCGAAGCATCGAGCCGGGCGGCCTGCTGGAAAGCCTGCAATGCCTGGCGCATATCGCCCTCGCCGTACCAGGTTTCTCCCAGCGCATTGCGCACCCGGGCGTCATCGCGACCTTGTTCTTGGGCGCGGCGGTAATATTGCCGCGCTTTGTCCCAGGTGCGACGCTTGCGCGCTTCATCGCCCAGGGCCAACCAGACGCCGCCTTCGTCCAGGCCGGCACGGCGATAGGCGTGGATGGCCATATCCTCCTTTTTCAGCGCTGCGTACGTTCGTCCTGTCAGCCACCATATTTCCTCCTGCTCGGGCCAGCGCTGCACCGCTTCCTGCAATACGGCTAAACTATTGTTCAATTGGCCGTCCAGACTGTAGGCCTTAGCCAATCCTTTATAAGATTCCAATAAAGTAGGATCCATATCGAGCGCCCGGCGAAAGGCAACGACGGCCGAATCGACCTTGCCCCACGCCAGCCAGACCGCCCCCATATTGTGGTAGACCTGGGTGTGTTCTTGCAACTTTAGGGCACCGCGATAAGTCTCCAGCGCTTTGGCGTAGCGCCCTTGTTCCTTATAGGAATTGCCTAAATTATTGTACGCGGCAAATAAATTGGGCCGCAACTCCAACGCCCGCAGAAAGTGGGCGTCGGCCAATTCGAATTTATCCTCGATCAAATACGCCGTGCCGATATTGTAATAAGCCCGGTCTATCTCTGGATCAATCTCCAATGCTTTTAAGCTGGTTTCAATGGATTCCTCTATGCGCATCTGTTCTAAGTAGGCTTTGCCCAAATTGACGTAGGGACGCGGCATCGCTGGCCCCTTGGCCACGGCATCGGCCCACAATACCTCTTCGTTTTCCCATATCTCATTGCGCTGGATACACAGTACCGCATAAACCAATAATATGATCCCCTTCAATCTCAATCCGCGCACCGATACCAACGCGGCCAGTGCCAGACTCGCCCCAACCATAGGTAAGTAAAGCCGGTGCTGGTTGACCAGCACATTGAGGGGAACCACGGCAGAGGGCAAGAGGGTCAGAAAAAACCAATACAAGCCGAACGCGGTGCTATTATCCCTCTGCCGTCCCGCCAGCAAAATCACCAATAGCGACACCAGCAACAAACCCGCCAGTAGAACATAACCGTCCGCAAAACTCGAACTGACTGAAAATTGCGGCTCGACACTTAACTGCGTCGGCATGACGCCGAGCCACAGATAATAGACCAGCGCTTTGAGTTGTGTCGCCCACTGCGCCACCAACCCCCGCACCGGCTCGCCCAGGGCCTTGCCGATAATCACTCGTGTACCTAGCACATAGAGCACACCCAACAGTGCCGGAGGCGCCAACCAACGCCAGTGGCGCTGCATGCCCTGCATCCACAGATAGACACCGGCCACTACCGGAAAAGTAATGGCGATGGACTTGGTCAACAGCCCGGCTACACAGCAAACAGCAAGTAACACCTGCTTACGTCCCGCCATCCCCTGCACCCGGCCCTGCAACACCAGCAAGAACGCCCCCAGGTAAAACACTGTGGATAGCAGCGAGGAACGACTGCTGATATAATTGACTGGCTCGCTCATCAACGGGTGTGCGGCAAAGAACAGCGCAGCCCACAGGGCGGCATCCCGCCCCAGCAGGAGCACGCTAACTTCCCAAAGCAACCACACATTGATTAGATGCAAGAGGAAATTTATCAGATGGTAACCGAAGACTTCGTATTCTCCGACTGCGTAATTTACCGCGTAGCTTGCCATCAATAAAGGGCGGTACATGCGCGCCTCGGGCAGCCCCGAAAACGTGCCCGCATCAACAAAGAAAGTGGGGATATTCTTCAGGGTGCGTATGTGCGGATTTTCCAGGATGGAATGTTCGTCGTCGTAGTGAAAGCTATTGTCGAAGGAGTTGTGGAAAGCCAGAAAGGTGCAGCAGAAGAGCACGATGTAGGCGCCGCGGCGCTGCTGTATCCACGTATTCATAAGTTCCTATGCCTTACCCAACGAACGCAGAATCTGCCTCAATGCCTGGCGGTCTTGCCCGTTGCTCCATAGGAGAGCGGCCAACACTACCCCGAAAACCGCACCGCCTCCCAGCAATTCCAGCCACGCCGACCCCTCCCAAAAAACGGCAAAACGAGCGACCAACGCGGCCAGCAAAGAAAAAGAACATAAACGCAACAAATAAGTCCAGGGCAACAAATCCGCCAGGCGCCACTTTAGATGCCAACTGATCATGCCTACTAAGAAAACGACCTGAACATAGGTCGAGATTACTGTGGCCAATGCGGGCCCAACAAGTGCCCATTGCGGCAAATATATTTTTAGCGTGTAGCTCAGAGCAATGCTCAAGGCCAAGTTGAGCCCTAAATCGCCGATGCTGCCCCACATAGCCCAGCGCGCCTTGCCCATACCCACCAGCAATGGATTGTACACGGCGATGCGCAAAGGCAGAGCGAGCAGGAAAATTCTGAAAATCCACTGAGCATCGGCATAGGTATCGGAGAAGACCGCAAGAACAACTGCACCGGCAAAGAAAAACAAAAAAAAGAATAGAGGCACCACAACCAGCGCCAAACGGGTGATGGCCTCACGCCATAGTTCGGCAATCTCTTGCAACTGCCCTGCCTTATAGAGGCGACTCACCTCTGGCACTAGCACCGAAACGACCGCAGCCAGTAGCAGACTGACCGGTACTTCGAGAGCCCCTACGTGATAGAGACCATATTCCTCGATCGTAAAAAAGAAAAGTACCACATAGCGATCGATATAGCGCGACAGGCTACCCACTGCATCGCTGCCGGCAATGGGCAACGCATAAGCCAGGTAGGAACGAAATCCTTGCCCATCTACCCAACGCCCCTCGGACCGCCCCAATGCGCCCACCACCAATCCGCTGCCCACTACCAAACGGACCATGCCCACAACTGAAAAAGCCGCTAGCACTTCGCCTACCGACCAGGCTAACACATTGCCGACAATAGCTACACCTACTAAAGCAATAGAGGCAATAAGGGCGAGGACTGCCTGCCAATTGTGACGGCGCGCAGCAATTAGAACGGGTTCAATCAAACCGCCGACGACAAGAGAAAAAATGTAGGGCAGGAAAGGCAGAAGGTCGACACGACCTCCCTTAGTTGCTATATCGAGTAGATCTACCAAACGTGCCCCGGTCAACCAGAGCAAAACAACCAGCGCAACTCCCGAAATGGCAAGAACGAGGAAAGTCTGGGCAACCAGCGCAGATGTATTGGAACGGCGCGGAAAGAAATAGAGCAGACTGGTGGGCAACCCTAGAAGAAAAATGGGCACCAGCGTATTCGCCAGTACCCAAATTGCACCAAAAGCGCCAAATTCCGCCTGCTCCCAGCTCGATGCCAGAATGGCGTTTACCGCAATAATGCTGACCGTGCTGGCAGCGCGCCCGACGGCGACGATGCCGATGCGGCGCGTCAGCCCGTCTTCTGCAGCCATATCATCCAGCCTTGGTCGCTAACACACAGAGGAAAGCGGGACGTCCGATGGCGCGATTGAAAAACCGGTCTACCCAGCGCCACCCCCAATAGGGAAGCCAGCTACTGCGGTGTGGGAAACCGCCTAATTCCAATAGTTTATTGTTGACCAATACGGTCTGTTGTGGAATCAAATGCTGGGCCCGCAGCAAAGCGCCCAAACTCTCCACATCAAAACGGTGCAGATGGGCGTTGCCCGGCGTCAGCTGGTTGCAGTGAATGCACAAGTGCTCGACGATGGTTTCGCGGTAGGGCACACTGACTAAGACCCGACCGCCCGGACGCAAAACTCGGTGCACCTGCGCCAGCGCCCCTTCAATATCTCCGAGGTGCTCGACCACCTCGGAGAGCACAACGGCGTCAAATACAGTGGATTCACTGGGAAGGTGGTATATATCGCCGACCTGAAAACAATCGACTGCAGGAAAGCGCTTCTTGGCCCCGGCTACACCGCGCAAGGCAATATCCATAGCCCACACTTGGGCGCCGGTCTTTTTGCATAGGGACGCCAACCAGCCCGTACCGCAACCAATGTCCAAAATGCGCTCCCCCGTGCGCAGCCCCAACAAACGCTCTAGAGTTTGCAGACGGCGGTATTCCGAAGCGTGGCGCTGTGGACTCAACTCTGCAGGATCGACAATGGCATCCGCATCTGCCCGATAGTGGGCGCGGTAATCGGCCAGCTGCACTTTATTACTTTTTTCTTGTGTTTCCAACGTTTACCTAGCGGCGTGACAAGCCCCCTACCCCCGTTAATTGCCTGTTTCCAGCAGCTTGTAAAAAAAGAAATATCCCGCCCACATCGCGCGATGCGGACAGGATAATAGGGCATCTAACCGGGTGGTGGTACGCTCAGGGTTCGCCCTCAGCTACAGCGGCAGAGAGCTGGACCCGCTCGTAAGCAACATCATCGGCATCAACGGGTTGCTTGAGACTCAATTCGAGATTGCGTACGGCGTCCCCTAAATGGGAAAGATGACTCTCCTTGTCCTGCACTTTGAGCTTGAGTGCTTCGAACTCGTCTTCAGCCTCGGCGAGCTTGACCCGCACTTCATCAATGTGTGGTTGAATGGAATGAAGTTTGGCCTTTAATCCCTTCAAACGCACAGAAGTGATAAATTTAGTTGATAGGACAGCCAAAAACGCCAGAAGTGTCCACCACATAGTACAGCCACTAACGGGGTTAAATTGAAAAAGTGAAAAAATATTGTATCGTCCCTAAATATATATAGGATATCTTCTTATGTCAACTTTCCCTTTTCAATTTAAGGACCGTAAAATTACAGATTCCCGCGTAAGGAGTCCAAAATGGCAGTGAGAATAGGTTTTGAAGGAATCGTCGTCGAATTGTAGCTAACAAGCGGACAAAATTGCCACCACAAGAAAAAATGGACCTCTTTTAGTGCCCTTTCTCGTTCCAATAGAAAACATCTTAAAGACTTTTAACCTATTGTTAAATAGGTATTTAAAATAAAAAAAGACTGCGCCAAAAATGCTTGGCACAATCCTTGCTATCCTATTGATAACTCTGAGTGGTACCCGCTAGCGCCCTTTTGGTGCGTCCCTCCCGGGACAATCTGAAAGGGCGCGTTTTTTTTCTAATCTTCCTCAATCACATCAAAGTCGTGAATGTCCTCGCCTGCCCTGGCCGAGAGAATATCCAACGCCGCCGTGGCACCATCCCCGGCCGAAATAATGGCCTGGATCTTTTTCATGCGCGTAGTCCAACCGACTACATAAAGCCCCTGCATCGAAGTGCGGCCGTTGCGATCGACTACAATGCCTTCAAAGTCTTTTTCCGCCACCAGGCTTTTGGCTAGATCGCCTTTGGGACCAGCCGCCAGGATCAGATACTCGGCCTCGTGGCGCTCACCAGCGGCCGTAGTCAGAGCAAAACCGCCGTCCGTCTTCTCTGCTGTGGTGACTTCTACATCTAATACTTCAGCGCCAAACTCGGTCACCTGCTGGCGGGAAATGCGCTGAAATTCGTCACCGGTCATCTTGGGAATACCCAGATAATTGTAGAGCATCGCTTTGTGCATGAGCGTTTCATCCTTGCCCAAAACCGTCACGCTCATATCGTTCTTTGCCAAAAAGAGCGCGGCACTTAACCCGGCTGGACCATCTCCTACAATCAATACATCGGCCATCTTCCACTCCTTTCCATTCTATAGATATCAACTATCTTTTGTAAACGCCGACTAAGATAGCCTGCTGCGCGCGGCGGTGTCAATATTTTCGCTTTAATTCGCCATCACCCAGCGACGATACTTTTCCCTATGACGCGCTTTCAAAAACTCGCCCTAGCCACGACCCTGGCTACCTTCTTGCTCATCGCTGTGGGCGGTTTTGTACGCGCCGCCGGCGCCGGCCTAGGTTGCCCCGACTGGCCCAAATGCTTTGATCGCTGGACTCCTCCTACCGATATCAGTCAATTGCCCCCCCACATCGATCCAGCATTATTTAATTTCAAGTTGGCCTGGATCGAATACATCAATCGACTGATCGGCGTAGTGATCGGTTTTCTCATTTTCGCCACTGCTATTGTCGCCTGGCGCGATCACCGCCACCAGCGCCGCATCTTCCTCCCCACTGTGGCCGCTCTCCTGCTGGTCGCTTTCCAAGGTTGGTTTGGCGGCCAGGTCGTGCGTTATGAACTCGACCCGCGCTTTGTCACCGTCCACCTCTTTGTCGCTCTCGTCATAGTCTTTCTCTTGCTCTATGCTACGCTCAATGGTTTCTTTGCCGCTCCTATGCCCTTGCGCACCCTGCCAGCACGGCGCCGTCGCCTCGCTTTGTGGACCCATATCGTCATCGCTGTGAGCCTAGTGCAAGTCGTTCTGGGCGCCCTGGTGCGCGGCAACATCGACTTGCTCATCGAAAACATGCCCCAACTAGCCCGCCATCTCTTACTCGAAGAGGTCGGCCTGCTCGACTACTTGCACCGCGATACTGGGCTCCTGGTCTGGTGCGCCTGCTGGGTGTTGGTCTGGTGCGCCCGCTTTGATGTGCCTACCCTGCGCCGCACTACCTTACTGACGGCGTTACTGGCTACGGTGCAATTCTCCGCCGGCCTCGGACTGGCCTATCTCGCCCTGCCCCCAGCGCTCCAGGTCGTGCACATCGCCTGTGGCAGCCTGCTTCTGGGCGGCGTTGCCACCACCGCCCTGCTGGCAACGCGCCTGGAGCTCACAAGCGCTTGAAATTCCCCTTGGCCAATTGACCTAATTTTAGTAAATTCAACAAAATGCAAAAACCACCTCCACTTCTCTTCTCATCCCATGCCCGAATCGACTATTGAAGATCTTATAGAGCGCTGGCGCGACGAACCCGCCCCGCTCCTGCCCATGCTGCACGCCATTCACGACCGCGACGGCTACCTCTCCGAAGCAGCTTTACGCCAAGTATCTAAGGCCCTGCGTTTGCCCCTGGCCGAACTCTTCGGCACGGTCACTTTCTACCACCATTTCGCCCGCTCCGCCCCCGGCCAGAGTGCCCCGCGCGTCTGCACCGGTCCCATCTGCCGCCTCAAGGGCAGCGCAGACTTGCTCAAAGCGTTGGAAAAGGACGGCGCCACCCCCATGCCCTGCTCGGGCCGCTGCGACGCCCCCATTCCGGTGCTCGAGGGCCACACCACCTTAATTGGTACCTCCGCCGCTACCTTGCAGCCAGCGCCTTCTCCCTTGCCGCCCCCCAATCCCGGCGGCATCGAAGAGTGTGTCTTTGCCCATATCCGCGAGCCGCAGCGCGCTACCTTGGCAGGTTACCGCAACAGCGGCGGCTACACCGGCCTAGAACGCGCCGTCGCTGCGGCGCAACCTACCGCTGTCCTCGACGTGATCGACGCGAGCAAATTGGCTGGACGCGGCGGCGCCGGTTTTCCCACCGGGCAGAAATGGCGCGCCGTAGCCCAGGCCGAAGGCCAACCCAAAACCATTGTGTGCAACGCCGATGAAGGCGAGCCGGGTTGTTTTAAGGACCGCGCTATCCTCGACTACGATCCGCACGCCGTCATTGAAGGCATGGTGGCCGCTGCTTATGCCACCGGCGCCCAACGCGGTTTCATCTACCTGCGTTACGAATACCCCGAAACGCTGAAAATTCTCGAACGCGCCGTGGCCGAGGCCTGGGAAGCTGGATTATTGGGCGAGAAAATCCTCGGTGCCGATTTTGATTTCCGCCTCTACATCCGCCGCGGTGCCGGTGCTTATATTTGCGGCGAGGAAGGCTCCCTGCTCAATAGCCTAGAAGGCAAACACCCCTACCCGCGCAATCGCCCACCCTTCCCCGTCACCCACGGCTATGACAATCTACCCACGGCGGTTAACAACGTCGAAACCCTGGCCTCGGTGCCGCATATTCTACAGCACGGCGCCGAGTGGTACCGCAACCTAGGCACCAACGGCCAAGTCGGCACCAAACTGGTCAGTCTCTCCGGTGACGTACAGCGCCCCGCCAATTACGAAGTGCCACTGGGATTTCCGCTCAAAACTCTGCTCTACGATTGGGCCGGCGGCCCAGCGCCCGGACGCTCCTTCCAGGCCGTCACCATGGCTGGTCTCTCCGGTGGTTTCCTGGCCGGCGACGACCTCGATGTCACCCTCGACGAGCCCAGTATCCGCAGCAAGGGGGCTTTCTTGGGCGCAGCTGGTATTATGGTCTTTGATAACAGCCGCGACATCATTGAGGTGGCGCACCAGGCCATGGAATTTTTCGCCCACGAATCCTGCGGCAAATGTTTTCCCTGCCGTATCGGCACCCAGCGCCTGGCCGAGCGCCTGGCCGGTGCGGCCGGCCCCAACCAATTGGAGCCGTGGCAGCAAGAAGTGCAAGACATCGGCCAGACTATGATGGCCACCAGCGCCTGCGGCCTAGGCATGGCCGCGCCCAATATCACCGCAAGCCTGCTAAAATATTTTCCGGCTGAGGTCGCCCGCCACGTGCAATCTCGCTGAGGAGCAAATATCTATGACAGTCGAAAACGAAGTCCGCGTTCTGACCTTGACCCTGGACGGCGAGGAAGTCAACTTTAGCGAGGGCGAGACCCTCTACGAGATCGCCGAGCGCCATCGCAAGCAAGTGCCCACCCTATGCTACGACCCGCGCCTGGAAGCCTTTGGCGCCTGCCGCCTCTGCGTCGTCGAGCTTGAGGGCGTGCGCAATCCAGTGGCTTCCTGCACCACCCGCGCCAGCGCCGACATGGTCGTGCGCACCGCCACCGAGCCGCTCGAGAAGCACCGCAAGACCCTGCTCGAAATGGTCGCCTCGGAAAATCGCGAGATTGATGTCGATCCTCTGCGCGGCTACGCCTCTCAGGAACTGACTACGCTGGTCGACCGCTACGAGGCGCGCACCGGCCGCTTTGCCGGCCAGCAATCGGGCACCTCGCACCCGATAGACGACAATCCCTTCATTCTGCGCGACTACGATCTGTGCATATCCTGCAACCGCTGCACCCGCGTCTGCGCCGAGCGCGAGGGCGATTACGCCATCTCCACCATGAATCGTGGATTCTCCAGCCAGATTACCACTGAATTCGATAGCCTGCTCAAGGATTCTTCTTGCACCTTCTGCGGCCAATGCGTGCAGACCTGCCCCACCGGCGCCCTGGCCGATAAGAAGGCCCTGCGCGCCGCCGACGTGCCCGGCGACATCGACAAAACGCGCACCATCTGTCCCTACTGCGGCGTCGGTTGCTCAGTGGACATTATGACCAAAGGCGACGACATCGTCGGCGTGCAGCCGGCCATGGACGGTCCAGCCAACGAAGGCGCCCTCTGCATCAAAGGTCAGTTTGCTTTTGACTTTGTGCAGCACCGCGATCGCCTCACTACTCCGCTGGTACGCGGCGACGACGGCGAGTTGCACGAGACTTCCTGGGACGACGCCCTAGACCGCGCCGCTGCCGGCTTCCGCAACGCCTTTGCCGCGCACGGCAAGGAGAGCATCTACGCCGTCGCCTCGGGCCGAGCGCCCAATGAGGCGGCCTACACCATGCAAAAATTTATAAGAGCGGGGTTTGGCACTCACCAAATTGACAATTGTAGCCGTGCCTGACACGCCCCTACGGTCGCCGGTCTGGCGGCCACAATCGGCAGAGGCGCCATGTCAAATCCTCTATCCGACATGGAAAAACCCGATGTATTTTTTTGCATCGGCACCAATATGACAGAGTGCCACCCAGTGGCGGCCACTCGTCTAAAGAAAGCTATAGCACGCGGCGCCAAACTCATCGTCGCCGACCCGCGCCGCATCCCCTTGGCCGAGATGGCCGATATCTACCTGCCGCTGCGGGTGGGCTCGGACGTATCTTTGCTGCTGGCCATGGCCCATGTCATCACCCGCGAAGGGCTGGTGGACCGCGACTTCATGCAGGCGCGCACCGCCGACGGCGAGGACTTTCTCGAACACGTGGCCGAATTCACTCCGGCCTGGGCCGAGGGCATCACCGGCGTGCCGGCTGCAGATATCGAAAAGGCGGCCCTGTGTTACGGCGGCGGTGACAAATCCGCCATTTATTATACGCTGGGCATTACCGAGCACATCTGCGGCGTCGACAATGTGCAGAGCCTGTGTAATCTGGCGCTGATGACCGGCAACCTGGGCCGCGAGGGCACCGGCATCAACCCCATGCGCGGCCAGAACAATATCCAGGGTGCCGGCGACGCCGGCGCAGTACCGGCTAATTACCCCGGTTTCCAACACGTCGCCCTGCCCGAAAGCCAGGCCAAATTCAAAGAACTCTACGGCAAGGAAATAAAGTGCGAGGTCGGCATTACCAAAGTTACCGCCCTGGACCGCTGCGGCGAGCAGATCCGCGCCATGATCATCGACGGCGAAAACACCCTCATGTCGGACCCGGACCGCGCCCATTGCGAACACGCCCTGCGCAGTCTGGACCATCTGGTGGTCATCGACATCTTTAACACCGAAACCGCCGAAATGGCCGATATAGTGCTACCGGCTACGGCCTGGGCCGAGACCGATGGTAGCTGTACTAATACCGAGCGCCGCGTCCAGCGCCTGCGCCAAGCCGTGCCCCCGGCGGGCCAGGCCAAACCCGATTGGTGGATCGTCAGTCAGATCGCCCGCCGCCTGGGTTTTGTCGGTTTTGACTTTGAATCGGCCAAGGACGTTTTCAACGAAGAATGCAGTCTCTCGCCCATCTACGCCGGCCTCGATTGGGACATTATAGACAAAAGCGAGTACCAGTGGCCCGTGCCCTATAAGGGCCATCCGGGCACACCAATATTGCACGAGGACGAGTTTAAGAACGGCCGCGGCCTCTTTAAGATCATCCGCTACCGCGACCCGGCCGAAACCATCAATGACGAATACCCGGTGTGGCTGACCACCGGCCGCCGCCTGCAATCCTACCACACCCGCACGCAAACCGGCCGCTCCCAGGGCATCGACTACCTGCTTGCCGAAGAGAGCCTCGAAGTGCACCCCGACGACGTCGAAGCCTGGGGCCTGACCGACGGCGGCTGGTGCCGCATGAGCAGCCCGCGCGGCTCGGTGGAGATCAAAGTGGCCGCCACCCGCCAATCGCCGCGCGGCACCGTCTTCACCAGCTTTAGTTTTGGCGACGTGCCGGTCAATACCCTCACCGGCTCGGGTTACGATCCCGTCACTGAAACGGCTGAGTTAAAGGTCTGTCCGATACGTATTGAGCCGTTGGAGGAAAAAGTAACGGCGGGATAAAACTTAATTGGTATAAAAATTACAATAGCCGGCTCCACTATAGATGGGGTCGGCTATTTTGTTCCCGCTTTGCTTGATATCTTTTTGCGTGTGATGTACTATATTTGTATATATGAGAAATGTTGGGAATACCCTTCCTCATAGAAAGACAGAACAGATGCCGTTTGACACTATTACCATAGATAAACTGGTTGATGAAGTCGTACAAAAGGTAAACCCCCTGCGAATAATTCTCTTTGGCTCAACAGCTAGGGGAGAGACGGGAGAGCACAGCGATATCGATTTACTTGTAGTAGTTCCCGAGGGCGTTCATCGACGGCAAACGGCACAGAAATTATATCGAGAAATCACAGGTTTAGGCGTACCTTTCGATATCGTAGTCCATAATACACGACAAAACGTAAAAGACCTACCCCTGGGCAACAAAGGGAAATAAGTTTAGGGTATTCACAGCCCGTATTCCCCTTCAACCAGGAGCAGGTCGATGTCCCCCCAAACTAATG
>Ga0114996_10004869_pt1 | contig 15942 bp, 19 predicted proteins | sample ArcticOcean_MG_C_4_FD_87039 | JGI IMG/M metagenome (GOLD analysis project Ga0114996, IMG submission 87039) | Marine microbial communities from western Arctic Ocean - ArcticOcean_MG_CB4_134 | ecosystem: Environmental > Aquatic > Marine > Oceanic | place: Arctic Ocean: Canada Basin | collected...
CGGTTGCAGCTGTAACTTTAGTGAACTATCACCTGAATCTAAGTTGAATTTTAAAACTGCATCAAGTTGACACAGCAATTTCATAATTTTTTAAGAGAATCTTATGACAATAATTTTCATTTACAATTGATAACATTGTTATAAAAAGCAAAAAGTTGTAAAAGTAAATAAATATTAAACAGTTTTAACAAAGGAATTTAAACAAGTGTTTGTAGCAATTATTTTTTTTTTAATTATTATCGCTTCAGTAATCTTTCATATATGGAGCCCATGGTGGTGGACGCCTGTAGCTTCAAACTGGGGAAATATTGATAGTACAATAGAGCTTACATTTTGGATTACCGGCTCCGTGTTTGTCGCTGTATGTTCGTTTATGGCATATTGTGTATGGAGATATAGATATAGACCAGATAGAAAAGCTGAATATAAACCAGAAGACAAAAAATTAGAAATTCGATTAACAGCACTTACAGCTTTAGGGGTTATAGCGCTATTAGCTCCTGGATTAGTTGTTTGGAACAAGTACGTTACGGTTCCAGAAAACGCTCTTAAAATTGAAGTAGTAGCATATCAATGGGGATGGAATTACAGATTGCCTGGCAATGATGGAATTTTGGGCACAACAAACATTTCTTTAATTAATGATGAAAACCCTTATGGATTAAATCCAGACGACCCAAATAGTAAAGATGACATTATAGTAATGGATGCAGATCTTCATTTGGAATTAAATCAACCAGTTAAAATAGAACTTCGATCATACGATGTGTTACATAATTTTTATGTTCCTCAATTTAGAGCTAAGATGGATACCCTTCCAGGTCTTGTTACTTTTTATTGGTTTACTCCTATAAGAGTAGGAGATTTTGAAGTTCTATGCGCAGAATACTGCGGCACAGGACACTACGCTATGAGAGGCAAAGTTTTAGTTGATGAAAAAACAGATTACACAAATTGGTTAGCAAAACAAATTACTCATGAAAATATGTTTGCTCAGAATAAGGAAAATAAAAAATTATTAATACAGAAATAAAATATTAAGGAGATAAATATGGACGAAGAATATAATAATAAAATAGAAACTAAAGCAGCTGACTCTTCATCAGGTAGTTATGTGCCGCCTGCAGACAATATTCCTGCTAGCGAAATTCCAGAGCAAGAATTGTATCACGCAAAAAGTTTTTGGACTCGCTGGGTATTTAGCCAAGACGCAAAGGTAATTGGAGTTCAATACGCTTTAACAGCGACAGCTGTTGGTCTAATAGGTTTAGTTTTATCATGGGGAATGAGATTGCAGCTAGGTTTTCCTGAAACATTTTCTTTCTTGGGTCCAGCAACTTATTATCAGTCAGTCACTATGCATGGAATGATTATGGTAGTTTACCTGCTTACCGCATTATTCTTAGGTGGTTTTGGTAATTATTTAATTCCACTAATGGTCGGAGCGAGAGACATGGTTTTCCCTTATTTAAACATGGTTAGTTTTTGGATGTTTCTTGTTGCGGTTTTAGTTTTGATTTCTAGTTTTTTTGTCCCCGGAGGACCCACTGGAGCCGGTTGGACTTTATATCCACCACAGGCAATTTTACCTGGAACTCCTGGTTCCGAGATGGGAATAGTTTTAATGTTAGTTTCCTTATCGCTTTTTGTAATTGGTTTTACAATGGGTGGCTTGAATTATGTTATTACAGTTTTACAAGCAAGAACTCGTGGTATGACACTAATGCGTATGCCCTTAACAATTTGGGGAATTTTTACAGCTACTGTTCTCGCACTACTTGCTTTTCCAGCTCTTTTAGTAGCCTGCATAATGATGACATTAGATAACTTATTAGGAACAAGTTTTTTCATGCCAGAAATATTTACAATGGGTGAACAATTAGGAACAACTGGTGGAAGCCCAATTTTATTCCAGCATTTATTCTGGTTTTTTGGTCATCCTGAAGTTTATATTGTAGCTCTTCCAGCTTTTGGAATAGTATCAGATCTTATTTCAGTCCACGCAAGAAAAAATATATTTGGTTATAGAATGATGGTTTGGGCAATTGTAATCATCGGAGCTTTAAGTTTTGTAGTTTGGGCACACCATATGTATGTGAGTGGTATGAATCCTTATTTTGGTTTCTTTTTTGCTACAACGACTTTAATCATTGCAGTGCCTACCGCGATTAAAGTTTACAATTGGGTGTTAACTTTATGGAGGGGAAATATTCACCTTACAATTCCAATGCTTTTCTCTTTAGGTTTTATAGTAACTTTTGTTAACGGAGGGATCACAGGTTTATTTCTTGGGAATGTAATTATAGATATTCCTTTATCTGACACTTACTTTGTTGTGGCACACTTCCATATGGTTATGGGCATAGCTCCACTTATGGTAATTTTTGGCGCCATCTACCATTGGTTTCCATTAATATCTGGCAGACATTTAAATCAAACTTTAGGAAAAATACACTTCTGGATTTCTTTTATAGGAGCTTATGCAATTTATTTCCCAATGCATTATTTAGGTTTTATAGGAGTGCCGCGTAGATATTATGAAATGTATGACAGCCCTTACATGACAAGTGGGGTTGGTTTAAATCAATTTATCACAGTGGCAGCTTTAATTGTTGGATTTACCCAAATTTTATTTTTGTACAATATTGCGCACAGTGCATTTTATGGAGAAAAATCTGAAAAAAATCCGTGGAAAGCAAACTCTTTAGAATGGCATACTCCTGAAATGCCCCCAGTACATGGAAACTTTGGAAAAGAATTACCCGTTGTCTACCGCTGGCCATATGACTTTAGTGTACCAGGTATAGACAGAGAATATATTCCTCAACATATTTCTCCAAGTGAAGTTCCAACAGCGAAAGTTGAAAAAACGTGAAAAAAAAAAAAGAAAGTTTTTTTAAGTTAATTAGTCAAAAACCTTGGGAAGCGTCCCAGGCAATTTTAGATAATGAGCATGATGGAAAAACTTTAGCAGTTAGTAAAGCTAAGCTTGGTGTAAGAACTATAATGGTGGTGAGCACTGTTATTTTTTCATTATTTGTTGTTTCGTACTCGGACAGAATGCTGATTCATGATTGGAGAAGTTTGTCCGAACCTTGGTTGCTTTGGATTAATACTGTAATTTTAATTCTAACAAGTGTTATTTTTCATAGAACTAAAGTTTTAGCTGAAAATAATAAATTTGAAAAGACAAAGAACAGTTTGCTTGTAGTGGGTTTTTTAACTTTTGCTTTTATAACAGGCCAGTTATTAGTTTGGCAGCACTTTGTAAATTTAGGGCAGTACGCCTCAATAAATCCAGCTAACGCATTTTTTTATGTTCTTACTGCATTGCATGGCCTTCATATATTAGGTGGCTTATATTTTTGGGCAAAAGTAACAACACAACTATTTAAAGATAACTACAACATATCAAAAATTAAACAAAACATTGAACTATGTGCTATTTATTGGCATTTTTTACTTATAGTTTGGTTTATTTTATTTGGTTTAATGTTAGCAACATAATAGAAAGTAATTAATGAGCGAATTAGATATTTCAAAACTTCCAAAAGGCGGCAAAGGCTTCGTTCATGACTTTGCGGCCGACCAAACAACCTTTAAAGGAGTTCCTTGGGGTAAAGCAATGATGTGGATTTTCTTATTAAGTGACACATTTATTTTCAGTTGTTTTTTAATTTCTTTAATGACTGCCCGATCTTCAACAACAGCAGAGTGGCCATATCCTAGTGAAGTTTTTGGATTAACAATGTTTGGAGTAGAAGTTCCTTTGTTGTTGATAGCAATTATGACTTTTGTATTAATTACAAGTAGTGGAACAATGGCACTTGCAGTTAAGTATGGGTATGAGAGAAACAGAAAAATGTGTGCGTGGCTTATACTAGCCACTGCCATTGGTGGACTTACCTTTGTTGGGATGCAAGCTTTTGAATGGTCAAAATTAATTTTTCATGATGGTATAAGACCTTGGAGCAATCCTTTTGGAGCTGCTCAATTTGGATCTTTCTTTTTTATGATTACAGGATTTCACGGCACACATGTATCAATAGGGGTAATTTTCTTATTTATTTTTGCTAGAAAAACTTTTCGAGGTGATTTTGATGCTGGCCGAAGAGGCTATTTTACAAGCATGAAATCAGACTATAAAGCTATTGAAATTTTAGGACTGTATTGGCATTTTGTTGATCTAGTTTGGGTATTTATTTTTGCATTTTTCTATCTTTGGTAAATAAAATGGAACAAAATAATAAAACAGCAACAACACATAGCATTGGAATATACCTTTGGATTTGGGGATTGCTATTTGTGTTTAGTACTTTTTCATACATGGTTGATTGGTTTGATTTCCAAGGACTTCTTAGATGGTCCTTAATTATATTTTTTATGCTTATTAAAGCTGGATTAATAATGTCTATATTTATGCACCTTTATTGGGAAAGGTGGGCTATTGTTAACGTCCTTTTATGGCCTATGACGGCCATTATGGTTTTTGTTGTGATAATGACAGCAGAATCACAATATACTTTTTTTACACGCGCCTTATTTTTTGTTATGGGTGGCTAAACCCATAAATATTTAAGATTTTAAATGGCAAATACTAAATTAAAAATACAAAAATTGGATTATTTTAGTTATATAAAAGCTTTTTTTAATTTAATGAAACCACGCGTAATGTCATTAGTAATTTTTACTTGCGCTGTTGGATTGTTAATAGCGCCGAACAAAGTTAATTTTATAGATGCAATATTTTCTTTAATTGCTGTTGCTCTCGGCTCAGGTGCGGCAGGTGCACTGAACATGTGGTATGAGTCAGATTTAGATTCAGTGATGAGCAGAACTTGCCTCAGACCTATTCCCACGGGAAAATTAACAAGAAATCAGGCTTTAACTTTTGGCGTTTTATCATCAATAATTTCAGTAATTTTTCTTTATTTTTTTTCAAATTTAATTGCTGCAATAGTTTTAGCAATTACTATTTTATTTTACGTTTTCATTTATACTGTTTGGCTTAAAAGAAAAACTTCACAAAATATAGTTATAGGAGGTGCGGCAGGCGCTTTACCACCTGTAATAGGTTGGGCAATAGCTACTAACGGAATATCTCTTGAGCCTATTATATTGTTTTTAATTATATTTATATGGACACCTTCTCATTTTTGGGCGTTAAGTTTGTATAAATCAGACGACTATAGAAAAGCTAAAATTCCTATGCTGCCCATCACATCAGGTGTGAAAACTACAAAATTAAATATTTTCATATATGCACTTATTTTATTTCCCGTTTCTATATCGCCTTTCATTTTAAATTACTCAGGAAAATTTTATTTATTTTCATCGTTAATCCTGAGTGGTTATTATGTATTGATCTCTTATAAATTATTTAAAGAAAGAAACTCAGCTATGGAGAAAAGGTTAGCAACTAAATTATTTGGCTACTCAATATTATACCTTTTTATGATTTTTACGTCTATTTTAGTAGATAAAGCAGTATAATTTTTCTAATGAATATTATGAATAGTTCTAAAGCGAAATATTTAAAATTATCGTTATTTTTTACTTTATTTTTAATTATATTTTTAATTTTTTTTATATATATAAATAAAATACAAAAAGATAAGAACGCAGTAAAAGTAAATGAACCGATAGTAGTAAATCTACTTACTAGTGTTCATCCAAGTCTACTTTGGATTTTTAAACCGGTAGAACCAAAAATTTTTGTGAAACCTGGAGATGTAACTACCATTAAATATACTGTAGAAAATTCAGATAATAAAAATACCAGTGGCATAGCAACTTTTTCTTATTTTCCAAATGAATTTGGTCCTTATATCAGTAAATTAAATTGTTTTTGTTATGACGCGCAAAGCTTAAAGGCAAAACAGAAAGGTGAGTATTCAGTTGTTTTATTAATTGATCCAGAGGTGACAAAAGATAGCAAGACAAAAAATATTAAAGAGGTTACTATTCAATTTACTTTTTTTGATTATAAAGAATATAAAGAAAATAAAAGCTAATAATGAGTAAACAAATTTTAATATTTGATTCTGAGGTGATAAATCTTCTTTGTGCGGTCTGCGTAAGTGATAATAATGGAGCAAAAATAGCTGTTACTGTTATTATTTCATCATTAATTCTTTTAGGCGTAGGTAATTGGGCATGGAAAAAATATTTTGTTAATAAAAAACAAATTTCTCAACAAAAATAATCGTAATATCATCTAGTGTTAGGTTTTGCCTAGAAAATATCAAAATTCTGTACTATTAAAAGGAATGGAATACATAAGCACTAGAAATAAAAAAAAGGTTTTTTCATTTCAAGATGTTTTTTTAAAAGGTTTGGCCCCAGACGGGGGTTTGTTTATTCCTAAAGAAATTCCATCTTATACTTACCAAGAATTAATAAATTTTAAAAATCTTTCATATAATGAATTAGCCACAAAGATAATTTTAAATTTTTGTGGTGATGAATTTAATCAAAGAGAGATCCGAGAAATTGTTAACAATTCTTATAAAGATTTTAGAAAAAAAAACGTTGTTGAGATTAAAAAGTTAGAAAATCTAAATTTATTAGAATTGTTTCACGGCCCAACACTAGCTTTCAAAGATATAGCTATGCAAGTTATTGGAAATATGTATGAAAAAATTTTAAAAAAAAAAAATTCTAATATTAATATTGTTGTGGCAACTTCTGGCGACACAGGGGCAGCAGCTATAAATGCTATAAAAAATAGAAGTAATATGAAAATTTTTGTTTTACATCCAGAAAATAAAATAACTGAGGTGCAAAGAAAATTTATGACAACTGTAAATTCAAAAAATGTTTTTAATATTGCTATAGCTTCCAATTTTGATCAATGTCAAAATTTTGTTAAACTGATGTTTGCTGATAAAAAATTTAGCTCATCAATTAATATGTCGGGAGTTAACTCAATAAATTGGGCAAGAATAATAGTACAAATTATTTATTATTTTTATGCATATTTTAAAGTTTCAAGAAATGGGGAAAAAATAAATTTTTCGGTTCCCACTGGAAATTTTGGAGATATTTATGCTGGTTACATTGCTAAAAAGATGGGACTACCAATTGATAAATTAGTTATAGCAACTAATAGCAATGATATTTTGAAAAGAGTTATTAAATCTGGAATTTATAAACCTTTAAAAGTTGAACACACGGTCTCTCCAAGTATGGATATACAAGTAGCTAGTAATTTTGAAAGATTAATTTTTGATGCTTCTTTATATGATGCAGACCAAACTTTAAAACTTATGAATAATTTAGATAATCATGGAAAGTTTATATTAGAAAAAAAAATTTTAACTAAAATAAATGAAAGTTTTGTTTCTGGAAGCCTAACTGAAGAAGAAACTAAAGCTGTTATAAAAAAAACTTATAAAAGTTATAGAGTTTTAATTGATCCGCACACAGCTGTTGCTGTTGGCGTAGCTAATAAGTTTAATTTCAAGCGCAATACAGTTGTGCTAGCAACTGCCCATCCAGCTAAATTTTCTGATGTGGTTTTGAATGCTACAAACAAAAAACCAGAGTTACCAGAGAATTTGAAAGACATATTAGTAAAAAAAGAAAAATTTGATAAACTGCCGAATGAATTAAAAAAAATTAAAAATTATATATTTGATAAGGTACACAAATAAACTAAATCGGAGTTCCTCTTTTTGCCAATTTATCAGCTAAGTTGTTCATGGCATTTTCAGAATGCCCTTTTACCCAAAGCCAATCAATAGAATATGGTTCTATAAGTTCCTTAAGTTTTTTCCATAAATCAACATTTTTAACATTTTGTTTATCAGATGTTTTCCAATTATTCTTTTCCCAATTATTAACCCAAACTGTAATTCCTTCTTTTAAATATAGGGAATCCGTATAAATTTGTATTTGTTTTAAAGAAATTTGTTTTTTGTCTTTTTCATTGCAATATTCAATTGCTTTTATTGCTGCGGTTATTTCCATTCTGTTATTTGTGGTTAATTTTTCACCACCAAAAATTTCCTTTTTTTCATTTTCAAACAGAATAACTGCTGCCCAGCCTCCAGGCCCAGGGTTGCCAGAACAAGCTCCATCAGTATAAATTTTTATATTCATAGGTTAAAAGTAATCTTCATAACTTTTTACATTATTATGAAACTCTAATCTTTTCAGATACTCAATAGGATCCTTTGTTCTAAATATTGCACCATCAAGGTTAGTTTGCTTCAGATAGTCATAAACACGTGTGATTAAAAATCGCATAGCCGCACCCCGAGCTAAAATTGGAAGGCAATCTTTTTCTTTTTGATTCAATTCCCTAACTGAATTATATCCTTTAATAAAGTTTTTTGCTTTAGTAACATTAAATGTAGACTGATTTTCAAAGCATAATGAATTTAGGCAGATTGCTATATCGTATGCAAAAAAATCATTACAAGAAAAATAAAAATCAATTATTCCTGACACCTTACCTGAAAAAAATAAAATATTATCAGGAAAAATATCAGCATGAATAATACCTCTTGGTAAGTTTTTTGGCCATTTTTTTTCTAAAGAATTTAAACTTATATTTATATCATTTGCTAAGCCTTTTTTTATTGAGTCACACTCATTCTTGACTTTATTAAAAGCATTCTTCCAATAATTTATTGACACTTGGTTTGGTTTTGCTTTTATTTTTTTTCCAAGAAGATGAATATTCGCTGCCATTTTTCCAATATCCCTACAATCTAAAGCGGTCAAATTTTTTTTTGACTTACCTTCTATATAACTTACTAGTGATGCGTTTTTACCTTTAATCCTATTTATATAAATTCCCTTTTGATCCTTAATTGGTTTTGGACATTTAAATTTTTGATCAGATAATGAGGATAACAGATTCATAAAGAAAGGCAGATCTTCCTCTCTTACTCTTTTTTCATATAATGTTAAAATATATTTACCAGAACTAGTTAATAACAAGTAAATAGTATTTTCTATACCCTCTACAATTCCTTGAAAAGATTTAAGTTTTCCTATTCTATAGTTAGATAAAAAGTTTTCTAAGTCCTCGTTACTAATTTTTGTATATACAGCCATAATTTAATTTATTTTTAACATACATTATTATTAAAATTGGAAAAACTTATTTTCAAGACTATGTTATTAAGTTGTTCAAGATTTATTTTATAACAATATATATTTTAAACTTTAGTTAGTTTAAGGGCAGTTTTAGCCTGTTGTAAACTTTTGTTATAATAGTTTTCAATTTTATTTTTATCTATTGAATTTTCTATGAGATTTTTAACAGCTTCAATAGCAATTATTACTGATGTTTTTTTGATATCTCTTAAAGCATTTTCTTTCATTTGAATAATTTTTTGATCAGCGCTTCTCTTTCTTTCTTCAATTACTAAATGAAATTTTTTTGTTAATTCTATAATATTTTTTTCACTTTCCTTTTTTGCAAGATCTATAATTTTTTTTGATTCTATTGTTGATTTATCAATTTTTTTTTCATAATCGCTCAACAGAATTTTTGCTTCATCTTTTAGTTTTTCAGCTTCATCAAGTTCTTTTTTAATTTCCTTAATTTTTTCAACTAAAGATAAATTTATTTTATTAGGTACTTTTAAATATACTAAAGCTGCAATAAATATAAAAAAGGATATAGCGACCCAAAATGTAGCGTCTATAATCATAAAAGTTTTTCCATCTTCTTTTTAGAAACATCATCAATAATTGCAGCCACACTACTCATGTTTACATCTGCACCAATAACTTGTTTTACAATTTCAGATGAAATTTCTTCAGCTATTTTATTTATTTTTAATACTGATGTTTTTTTTAAAGTTTTAATTTCCTTTTCGGCATCACTTATTTCTTTTTCAATTTCTTCGCTAAATTTTTTTTTTTTGTTTTCAATGTCATTTATTAAATTTTTTTTATTTTCATTAATTATTTTAATTGCTTCTTTTTTAGCATCATTTATTATCTTATTATATTCAATAAGTTTTTTTTCAGCGTTTTGTTTTAGTTTTTCAGCTTCACTTAAATCATTAATTATTCTAGATTTTCTATTTTCAATACTATTAGTAATTTTTGGCAAGAAAATTTTCCAATTAATTATATAGAGTGAGAAAAAAATAAGAATTAGCCAAAATATTTGAGCTGTCCAAAACTCGGGGTTAAGCTGAGGCATGCCTTCCTCAGCTCCAAAAGCCTGTTTTGTACCGACAATAAATAAAAAATTTAAAATTAAATAAAAATTTTTCATTTTTAATATTTTATTTTTTTTAAAAGGCAAATAAAATTATTAATGCAACTACCAATCCAAATAAACCAGTAGCTTCTGCTAACGCAAATCCCAAAAGTAAGTTTGGAAATTGTTTTTGTGCTGCGGATGGATTTCTCATCGCTCCTGACAAGTAATTTCCAAAAATTATTCCTATCCCAACTCCTGCGCCTGCTAGTGCAATTGCCGCAAGTCCTGCTCCTATCATCTTAGCTGCTTCTAACTCCATTTTTCCTCCTTTGTTAATGTTAATGGTGTAAGTTTAATGCATCGTTTAAGTAAATGCATGTTAAGATTGCAAAAACATATGCTTGAAGAAAAGCAACGAGTATCTCAAGCCCTATTAATGCAACAGAAAAACCAAGCGGCAGCCAACCACCCAGCAATCCTAAGCTTATTACAAACCCGCCAAACACTTTTAACATTGTGTGGCCAGCCATCATATTTGCAAATAATCGCACAGATAGGCTAACTGGTCTGCTTAAATAAGATATAATTTCAATAATTACTATTAAAGGTAAAAGCACAACTGGTACTCCTTTCGGCACAAACAGTTCTAAATATTTAATTCCATGTTTAATAAAGCCAATAATTGTGACCCCTACAAAAACTAATGAAGCTAATATAAATGTAACAATTATGTGGCTTGTGACTGTAAAAGAATATGGAAGCATTCCAACCATATTACAAAATAAAACAAACATAAATAAAGTAAAAATAAATGGAAAAAAAGGTTTAGCATTAGAACCCGCCGTATCATTTATCATCTTAGCCACAAATGTATAGCTCATTTCAGTCATCAATTGCATTTTTGTGGGAATGAGCAATTTTTTTTTAGTTCCCAAAAATAGCATTAGCAATATCAATAGTGAGCTTATCAACATAAAAAAGCTTGCGTTAGTAAAAGATAAATTAATTCCACTTATATTTATCTCAGGTCCCACCCTATAAACCTCAAATTGATGCATTGGATTTGTTGACATTTTATTTTTATTTAATTTTCTATATTTTTATTCATTTTTTTTGCTGACCTTATAACATTTTGAATACCAGCCGCCACTCCAACAAAAAAAAAACAAATTATCATAAAAGGCTTAGTATCAAACCAGCTATCTAAAATAAACCCAAATAATGAACCCACTAATACAGCAGCAACTAATTCAGTGCTGATTTTTAAAGCATTACCCAAGGATGCGGCATTTGTACCTTTATTTTTATTTAAACTTGGTTTAATTTTTTTTTTTGCAATCTCCAAGCGAGTTGATATTTCTCTAAGATTTTTCATTTTTATTAAGCAACAAGCTCTTCAGCTTTTTGTAAATCGACAGAAACAAGTTGGCTTATTCCCTTTTCTTGCATTGTCACTCCATATAATCTGTCCATTCTGGACATTGTAATTGCGTGATGAGTGATTATGACAAATTTAGTATTAGTGATTTTTATAAGTTCATAAAGTAAACTACAAAAACGTGTTACATTTGCATCATCTAAAGGGGCATCAACTTCATCTAAAACACAAATTGGTGCTGGACTAGTTAAAAATACTGCAAATATTAATGACAACGCAGTTAAAGCTTGTTCACCACCAGACAACAACGTGATTGATTGCAATCTTTTACCAGGAGGGCTTACCAGAAGTTCTAAACCAGCTTCTAGCGGATCATCGGAGTCAACAAGTTCTAACTTTGCGGTTCCTCCGTTGAAGAGTTTTGTATACACCTCATTGAATTTTTTATTAACTTTATCAAAAGCTTCTATAAGCCTTTCCCTGCCTTTTTGGTTTAATTCATTTATACTTCCTCTAAGTTTTGCTATAGCAGAAACTAAATCCTCTCTGTCCTTTTCCATTTTTACTATTATAGATTTATGTTCTAGGGTTTCTTCATCAGCTCTTAAATTAACAGATCCTAAACGATCTCTTTCATTTTTTTTTGCATCTAATTTATCTTCTTGTTCAATAACATTTGGAAGTTGATCAATGTCATTTAAATCTGAGTGATTAAATAAATTATTTTCATTAATATTTAAGTCATTTTTTAAACTACTTCTTAGGTCTTTCCTTCTTTTTTCTATGCCTTCCAAGGTAGCCCCTGACCTTGCTTTACTTTCTCTTGCTACCATCATTTTTTCTTCAACAATTTTTAATTGTTTATTTATTTGTTGATATGTCTTTTCTGATTTATTTAATTCAGCAGCAAGATTTAGTTTTTCATTTTCCGTATTTGTTGTTCCTTCAATTAACTGACCTTTTTTGACCGCAATTATTTCAGGAATCTTAGAAATATTTTCCAAATCGACTATTATTTTATCTGTTCTTTTGTTTAACTCGCTAAACATTTTTTCAGAGTTGAATCTAAGATTTTTCCAATTTTGCACTTCTAGATCAATATTTTTAATTCTTTCTTGTCTTTTAACTGTTTCTGTTTTTATTGATTCATATTTACTTAAAGATAAAGCATATTTTTCTTGAATTAGCTTAATTTTATTAGTCAATTCTGTGATCCCGTCCGATGAATTTTCTGAACTTAAAGATCCAATTCTTAATATTTCACTTTTTATAGAAGTTATAGCATTAACAATTGTATCTTTAGCTTTTTCTATGTTTTTACTTTCAATTTGTGCTTGAGTATTTTCTAAGTCTTCGTTAATTTTTTTTAGATAAGAAATAAAATTTTTTTCATGATTATTAATAGATAAATTTTTTGAAACTCTTTCAAGTTTATCATGTTCTTTTTTTAATATAATTGTATTTTCCTGAAAATCAGTATGAGCCAGTTTTTCTAGATCATAATATTTTTTTTCTGTGTCAATTAAATTATTTTTTTCTTCATTAAGCCTTCTTTCATTTGATTTAGCATCTAAAATAATATTTTTCTCTCTCTCAATATCTAGCTCTATTGTTTTTTGAGATTTGATTGACTTCTCTTTGTCTTCTCTAGCTCTTTTCTCTTCTTCAATTAAGTTTTTTGATTCTAAATTAAGTCTTTGAAGTTTTGACAATATCTCAATATTTTTATCTCTTAGCGGCTTTAGTTTTTGATTTGCTTCTTCAATTATCTTATTACTATGATTAATCTCAATAGCAAGGCCGCTTATTTCATCTTCAGATTCATTAGTTATTTCTTTAGTTATTTTAATATCTTTTTCTATTTCAGAAAACTTTATTAAATATAAACCTGCTTCAATTCTTTTTATTTCCTCTGAAACTGATTTATACTTTGATGCTTCTTGAGCTTGCTTTTTTAGATTGTCTAATTGTTTTTCTTGCTGCCTTCTTAGCTCATCAGCTCTTTTTAAATTGTTTTCAGCTGAACTAAGTCTTAATTCAGATTCATGCCGACGCACATGAATACCAGAAATTCCAGCTGCTTCTTCTAAAATAGCTCTTCTATCAGATGGCTTTGCAGTTACTAAAGCTCCTATCCTGCCTTGACTAATCATTGAAGGTGAGTGTGCCCCAGTTGATAAGTCAGCAAATAAAGTTTGAATATCTCTAGCTCTTACTTCTTTATCATTAATATAATATTTTGATCCTTTATCTTTTGCTATTCGTCTTTTTATATTAACAATATTCAATTCATTATATTGTAAAGGTCCATTTTTATCTGAATTATCTAAGGTTAACGAAACCTCAGCTATATTTTTTGAAGTTTTGTTTGCTGTTCCTGCAAATATTATATCTTCCATACCAGCGCCACGCATACTTTTTGCAGAAGTTTCACCCATGCACCATCTAATAGCTTCAACAATATTAGATTTACCACAGCCATTAGGACCCACTATTCCTGTTAAACCTTTTTCAATAAAGAAAGGAGTCTTTTCAACAAAAGATTTAAATCCTGTTAGTTCAAGTTTTTTAAATTCCATACACTAAATAAGTTTATCTATTTTTTTCTTTATATTTTTAAAATTTCCATTTTTATTAAATTTTTCCTCATTAATTACAATTGTTGGCGTAGAATTTATGGAATATTTTTTTTGAGCTTCTATTCTACCATTTAATATTTTGTCGCTAATAACCTCATTATTTAAACATGTGTTAAACTGATCGGAATCTACACCTAAATTTTTAACTATTTTCTTTAAATTATTATTTATTTCATTTAAATTTGCACCACCTGTCCATTTTGCTTGATCTTCATAGATTATATCTAAAAATTCAATTTGTTTTTTTTGATCTACGCAATTTAATAACTTTGAAGCATTAAATGCTGCTTGGTCCAAAGGAAAATCAATAAAAATAAGCTGAACTGATCCAGAGCTTACATAATTTTTCACAATTTCTGGGACTACCTCAATATGAAAGCTGGCACAATGTGGGCAAGTTAAAGAAGAGAAAATTTTAATTTTTACTGGAGCGCTGTCATTTCCCAAAACAATAAAATTATCTTCAGTTTTTGCTTCTATTGCAAAAGATTTTAAAAAAAATATTAAATATATAATTAAAATTTTAAATAAAAAAAATAAACTGCTATTTGCTTTTGGTCTAATCATTTTTTGATACATTTAAAAATTGAGAAAGAGACTCTCTTATATCTTTGTTTTTTATTTCGTTTATTTTTTTTTTAATATTTTTAGAAATATTGTTAGAAATAATTCGCTTTTTCTTTTGAATCTCTGAATTAAAAGTTTTAATTTTTATTTCGTTTAGCAATTGGTAGCCAAAATGACTATTTATTTTATTTATTATATGGTTTTTAGAATACTCTACTTCAATTTCATTTCCTCTTCTAACAGCTATTATTAATGTTGCATTTTTATTAATTCTGTTCATTTTGATTGATTTTGGGTAAGAAAGTTTAGAAATATCTTTTCCCACGAGCATGTTCCATTTATTGATTATTTCAGAATAATTATAACCATTCCTTTTTAAAATACCTTTTACACCACGCGGCAAAGTATTACCAAAGGACCTTAATCCTTGCACGTAAGTTTTGGTTTCTTTATTATTTTGTTTATAATGCATATAAATAATAGCAATTTAGCAAAAAAAATTCTTATATGGTATGATAATAACAAGCGCACACTTCCATGGCGAACAGGTAAAAAATCTAAAAAAAAGCAATATTACAGACTATTAAGTGAATTTATGCTTCAACAGACACAAGTAAAAACTGTAATTCCATATTTTAATAATTTTATTAAAAAAATTCCAAATTTAAGAGCTTTGTCTAAAGCTAAAGAAGAAAATGTTTTAAAGCTATGGGAGGGACTTGGATATTACAGAAGAGCAAAAAATTTACACAAAACATCGAAAATATTAATTCAAAAGTATAATGGCAAAACCCCTAATAGCTTTAAAAAATTAAAAGAACTCCCAGGAATAGGAGATTATACCGCAAATATACTTTTAGCTTTAATTTATAATCAGCCACGCATTGGACTTGATGGAAATGTTAAAAGGATTTTATTTAGGTTATTTAACATTGACACCCGGGATGCAGAAAATTTATTTAAAACTGAGAGAAACGGTGATTTAGCAGAGGCATTAATGGAATTTGGTGCCTTAATATGCAAACCAGTGGATCCCAAATGTTATGAATGTAAAATTAATAAAATGTGTTCATATTATAAATCTGAATTAAAAATTGGGTTTAAAAAGAAAGTAAAAATTAAACAAAAAAGTTATGATATTTTTTGTTATTTAAAAAAAGATACAAAACAAATAGCATTAACTAAAA
>Ga0114996_10004870_pt1 | contig 15941 bp, 14 predicted proteins | sample ArcticOcean_MG_C_4_FD_87039 | JGI IMG/M metagenome (GOLD analysis project Ga0114996, IMG submission 87039) | Marine microbial communities from western Arctic Ocean - ArcticOcean_MG_CB4_134 | ecosystem: Environmental > Aquatic > Marine > Oceanic | place: Arctic Ocean: Canada Basin | collected...
GTTTACACTTGCAGGTTAGCAAATTGGGTTCGGTTTTCTGGCGGATCTGGCTTGGGGGAGGGCTGTAAGTGATTGAAGATATAGGGTGATAAGTTTATTTTCGTTATCCGTGAACGGAAAATGGATTTTGTGATTGGCCGCAGGGTCCGGTGCCGGGGGTAGGGTTGGCGGGGGAGAGGCGTGATCGGCGCGCTGTGACTTCGTTGCGTTTGCTCGGAACGATTGGGCGTTGCCGCGTTGCGGCCGCGGGAGATCGCGAGATGGTCGCAAGGTTCGTGGATGCGGTGAATGACGAACTATCGATCGAGCATCGGCAGTGGCTGAATGAGATCGAGAGTGCGAGTAAGCCTGTTCGGGAACTAAAACAAGCGCTCGAGAAATTCGAGTCTGAAAGTTCGGACGAAGACAAGCCGGAACAGAAGTAGCGGGTCCACGCTATATGCCGCGGTAGTCATGGCGCGCGATGACGATGTCGCCGCTTGGAAGAGGGAAAGCCCGTTGAAACGGGCTAAGGAACGAATTCGGGCGTGAGCTTCTACCGGCCCTAAAAGGACCGGCCTAAGGAACACCAAGCCGCGTGAACGCGGCTCGCGCGGCTGGCCGCAAGGGCTGCTGGGGCTGCCGGGGCCGCAGTGGCAGCTGGGTCCGCAAGGGCTGCAGGGGCTGCTGGGACCAGGGGCGGCAGCGGCCGCCCAATCTACTCCATTAGAAGCGCCGGCAACCACAGCACCAGATCCGGGAAAAGCGTAATCAGCAGCATCGTCGCCACGTTCGCGGCCAAAAACGGCGCGGCCCCACGAAAGATCGTCCCGATGCCTAGTTTCGATATCGCGGCGCAGACATTGAGGCAATTGCCTACCGGCGGCGTACAGGCGCCGACCGCCAGACCCGATACCAGAATCACTCCGAAGTGAACCGGCGAAACGCCCGCTTCCTGAAGCGCCGGCAAAAACACCGGCGTCAGCAGCAGAATCGCGGGACTCACATCAATCACCGTCCCGGCAACGAGAATAACTACGTCGATCACGAGCAGCGTGGCGATCGGCCCCAGCCCCAGGTCAACCACGTAGCGGGCGATCGACTCAGGCACGCGCTCCAACGCCAGCACCCAAATGTAGACTTGCGAAAACGCGATGATCAGCATGATCTTCGCGCTGGTCTGAGCCGCCGAACGCAGGCACTCGCGAAAAGCGCCGAAGCTCAGCGCGCGCGTCACCAGGAAGCCAATCACAAGTGCGTAGACGACACCGAGCGCCGCCGACTCGGTCGCCGTGGCAATCCCGAAAACAACCGCCCCGACCACGATAAAGGGCATCAACAGCACCGGCGACGATCGCACCGTCTGGTTCAACGCGTCACGCCAGCCGCCGGCAACCGGTTCGCGCGGGTAGTTCCGCCGCCGCGAAATGGTCAGTGTGATCACCAGTTGCAGCATTCCGACGATGATCCCTGGGATAACGCCGCCCAGGAAAAGCCGGCCGACTGACTCCTGCGAAACGACGGCATAGAGCACGATCGGAATACTCGGCGGGATGATCATCCCCATGGTTGAGGAAGCGACGGTAATGCCGCTGGCAAACGCGCGCGGATAACCGCGCTTCTCCATCTCGGGAATCAATACCGATCCAATGGACGCGGTGTCGGAAGCCGAGGAGCCCGAGATGCCACCAAAGAGCATACTGGCGAAAACATTCACCAGCCCCAGCCCGCCCCGCAGCCGCCCCACGAAGATCAAGCTGAACTCGATCAGCCGCGCGGTGATCTGCCCGGCGTTCATTACCATCCCCATCAGAATGAACAGCGGCAGCGTAATGAGCACGTAGGAGTTCATGCCGGCGAAAAATCGCTGCGGCAGAACTTGGATCAATTGCGGGTCGCCGGCCAGAAAGAATGCGAGAGTCGCGACGCCGAGCGAGTACGCAATCGGCACGCTAGCGGCGATCAAGATCAGCAGAATGATCAGCAAAAGCAGCATGACTTATCTAACGCGGACGAGCCGCAACCAATAAACACCAGCCGATGTGGCGTGAGCGTCCACGCTTGCCGCAAACCGATTCGTCGGTTTGTTTGGCCCCAGGGCACGGCATCCCGCCTGGGCCAAGGCTGTGGCCCGGCGCCGGCAACGCCTCGACGAATCGAGGCGTTGCAAAGCTGGAGGTTCACGCCACATCACACATCCCGCCTTCAAGCTCTGAGCAGACGAGCCTCAATCCGCCCCCGGCCCCGATTCGCCCCGGAGCGTCGTCACCAGCCGCACAAAGCAATAGAAAATCGCCAGGCTGCAACCAATCGGCACGCTGACTTGCACCACCACTCGCGGCAGCAAAGTCGCGGCCATGATGTAGGACCCGGTGACCGCGATCCACTGAAAACTCTGCCACAGAAGAACGCCGTTGATCGCCGCGACCAGGACGAGCGCCCCAGCGTCGGCCCAGCGGCGTAAACCCGGCCCCAGTTTTCCGACAAGGTAATCAACGGAGATGTGCTCGCGCCGGCCCATAGCAACCGCCGAGCCAATCGCGGTCGTATAGACGAACAAGATCGTCGCGAATTCGTTGGCCCCGACAATGCCCTCGTTGAATACGTAGCGAAGCGTCACCAGGATCACGATCAGAACTAGGATTGCCAGCAGACAAAGCGAGGCGATTCCTTCCAGCACGCGGGTCAGAATGCTTTCAGCTTTTTCGAGATATTTCATGCAGTTGTTCACTTGCCGCCGCGAGCCGCCCGCCGAGCTTCTTCGATGTCGTCCCACGTGAAGTAACCCTTCTCCACAAAGTGTGCGTAGACCGGCTCCGCCGCTTTCTTGAACTCGGCGAGATCAGCCCCCGTAACGTAATTCGTCTCCAGCGCTTGCGAGAGCAGGCGAAGGTACTCGCCTTCGCTTTCGCGGTTCATCTGATCGCTGTAACGAATCGTCTCGACCGAGACTTCGTCGAGTATTTGTTGCAAGTCCGCGGGCAGCCGCTCGTACCAAGCCAGGTTGATCATCATCGGGTCAGGGCCCATTGCGTAGTTCGTCACCGTCATATATTTTTGAACCTCGTGGATCTTCATCTCCCAGAGGTTGGAAGCAGCGTTGTCGACTGCGTCGATCACGCCGGTCTGCGCCGCCTGATAGATCTCGATAAAGGGGATCTCGTGCGGGTTTGCGCCAAACGCCTGCCAGGCGAAGACGAACATCTCTTGCGGAGACACTCGTATTTTCAGGCCCTTCAGGTCGTCGAGCGTGCGGATCGGGCGTACGTTGCTTGTGTTTGTGCGAAAGCCCTGCGAGATGCCGCAGGCGGGGACGTGGAAGCCGTTGCGGCGTGCTTCGCGGTTGATGCCCTCGGTGAAGTCGCTGTAGATGAGCCGCAACCCCTGGTCCCAATCTTCGACCAGGAACGGCAGCTCGAAAATGCTGTATTTGATGTTGGCATCGACGTAGAGCCCGCCACGCGTTCCTTGTAGCACGCCCGTGGCGACCATATCCATCACATCGCGCTCGATGCCGAGGACTCCAGAAAAATAGGTCTCTACTTGAATGCGGCCGCTGGTCCGCTTCTCGATTTCTTCCTCGAAGAAGATCATCGACTTGCTGCGAGGGTGAGACGGCGGCTGCGAATGAGCGTAGCTGAAGTTGTAGGAAGACGCCTCGTGGCCGCACCCAAGGCCCGCCAGCAACAAGAAGAGTGCGGGGATGAGCCGACAGCGATTGCCGTAAGGAGGCGAACCCACAGGAGTCAAGATTCTATCAACTCAGCAGAGGCGGGCAGGGTGATTGACCTATATCGCGTGTGTTGGCAACGGAAACAGCTCCAGAACCAGGACGTGAGTCCGGGGTACAGGAGGCGCTACGTCTCTCAAGCTGTGTCTCAGGCCGCGGCACAAATCACGCCACCACCGCTGGGATCGGTGCGTCAAGCAACGTGGATTAGCGCCCCGCCTGGCCGCATTGGTCCTCACGATGAACTCCAGAGACCGCCAATCGTGTTGACAATGTGCGCACGTTATCGTAACGTGATTGTATACACGTCAGATGAGGGGTCCTCCCATGGCAGTGACAGATACGCAGGCAACGAAGGGACGCGGCGAGACGATCAATCTTCGTGCCAGCCGCGGACAAAAAGCACTCATCGATCAGGCAGCGGCGGCCTTGGGACGAAGCCGGTCGGATTTCATGCTGGATACGGCCTGCCGCGAGGCCGAGGCTGTTTTGCTGGATCGGCGCTATTTCGTTCTGTCGGGGGAAGCGTTCGAACGTTTCACGGCGATGCTCGATAAGCCGCCGGGCGACAACCCCAAATTGCGGCGCCTGCTGCAAACCACGGCCCCTTGGGAATCGTGAGCAGCTCCACGATGAGCTCATCGATCGGCCCGCCAGAGAAACTCTCCCCGGAGCACGATCTCTCAACCTTCGATTGTGGCGAGCCGACGCTCGACGACTGGCTGCGCCGCCGGGCCTTGCGGAACGAAGCCCGCGGAGCCTCGCGAACCTATGTGGTTTGTGCCGGGTTGAGGGTGGCGGGCTACTACAGCCTCGCCGTCGGGGCGGTGAACCATGCCGAATCTCCGGGGCGGATCAAACGCAATATGCCGGACCCTGTTCCAGTGATAATCCTGGGCCGACTCGCGGTGGATCAAGCATTTCGGCGACAGGGCATTGGCGCCGGACTACTTCGCGATGCCATACTGCGTACCCTCCAGGCCGCGGAAATCGCCGGAATTCGGGCGATGCTCGTCCATGCGATCTCAGAACGCGCGAAGCGTTTCTATGAGGCCCAAGGATTCAAGACCTCGCCAGTCGATCCGATGACCCTGATGATTGCGCTTGCCGAAGCAGAGAGGATTCTCGGCGGCAAATTGTTGAAAAGATGGTGAGGCGGGAGGGACTCGAACCCTCGGCCCACGGCTTAAAAGGCCGTTGCTCTACCAACTGAGCTACCGCCCCTGATGGGGAACCTGCTTGGGAAGACAACAGGAAAGATTTCATTTATCGTATCACCCGAGCCTCAACGCGATCTGAGAGGTGGCCATGGGCGGCAAGGCAAAGTCCGGTCGCCAGGCGTCGAGATGAGTCTCGACGCGGCAAGCTAAGAGCTTGCGCCACGTCTCCCAACCCACCTTTTCGCTCTAGTCAAACTGATTTGGCTCGTGCCCCCGCGAAAAGCAGGTTTGCCGCCACGCATCGGCCGAAACCCGCGCTGCCGGCTCCTGCTACTCCAGCTCTTTTACCGCGATGTTGCGGAATCGGTGATAGCCGTCTTCGACCCACCGTTTGCCGCCGTGGACTTGCACGGAGATCATACCGTCTTCGGCGCCTCCGGCGGCGTGATTGGCGGTGTCCTGAAAATCGGTGATTTTCTTTCCGTTGAGCCAGACCGTGATATGCGGCGGGTTGCCCACCATCCGTGCCCGGATGCCATTCCAATCGTCTTTCTTCCAGACGTCCTGCCATCCCTGGGAGGGCGTCGTCTCTATCCCTTCGAGCCGTTCGCCGTAGATGCCCCCCATGTTGCCTTCCTCCAGGTAGTCGAGCATCACCTGGTAAGCTTGGCCGGCGGCATTGGAGCGCAGGAACAGCCCGCTGTCGCAGCCAAAGTCGGGTTTGACCTCCAGATAGACCTCGAAGTCTTTGTAGCGCTTGTCCGTCAGCAGGATGCCGCCATTGCCGGCCGGGCTTTGGCGTCCCGTCAAGTCTCCTTCGAGGACCCGCCATTCGCGAGTGTTGCCATGGTGATTGGTCATGCTGACGTGCCACCCGGCGATGTTGGCGCCATTGAAGATGGATGTGAAGCCGGGCGGAATTTCCCCAACTGCATGTTCTTGGCTAGCAAGGGGCGTAACGAGCAACAACGTCGTGAGGAACAACAAGGTCGTGACGAACAAGGCGGCTTTTCGCATCGGGTGCGGGCTCCTGCGAGCTAGCCTAGCACAGCTATTCGTGTACGAACGCTTGTAGGCGCGGATAGAAGGAGTCCAGCACCGGGCACTGGGGTTGCGGCGGCAGGTTTGCTAGACCAGGTTTGCTAGACCACATTAGCAATACACCAGGTTCGGCGAGGAACAGACCTACCCAGCGCCTATCCGTAGCACGTCTTTGGCGTACTGGACCGCTTGCTCGACGTCACGGCGCTCCTGGTCGATCATGAATTGCTTGAATTCAGGGCTGTCGGAGGCCGCGCCCGCCGGGCCCGCTGGAACGTTGCTGTATTCGACCCCGGAGCGAGCCAGATTTTCGAAGCCCGCGAAGATCCAAGCGGGAACGTCGCGGTAATCCTTCCAAAACTCGGACTCGCGGTAGTTGAATACTCGGGGCGTGCGAAGGTTGATAATCTCGAGCGAAAACGGCTTGCCGGGACACAGTTCCGTGAAGCGCTTGGCCCAGCGGCCGATGTTGACGTTGCCCTCGCCCATCGCGACCCACTGCGAGGCCGCGCCGCTGGGGACTTCCCAAATCGCCGAATCGCGAACACCCGTCGTGACGCAATAGGGAGCCAAGATTTCCAGTGTGTGCAGTGGATCTTCGAGTGTCCAGGTGGCATTGCCGGGATCAATCAGCGCGCCAACGTAGTCTTTGCCCGCCTCTTCGATCAGCGTCTTGAGTTGCGTGGCCTGCAGATCGCCGGCGTGATTTTCCACCGCGATCATCAGGCCCATGTCGAGCGCTTCGCCGCGGACAGACTTGCACGATTCGATGGTGTTTTCGATGTGGGCTTCGATCGGAAGCGGGCCTTCGCGCTCATTGGAGCTGCCCAGATAGCAACGCACGAGCGGGGACCCCAGCTTTTTAGCGACTCCAAACATCCGCAAGAGCTGTTCGCGAGGCGTGCCGCCGCTCTTGTCAAAGCGGGTCGACGTTGGGCAGATGGAGCCGAAACCGACTTCGATCCCCAGGCCCAGCTCATCGGCCCGCGCTTTTACTTTTTCGAGATGTGCGTCCTCGAGGCTTCCCAGAAATCTTGGCTCGGAGAAATGGACTATTTGCACTCCGAGTCCGGCAGCGTAGTCCAGGAGCTGAAAAGCGCTCCAGCCCTGAGATCGCAGCCCGAAAAGATCCAAGCCTAATTTGGCCGGTGGCGGATCTGGCGCGGCCAAAGACCCGGCCGCCGAACTCGCCGTCGCTGCCGAAGAGCCGGCCAAGCCGCTGCCGGTGGACATCAGAAATTGGCGGCGATTGACGTCCACCGCGGAAACGGGTGAGGTGTACATAACAGGCACATCGTAGCTGATTCCGCCTGTGGCCGTCAGGGCGAAAAACGAAAGGCGCCAAGGGTCTCGCGCCGTTGGCCTAGTAACAATAGCCATCGAACAATAGCCATCGAACAATAGCCATCGATCAATCTAACAAGAATTTCACAACTCGACGTTAACGTTCTTGGTGGTTCATGCGTCGAACTAAGTGAAGGACGAAATGAAACGCTCGGCCACAGTTCTGATTATTCCGGTGCTCTCGCTATTGCTGGCCGGTGCCTTCGCTCCACAACCGGGTGCGCCCGCTGTACCCACGCCCGCCAATCCCCGGACCGCGAGCGGCTGGGTGTTCTACCTGGTCAACACCGTGACGGGGAGCCCCTGGGCCGAGATGTCACTGCCACGGCCTGGCGGCAGCATCAAACCCGCAAGTCCCTCTTCATCGTTCGAGTCCATCTTTACGGACTAGTCCCAATACTGTCGACTTAGCGAGCCCCCGAGTCCTTGAGCCGCGACCGTGAGGGAGCGGTCACTGCGCCCAAGCGATCCGCCGCCCCCGGCCCCAAGGTTGTCACCGAGAGAGCCGTTCAGCCGCGAAGCGGCGCTGGAAAGTAGCCCAGGGTGGAGCGAAGCGAAACCCTGGGTAGGAACTCTTCACCAAGGGCTCCCAAACAGTCCTCTGATAAGATGAGTGTCTTCGAATGCCCTCCCCTTCCGTAGTAGTTCTTGGCGCCGGTCCCGCCGGTTTGACAGCCGCCTATGAGCTGGCAAAAGCTGGTGTCACGAGCACCGTTCTCGAAGCCGACGACACGGTCGGCGGCCTCTCTCGTACCGCCGAGTATAAAGGCTACCGCTTCGACATAGGCGGCCACCGCTTCTTCACCAAAGTCACGCCCGTCGAAGAGTTGTGGATCGAGATCCTCGGTGATGACCTGCTCACCAGGCCCCGGCTTTCGCGAATTTACTACAACGGCAAATTTTTCTCCTATCCGCTGAAGCCCTTCAACGCCCTGTTTGGCCTGGGAATATTCGAAACAACCCGCTGCGTCGCCAGCTACGGCTGGGCGCGCTTGTTTCCCAAGCGGCCCGAGGAGGACTTCGCGAGCTGGATTTCGAATCGCTTTGGAAAGCGGCTGTTCGAAGTCTTTTTTAAGACCTATACCGAAAAGGTTTGGGGTATCCCTTGTTCGGAGATTCAAGCGGAATGGGCGGCACAGCGAATCAAAGGCTTGTCGCTGATGAGTGCGCTGAAGAACGCCCTGATCGGCGACCGATCCGCCAGCAAACAAGACACTGTCAAGACGCTCATCAACGAGTTTCTGTATCCGCGTCACGGCTCTGGGATGATGTGGGAGAAAGCTCAAGAGCTGGTCGAAGGCATGGGGTCTCGCGTGCTGATGGAGCAAGCGGTCACCCGCGTCCTCTGGTCGGAAGGCAAGATTGATGCGGTAGAGGCCGGCGGCCAAGCTTACTCAGGAGAGCATTTCATCAGCAGCGTTGCGATTCGCGAGTTCATCGAGAGCTTCGAACCGGCGCCGCCCGAGAACGTGATCGCGGCCGCGCGGAAACTGAAGTACCGCGACTTTCTGACCGTGGCGCTGATGGTTCGTGGCGAGTCCCTGTTCCCGGACAATTGGATTTACATCCATGAGCCGGGAGTGAAACTGGGCCGCCTGCAAAACTTCAAAAACTGGAGTCCCGAGATGGTTCCCGACCCCGCCATGACCGGGCTGGGGCTGGAGTACTTTTGCTCGGAGGGTGATGAACTCTGGAGCTTGACGGACGCGGAGCTGGTCGAGCTAGGGAAACGTGAGATCGTGGAGCTGGGCTTTACCACCGCGGCTGACATCACCGACGGCACCGTCGTTCGCATGAAGAAGGCCTACCCGGTCTACGATCGCGACTATGCGCCAGCCCTCGAGACTATCCGCGAGTTTCTGGCAACCCTGTCGAACCTGCAATTGATCGGCCGCAACGGCATGCACCGCTACAACAACCAGGACCACTCGATGCTGACCGCCATGCTGGCCGCCCGCAATATTCTCGGCGCGAAGCACGACCTCTGGCAGGTGAACGTCGACGAGGAATACCACGAACAAGGCCGGGAGATTAAGCTCGAAGATGTTCGCGAACTCGACTCGACTCAGCCGCTGGTCCCCCGCAAGCTGGCGGAATAAAACGTACGCACCGGCGTTCCAAGCTCGCTGAGTAAAACGTAGGGACCGGCAATCCTGCCGGTCCATCGCCGCAAAGCGGCGATGGACAAATGCCGAATCGGGCTAGCCGCGAGCCGCCTTCGGCGGCCACCGCTCAGATTAGCTAAGCAAGAGTGCTTGTCCCTGCTGACTACTCCCCCGCCATCCAGCGAACAGCGTTTTCGACGATCTTAAGAGGATACTTCTGCTTGAACACCGGGTAACTTTCGTGCCCTGGGCGGAAGTAAAATACCTTACCCTCGCCGACCGTCCACAACATGCCGCCGCGGAACCAGCCACCGGTCGCCCAGTTCTCTTGAAAAATCACGACGTCGGGATCGGGCACGTGAAAAGGCTCGTCATACATTTCTGACTGGGAAATTTCAAACGTCGCCGGAATGCCCTTGGCGATCGGATGACCGGGCTGCAGCGTGGTCACTTTGCTGGGGCTGCCGTCGGCGCGTACTCCAGGGAAGACGCAGTTCGGCATATCGACGCGCACTTGCCGCACTCCGCCGCCGCCCTTGAAAGCGTAGTAGGCGGGGGTCACCATGGAGTCGTAGGTCGGGGCCATCCGTCCGGGCATGGGAACAAACTCGAACTTAGTCTGGGGATCAGGATAGCGGCGGCGGGCGTCTGTCCGAGTGCGCTCGGCCATTGCTTCGATGAAAGGGTTGCTCCAGTGCGCTGAGTGCAGGGGGATAAAGGCAAGTTTGCCCGCTTTGATTCGATCCACAATTTGACGGGTCACCTGCTGGCTAACTTCCCCGTGGCGAACGTGTCCCCACCAGATGAGAACATCGGTTTCATCGAGCCCCTTGGCGGTGATGCCTTGATCAGGGTCGTCGAGCCCGGCCGAGCGAACCTCGATGCCCGGCTGCTTCTTCAGGTAGGCGGCAAGCTCATTGCCAAGAAAGTTGTCGTAGGCCTCGGCCTGTTTGGGCTGCCGCTCATCCCATACAAGGACCCGAATGGGCTTGTGCTGCGCGGCTAGTTGCGAGACGGCGCTCAGGCCGATCAACGCGGCGGCTACGCCATAGCGAAAAGCTGAAAGTGTCCTAGTCATATCGATAGTCCTCTACCCTTCCTCCGCCATTGGTGAACGGGTCGGAGACAGTGTATCACGGGACCGCCAGCGGGAATGCGACACGCGAGTTGGCATAATGGAACACTACCCGCTCATGGCTACCTCGAACCGACCACGTCCCGTTGTCCTCACCATCATGGATGGCTGGGGCGAAAACCCCAATCCGAAAAACAATGCCGTCGCCATGGCGCGCACGCCGAACTTCGACCGGCTGCGGCGCGAGTATCCCCATACGCTCATTCGGACCGACGGCCCCTTTGTCGGGCTCCCCGAAGGCCAGATGGGAAACAGCGAGGTCGGGCATCTTAATATCGGCGCCGGACGCATCGTCAAGATGGACGTTACGCGCATCGATGACATGATCGCCGGCGGCGAGTTCTCCTCCAACGAAGTGCTCCAAGCAGCCATGGGCCACGGTCGCTCGCGGCGCTTGCACCTGCTGGGACTTGTCAGCCCCGGCGGCGTTCATTCGCATACGAATCATCTTTACGCGCTGCTCGAAATGGCGAAACAGGAAAGCGTCGAGCGCGTTTATGTGCATTGCTTTACCGATGGCCGCGACGTGCCGCCCGAGAGCGGCGCCGGCTACATTGGCGAGCTGGCCGCCAAGATGGAGGAGATCGGCATCGGCCGCATTGCCACGATTTCGGGACGCTATTACGCCATGGATCGCGACCGCCGTTGGGAACGCGTGGAGCGGGCGTTTCGTGCGATGGTGCTCGGCGAGGGTAAGCACGCCACCTCCCCGCTAGAAGCCATGCGGTCGTCCTATGCGGATGGCGTGACCGATGAGTTCGTTGAGCCGACTGTCCTGGTCGAGGACGCGGGAGAGCCGGCCGGCAGCATCCAGCCCGTCGGCCGCATCCGAGATGAAGACGCCGTTATCTTCTTCAACTATCGCGCTGACCGCGCCCGGCAGATGTCGCTGGCGTTGAACGACCCCGAGCTGGAAAAGCCGGCCCGTTCCCTGGCACCGAAAAACCTGCACTACGTCACGATGACGCAGTACGAGAGGAGCTACCCGTTTCCTCATGTACTGCCGCCCCACAGGCCCGAGCGGATTCTCGGCGAGATCTGCGCCGAGAACGGGCTGATTGATCTCCGCATAGCCGAGACCGAGAAGTACCCTCACGTAACGTACTTTTTCAACGGTGGTGTGGAAGAACTGTTTACGCGGGAGTGGCGCAATACGGTTCCTTCCCCCAAGGTTGATACTTATGATCTACGGCCCGAAATGAGCGCCAAAGAAGTCTGCGAACTGGTCGTCAACGGGATCGAAAGCGAGATCTTCGACCTGATCGTCGTCAACTTCGCGAACGGCGACATGGTTGGACATACCGGCGTCATCCCGGCCGCCGTCAAGGCGATTGAAACGGTGGACGACTGCCTTGGGCGAATCTACAAGTCACTCAAGCGCAAGGGCGGAGCGTGGGTCGTTACGGCGGATCACGGCAACGCGGATCTGCTGGTCGATCCTGAAACCGGGAAGCCGCACACCTATCACACGACGTTTCCCGTGCCATTGATCGTTGTCAGCGAGTTTCAAGGGAAATTGAGGGACGGCGGGTCACTCCGCGACATCGCCCCGACGATTTTGGGACTGCTGGGCATCGAACAGCCCGAGGAGATGACGGGAGTAGATCTGCGACAGCAGAAGTCATGACCCACGCAGAACCGGGAAAGACACGAGGGAGGCCGAATCCATGGGTAAGATCTTCGACAGACTATTGATCGAGTTTCTGATTCCCGCCGTCCTGATGCTCGCTTGCCTGATCCTAGCGGTCGATTTGCTTCGCGGATCATCGTTCAACTTAACCTGTGAGGAATCCAGGAAGGATCTGTTAGACAATCATGGATTGCTTGCAGCTGGAATTCTTCTCGCGTATATCATTAACACGTCCTTGAGTTCACTCTTCAATCTCTGGTGGCGTATAGTGGGTGGCGGGAAGATAAGAGAGTACTTAATGTATCGGAAGCTCGACTTATTCAAGGACCAGGCTATCAAGGACCTAGCGAAAAGATGGGGGATAAAAAGATTCTGGTTGTGGTCATACTTTCGTCACCGCGCTGATCTTGTGTGCATAATTGAAAAGGAAATCAAGAACCGGGGCACATCGAATCTTTATGGTCATTTACTCCTTCGACTCAGAGAGGAGGGTGTCCCAGAGGCCTCGTGTAATTCCATTTTGGATATCTATGACGTGGTGCGGACAAAGGTAATGTCATCGCAAGATAGCGCTATCATTGGCTGGATTCAGTATCACTGGAGCCAGTTGAGATTGGCCCGCAGCACTATAATCCCCTCATTGATTATGGTCGTCCTTCTAATTGTTTTGGCGTTTCGGGACTGGAATTTGAGTCAACGCTATGTGGTTGTCCTAACAGCATTCGGGACAGGGTTTTTTACGCTGCAGCTCTATCACTATTACTACCGTGAGCGATTCATGATTTACGCAATGCTGGGCTACTTCTTGTCCCGCAATCAGAAAACTGATCGGGCCACTTCTTGAAAACAGAGCACAATTCTTCCATCGGAAGTTCCAAGTTCACCACAGTGGCCCGCGTAGGAAATGATGTCATGCCCTTCGGACGATACTACGAAGAATTCGAAGTCGGCCAAGTCTTCAAACACTGGCCCGGACGCACCATCAGCGAAGCCGACGACACATGGTTCAGCCTGCTCACGATGAATCAGAACCCGCTGCACATCGACGCCCACTACGCCAGCAAATTGCAACACGGACAGCGGCTCGTCGTCGGCCCGCTGGTTTTCAGCATCGTGGTCGGAATGAGCGTTGCCGACATCAGCGGCCGTGCGATTGCCAATCTCGAGTATCAGGAGATCAAGCACACCGGGCCCGTCTTTCACGGAGACACGATTTACGCCGAAAGCAGCATTGTGGACCTGCGCGAGTCGAAGACTAAACCCGACCGCGGGCTGGTCTACGTCGAGTCACGAGGCTTCAACCAGCGCGATGAAACCGTCTTGACGCTAAAACGCACCGTCTTGATCCCCAAGAAGCCGTGAGAACCAGCCCGGTTGAGTCAAGAAGCCGGGCAGTCGAATAGTAGGGACCGGCTTCAGCCGGTCCTTCGCCGCGAGAGCGGCGACCCGGTTTGGAACTCGCTAGCCCCCTCCAATTTGTGGACTTACGCCACATTGTGTTACCTTCACGGATTAGGGTTACGAGGCGAGGAGATTCGATGGAAGCGCTTGGAATGATTGAAACCAAGGGTTTGACCGGTGCGATCGAGGCGGCTGACGCCATGGTCAAAGCGGCGAACGTGGTGCTGGAAGGCAGAGAGTATGTCGGAGCCGCTTACGTGCTCGTCACGGTGCGCGGAGACGTCGGCGCCGTCAAGGCCGCAACGGATGCCGGGGCCGCCGCGGCGCGGCGAGTCGGTGAGCTGGTGAGCGTGCATGTGATCCCGCGCCCGCACGAGGAAGCCGAGAAGGTGATTCCCGGCGGCAAGGCCAAGGCGAACAACAAGTAGCGACTCGGAACCGCGGCCGTCAGGAAGCGGTAGACCGCTTCTGCGCGCTCAACCGGCGGCGGCGGCGAAGCTCCCCCTTTGATCGGCGGACCCGCCTGCTTCGGTCGTCAAGCCGCAAGAAAAGGGGACTGGAAGGTGTGAAAAAATGCTGGGGACAGCCAGCCGCGGCCCATGTCGTCCTTGATAAACAGGGAGTTAGGAATGGCCGCTTGTGGCAGTCCCCGATTTTTTCACACATTCCTGGCCGCAATACCGTTCACATGAGGCCTATTGAGTCCTGAAGGGGCGCGGGAAAGCACTCCGCATGACTCCGATGACGGGGCTGGCTGCCGCCAAGAAAATACAATGAACTTGGGCAAACAACCGGCGCCGAAATCGTTAAGCGAAGAGCCTCGGGGCTAACCACCGATATCTGATGTTGGAAGACAAAGACCTCAAGTCCGTTCAGGAAGTCCGAACAAAGGTCGCTCTCGCCTATGAGGCGTCCCGGAAGTACCGGAACTACACCCAGGAGCAGGTCGATCAGATCGTCGACCGTGTCGCGGCCGTCGCTCGCGCCAACTGCGAACGCCTTGCCAGAATGGCCGTCGAGGAAACGGGGTATGGCAATGTCAAGGACAAGGTTGCCAAGAACCTGCTGAACTCCGACCTGCTGCATAAAGCGATCCGGCCCATGAAAACGGCCGGAATCATCCGCGAGGACCCCGCCAACGGCATCATCGAAATTGCCGAGCCGGTCGGCGTCGTCGGTGCGATTCTGCCGACAACGAACCCCACTTCGACGGCCTTCTACAAAATCCTGATTTCGCTGAAATCTCGCAATGCGATCGTGATCAGCCCGCATCCCAGGGCCGTCCGGTGTACTTGCGAAACCGCTTCGCTGCTCGCGAAAGCAGCGGAGCAGGCCGGAGCGCCGCAAGGCATCGTGCAGTGTCTTAACGAAGCGACGCTCCAAGGCACCGACGCACTGATGAAGCACCGCCGCACCGGCATCATTCTCTCGACGGGCGGAGCCGGCATTGTGCGCGCCGCCTACTCCAGCGGAACGCCGGCGATCGGCGTCGGGCCGGGCAACGTGGCGGTCTTACTTGAAGCCTCCGCCGACGTCGATGAGGCGATCGCAGCGGTCGTCGCGGGAAAATCTTTCGACTACGGGACAGTGTGTTCGAGCGAGCAGACGGTCGTTGCCGAGTCCGCCAGCCGTGATCGTGTTTTGGCGGCGCTCAAGGCGAACAAGGCGTACCTTTGTGACGCGCGGCAATCGCTGGCTCTGCAGAAGGTGCTGATCGGCCCCAATTTCCGTATCAATCCTGACTGCGTGGGACAGGCGCCCGCTAAGATTGCCGAGATGGCGGGATTCAGCGTTCCGGCGGACGCCAGCATCTTGGCGGTCGAGCTGGAAGGCGTCGGGCGCGATTACCCGATGTCGGCCGAAAAACTGTCGCCCGTGCTGGCCGTCTATTTTGTGCGCGATTTCCAGGCAAGCCTTGATGCATGCGAAACAATTCTGAACTTCGGGGGCCGCGGCCACACCTGCGTGATCCACTCGAAAAATGACGAACGTATTCGCGAGTATGGCCTGAGAATGCCGGCGTTTCGGGTGCTGGTGAACACGTCCTCGCCGCAGGGTTCGACCGGCATTACGACGAACGTCCTGCCGGCGATGACGCTGGGCTGTGGAGCAATTGCCGGAAACATCACCAGCGACAACGTTGGCCCGCTGCACTTGATCAACATCAAGCGCATTGCCTACCACGTCCGCGATGCCGAGTCTGCCTTCGATAGCCCCGAGGCCAAAGCCTATTTCGCGGGGCAGCCGATCCCAGGAGCGGCCCCCGAGGCGCCGGCTCTGGCCATGAGTTCGCTATCTTCCGCGGGAACAGGGTCGGCGCGCATCAGTGATGCCGTCGGGCGCTACCTGGAGCAACGCGGCATATCAGGTCCGGCCCGGCCGCCGGCGGGAGGCGCTGCGGTGGCGCGAACCATGA
>Ga0114996_10004872_pt1 | contig 15940 bp, 17 predicted proteins | sample ArcticOcean_MG_C_4_FD_87039 | JGI IMG/M metagenome (GOLD analysis project Ga0114996, IMG submission 87039) | Marine microbial communities from western Arctic Ocean - ArcticOcean_MG_CB4_134 | ecosystem: Environmental > Aquatic > Marine > Oceanic | place: Arctic Ocean: Canada Basin | collected...
ATTGACGATACATTTGCATCAGCGGAAGGGACTGAAGGATTTCTGGCGCGTGTGGCCAAACATGTTGATGGAAGCCATGGGTTACAAGGACCGTTTTCTACCGAACTCGAAAACCAAGCCGTCATCTGGGGAGGTAGGGACGATGTCGTTGCACCTTTCTTCTTGAAGTACCCAGACGTTCCTACAACTTTTGCTTCTGGAATAGCCTTGAATCGGACGGCGCCTTTGCATACCGAGGGCTTCACGCTGAGGCACTGAAGATGAGAACCCAATGGTTTGCCAAGACCGAGTATCCGGTGTTCGTGGCGTGGTGGATTAACGATGGAGAAATGCTGCCGACAAGGGAAGAAGCCATTAGGCGACTTGTTCTTCTACACGAAAACGGGTCTACTCCTGAGGCGTTCAACTTCAAGGCGAGTTTTGACGAGTCAGGGAAGTCGGATCGAGGCAAAATGACTGAATACTCAAAATCGGTCATATGACTGTAACTGCGACGAGGTGATTCCGAATTGAGGCTAGAAAGGTTTCAGCACGCCTACATCTCTTGGTAACGGGGGGGGGGAGTTGAAGCTAATTTCAGCACCCTGACATTCGTATTCACTGCCAGATCACCAGCATAAACTGCCGAGGCTACTTTGATTTTTAATCGGGTGGTGTCTCATGTCGCCTCCCCCATAGGTGGTGGAACGGCGGCATGAGACACAGGTCGAAGCTTACGAACTGGGCAGGTAAACCCGCATGCCTGTCTGCCACGACTCCTGGAGGGCGTCGGTGAATTCCATGTACTTCAGGGAGTCGGTGAAGTTCGATCGGGTTACCGGCTCGATTCCTCGAATGGCGTTGATGAACTCTTCCTCAGCCCGCCAGCTGCCGCGCTTGTCGTCGGGAACCGTGATCGCTGACATTGCATCGTCGCCCTTGCGACCTCCGGTCACCTTTGGGTCTTCACCGAGACTGCCAGCCTCAATGTGAATTGTGCCTTCTGTGCCGAATATCCATATCTGGTTCGGGGGAGTGAACGGACCCGAAACGGTCGTTACCGAGAGGTTGACCAATCCGCCGTTGTGCAGCGTGTAGATGGCGTCGAGCTGGTCAGGAATTGTCATCTGCTGACGGGTTCCATCCCAACCGCGGCGGTGCGGTACTACGACCTGCGCGTTTGCTGACACAGAGCTTGCTGTTCCGACGAGTCGCATGATGTTCTCGTACCAGATACCGGTAGTCATCACGTTATTGCCGGACAGTTCACGAATCTGTCGCCAGTGAGAATCGGCGTCGGAATCCGGGAATTCACTTCCAGCGGTAATCCATGCGTTGACGTTGACGATATCGCCGACATAGCCATCAGTGATCAGATCGATGACGTGCTGTTCGCATGCCATCAGGTGTGGCGGCGGAACGATCTGTGTGATCAGGTCGGGGTTCGCCAACGATGCCGCCAGCATGTCCCGGCCTTCCGATGCGTTCATCGCCATTCGAGCCTCACACAGCACGTGCTTGCCATTGTCGAGGGCTGTCAGGGAGATGGTGGAGTGCATGTATGGCCATGTGCCGATGCATATCGCGTCGATATCGGGATCTTCGACCAGATCGAGCCAGGTCGGGTATGCCTCGCCGAGTTCGTACTTATCGGCAGCTATCTGACTTGACTCTATCGATCGGTTGGCCACTCCCACCAACTCGACTCCCTGCATGGCGCGCAGTCCGGGAATGTGCCGTAACGCCGTGTTGGCCCCTGCCCCAATGAAACCGACTTTTATCGTTTCGTTTGCCATCTGGCGATAATCCTCTACTGTGGATGAATATAAACGCGCAACGCAGCGGCAAAACGACGGTTCGCCACGAGCGTGTGAGGGGCAGTTTACGTCAATCTGTGCCGAGAGCCATCCCCGCAGCGCCGTGGTTGCACCAATACAGCCAGAATCGCCAAAACCAAACGAAAGCACAAATAATTTATGTCGCCGATGAACAGCGAATACTCAGGAAACGTGAAGAGTGTGCCGACTCAGGTTGAAATGACCGGGATAGGCGTGCAAATAGCCTGGGACGATGGGCGAACCTGCACGTATCCGTATCGTTATCTGCGGTTGCAGTGCGCTTGTGCCGCCTGCATTGAGGAAATGACCGGGCGACCGTTGCTGAACATTTCGGCTGTTCCGGACGACATCATCGCTGCCGATCACCTGATGGTGGGCAAGTACGCTATCCAGTTCCTCTGGACCGATGGCCACGACTCCGGCATTTACCCGTACGAGATGCTTCTTCGGCTCGCGGGCAACGACGACGCTGTTATTTGCGAGGGTGGTTAGTGGCTGAGTCAGATCGAACACCCGATCATCGGGATGTAACCCTGCGGTCGATCGATGATTACGGTCGACAGTTGCAGCGCGCGTTGAGTGGCCTGTCGATTGAAGAGGCGCGCTGGATGCCTACGCCTGAATCGAATCACATCCTCTGGATCCTGTGGCACATGGGCCGGATGGAAGATATGTGGGCATGGTACTTGCGTGGCGATGGTCCGAGTGCGTGGATCGAGGGCGGCTGGGCTGAGCGACTTGGGATTGACCCTGATCGAAACGGCGTTGACGATTCGATCGAGCAGGTTCGTGATTTTCCTGATGTTTCTGTCGAAGAAGTAACCGGTTACTGGCAGGCGGCACGGGATTTGTTGATCCCTTCTGTCGAAGGCGTTACCACTGACATGTTTGGCATCAAGCGACCTGAGGCGTGGCTTTACGCGCCGGATAGAGCGCCTGACTTATTGTTTGCACTTGGCAGGATTCCGGTTGAGAACAGCCAACATCTTGGGCAGATCGCTTACATTCGTGGGTTGTACGCAGCGAAGTTTGGGTAGGGCTTAGCTTGGCGTCGCACGGTGTCCGTATTTCCTCGTCTCGACCGAAGCGGGGAGACACAGGTCAATGGCGAATGACCGAAGTTGTAGATGTACGACAGTGATTGCCACGTCACTCGTACCTCGTTCCTCGCAATGACAGAATGCCAACCCTAAAACTTTGGTTTGCTGGCTCCGAACGATTGCACTGCGTTGGCGAGGTATGACGAGCGGAACTGCACGCCCCATTTCCCTTCGATTTTCGTGAATATCCACATCGTGTCGAAGCCGTTGTACTCGGTGCCGTCCTCGTATTGGCGGGAACCCCGAATGGCGATGTGTACCTTGTCGGGTCTGGACTGAATGGCTGTGATCGATTTGTTGATCGTGATGTGCCAGTTTTCTTTTTCCAGAGCCTTTGTCATGGCATCCTGTACGGAGTGGAAGTCGTCCGGGGTTACCCAAGTTTGAAACTCGGTGCCTGACAGTCTCAGGTGAGGAAAGTGCATTTCAGCGACCATCGTATCGGCGTCGCGTGCGTTGAATGCCAGCGCCCATCGCTTGAAAGTTTCGATCGCTTCATCTGCAGGATTACTCATATTTGATTTCTTCTCATCAGGCTGTGGTTCCGCCAGCAAATTAACTGAGCGGTTGTCGAATAATAACGTGCTGAGCGCTCATAGCCAGTACGTGAGTCGGTTTACTACAGCTGATCAGATAGTGGGGTGCGCAATGACACTGGGTTTAGTCGCCTGTAAATTCTGCTAGCGGCGGTCTGGGATTTTCCTATTACGTTCACTTGTTCTCGGCAACAAACTAAATGCCATGGGAACCGCCATCGCACAAATGATCGGGCTCATGTTGGTCATCGGAACTGCTATTACCGCGGTCAACACTGTCCTGACTACCTCGGCAGATCGGTCAGCATCGATTGCCGCCAGTAACGAGCGTCTTATCGAAGAGTTGGAAACGTCGATCAGCATCGTCAGCGCGGCCACGGTGAGTGGTTCAGGCGATTCTCAATTCGACGTAGTTGTTACCAATGATGGACGCAGAAGTTTAGGTAGTTTCGACGATTGGAACATTACCGTACGCTACGACCAGGTGGGGGCACCAAGCGAAACGTTCGCTTCGCCAGCGCACTCCGACACACTTCTGGATGACACCTGGATCGCGCACTCGTTTTGACTCGACTACGATATTTCTCAACCTGAGTTGATCGAAGCAAAACGCCTTAACGTCCACGAAGAGGTTGTGTTGCGTATTCAAGTGGATCCGACATTTCAAAGTGAAACTCCGGTCGTCATCACGGTCACTACCCCGAACGTCCTTACCGATATCATCATCTTCGAGTCGTAGTGGCGGAATCCTCGTGCGGGCATCAAGAGACACAGCGGCTTGTTAGATTAATCCAGCCCATCTGCCCGTATACCGCATCATCCACTCGCATCGGTGCAGTTCAGCCGCGCTTGCCGAAAACCACCGCCGCCCGTTTGCGCGCTCCCCTGTTTGCGCGCTCCATGGACGGTCGGCAGACAATCGGCAGGAGATCAGGAGATAAAGGTAGCCCTACCGACTGAAATCGCTAGATCGCAGTGATCGCCTTGATCGCACACGAGCTCACGCTGATAGTATTCGCCGCGCATCAGGCAATCAGCTCTCAACATCGACTCCGACGAACGGTCACTTATCGAATCGACTGACTCGGGTTGCTTTCAAACCTGCTGTCAGTTGGAGATTATTGACTGAAGAATGCGACGCGATCTGTCGACGCAAATACCGAATATCAGTGACATTTAGGAATGGATAATGGCAAAACGTATCAACAGGATTATCGAACTCATCGAGGCAGGCGAGCCGGTTTACTACACCGGCACGGGAGATCTGACTTACGAGAATGGTCTGAAGCAGGCCAGCACGTGGGCTGATTTCCTTATTACAGATTTCGAACACTACGCATTCGATATTGCCGGACTCATGGCGTTCATGAAGGGGTTGGTTGATGGCGGCCCGACAAAATCTGGTCACCGAACTCCTGCCGTAATTTCAACACTGCCTTCTAATTGCCGAACTATCGAAGAGGTTCGGGCCAACGCCTGGCAGATTCGTCAGGTTCTGTCAGCCGGGGTTCACGGAATTCTCCACACGCACGCTCGACAGGCAGAAGCGGTTCGTGCATTCATCGAAGAGTGCCGATACCCGTTCCACAAAGAGGGCCGAGAGGGCCTCGGTGAGGGTCAGCGTGGTGCCGGTGGACAGGGACGCCCTGCTGAAATATGGGGTGTCTCAGCGCAGGAATACACGAAGATCGCCGATCCGTGGCCGCTCAACCCAGATGGCGAGTTGATTTTGGGTCTCAAGCTGGAAAATCAGGAATCGGCTGCGAATTCAGATGCTATTTGCCGAGTGCCTGGACTGGCGTTCGTCGAGTGGGGTCCGGGTGACATGGGAATGTCGTTCGGAAACTCCGATGCTCACGACCCGCCGTACTCGGCAGAGATGGATCGGGTGCGAAACCAGATCAAGGACGCGGCGGATGTGAACGATCTGGCATTCCTGTGCTCGTGGAACGACAAGAGCAAGGACGATGCTGGAAACCTGCAGGTGCTTATAGATATGGGAGCGAAGATGTTCTCTGGTGGCGGGGAAGAACGAGCGATTATCGGTCGAAAGATGACCAACCGCCAGATGCCCGTGTAGGCGGCGTGCCGCTTGCTCTGCGAGGTCGGGTGTGGTGATGGTTTAATCGTTGGCTGGGGCCACTGGATTCTTTTCTGGCTGCCCTGGCCGACATCCCGACTGCAGTGGAGGGAATCGTTCGGAGTCTCCTCGCAGTTAGCTTTCTCACTCAACCTAGCCTTCTCCCCAGGGGAGAAGGAATAAGGGGATAGAACGTGGCGATTTCTTGCCGCCCTATATCCCGACTCCTGTGGAGAGATCTTCGGTGGTTGGGTGCGGCGGTGCTCTGGAAGCGTAAATAAAAAAGCGAGTGGCTCGTTGTGAGGCACTCGCTTTTCTTTTTAAGTCTCTGACTTGACCCGGCCGTCTACTCGCGGCCGAGTATGTTTTTTACGGTCCCCACGATGTCCTCGGGTTGGGGCATGAATGCCTGCTCGAGGTCTCGGTTGTATGGGACAGGGGCGTGAGGACCTGTGACTCGTTTTACCGGGGAATCGAGTGCGTCGAATGCCTTGTCGGCGATGACGGCAGCAAACTCGGAAGCCATCGATGCACGAGGGGTGTCCTCGTCAACAATAACCACGTTGTTCGTCTTGTTGACGGACTCAATGAGAATGTCTTCATCGAACGGTGAAAGCGACATCATGTCGATTACTTCAGCTTCGATACCAACCTCGGCAAGCTGATCGGCAGCCTTCTGACAGGCGATCGATGTGTACGATATTCCGACGAGTGTGACGTCGGTTCCGCGTCGCATATAGCGGCCCTTGCCAAGCTCGATGACGTAATCCTCGTCAGGCACAAATCCTGTGAGGTTTATCAGCTTCTTATCGTTGACGAGGAACACGGGGTCGTCGTCACGAATCGCGGCTGCGAGCAGCCCTTTTACTGAGTAAGGATCGGATGGCACAACGACTTTCAGGCCGGGGATGTGCGCCAGCATCGAGTAGAAACTCTCGGAGTGCTGAGCAGCATGACCAGTGCCTGCACCAGACCGTGCGAACAGGGTCAATGGGACTCGGGTTTGACCACCGAACATGTAGCGACTCTTAGCTGCATTTGAGAGTAGCTGGTCGAATGCTACGGTTACGAAGTCGAAGTACATGAGGTCGACTACTGGTCGAAGACCGGTGAGTGCGGAACCTACCGCAGCACCAACGAATCCTGCCTCGGAAATCGGTGCGTCACGAACTCTTTCGGGACCAAATTCCTGAACAAGGCCCTTGGTGGCTGCGAACGGCCCGCCCCATGCGTCGAGTGGTTCCTTAGTTTCTTTGTCGAATCCGCCGGAGATGTCTTCGCCCATGAGGAACACATCTTCGTCGCGAATCATTTCGGCTCTGAGGGTGTCGCGAAACACGTCACGGAATCGAAGCTCTTTACCGGCTACTCCTTCGTAGCCGGGTCCAAGCGGGTTATTTGCCTGTGAGGTCGTCATATCTGTTTGTTTTTCTTTTCGTTGAATCTGATGAAATTTTTACGAGTAGCTGGCGTTATCGCAGACCCGGAATCGGGTTCGAATAGCTAACGTATACGTCTTCGTAAAGAACTGAAGGATCGGGCATTGGGCTGTTCATTCCGAACTCGACCGCATCAAGCATTTCCTTCTCGACAGCATCGCGAATGCTTTTCAGTTTCTTGGCTGTCATCAACTTCTGCTTGGTGACAGTTCTTTCGAAGTGCTTGATGGCATCTTTATCGCGGTAGTACTTTTCTTCCTCTTCTGTGCGGTAGTTCAGGGGCACGTCGGCGTGGAAGTGACCGTGGTAGCGGTATGTCTTGAGTTCAAGGAAAGTTGGGCCTTCGCCGGCTCGTGCTCGGGCGATTGCTTCGCCGGCGGCATCGTAAACAGCAAATACGTCCATGCCATCGACCACAACACCGGGCATTCCGTAGCCTTCTGCCCTTGAGGCAATATCTTCAGCAGAGACCGCGTACCAGGATGGGGTGGCTTCGGCATAGCCGTTGTTTTCGCAGGCGAAGATCACGGGGAGCTTCCAGACGGATGCCAGGTTCATCGATTCGTGAAGCACGCCCTGTGAAGAGGCACCGTCACCGAAGAACGAAACTCCAACCGACTCGTTCTCGATTCCTTTGTACTTTGCAGTGAGTGCGGCACCGACAGCGAGTGGGATCGAGGCTCCGACGATTGCGTTGGCTCCGAGCATCCCTTTCGAGAAGTCGGCGATGTGCATCGAGCCGCCCTTGCCTCCGCACTGACCGGTCGCCTTTCCCATGATTTCGGCCATCATGGCGCTGGTGTCGAGCCCCTTGGCGATGCAGTGACCGTGACCACGGTGGGTCGATCCGATCCAGTCCTTATCGGTGAGATGTGCACAGATACCGGTAGGAGGTGCTTCCTGTCCGTCCGAGGGGTGAGTTACACCCATCGCATTTCCCTTAAAGGTTTGCTCGAGCATCGTCTCCTCGAAGCGGCGGATCCGATACATCGTGCTGTATATCCACTCCAGCTTCTCTTTGGAGATATCCATCTTTAAGTGCCTCCGGCGTGCATTTGTGGCCCTTCTTGGCACGGCAAAATAACCGCGCTGGGCGCAAATTTCAGATCAAGACATGTGTCATTTTTCGTTTCCGAGTGACAGACGGTAAAACGACAGTGGAACTTTAGCATCGGCGAAGAGAGCATGTGCGTTCGATTACGTCACTTCACGCAAATTCTTGTGGCCTGAGCGTGCACGAACCAGTTTTTCGAACTCGTCTGGTTTGTCCACTGCGACGTTGATTATCCGAACCGGGCTGCCCATTTTGAGGAATCCTCGCGGCCGGATCATCGAGTTTAGTTCGATCGTGACATCCGTCTGCCCCGCCGACATGAGCCAGGCTTCGATTTCACCCAATTCAGATCGGAAGCCATCCCCGGATTTACTCGATTTTGCAGTTCTTGCATTTATCGCAGCGATACTGGTGATTGGCACGATGATCTCGCCGAGGATCCCATAGCGCAGTACAAGTTCATGTTCGTTGATCTCATGCGGCATTGTCCGAGTCGATGTGTACATACCAAAAATCCAAAAAATACCGTACGCACTAACCGCGGTAACCACCCACACTACGGTCTCTGACTGGATCAGCACGTGGACTAATAGCAATTCGACCGGCACTGTGATTATTGTGAAGACAACTAGATAGCCGAGGATAGATCGATTGGCGGGATAAAAATTTTCTGGCGCACGCCGAACAAAAATAAACCGCCAAACAGCGACCCAAATCTCCAGTTCGACTATTACAAACCGTAGTACGATTCGTGGAATAAGTCGCGAACTCATTTTGGCCGATCCGGACCGCTTTCGTCGCACGAATATAACGATGATGGCAATTACGATCAGCACTTCGATCGCGATGACAAGCCCTGCGCCAAGTTCAGACACTAGCTACTACCCTCGACCAATAAATCGACCCAGTGATTTCTTGAGCGAGACTTCCTCAGGGTTTTCGTCGTGCATCACTCCATCGAGTAGTGAGTCGTATGGCGATGATTCAGTGCTCACCGCGGGAGTGACCGTGAAAAGTATGGTGTCTTCTTTGCCAGTTTCTTTGCAGCGCAGCGCTTCTTCGATCACCTCTTTGACGGTGTACATCGCATGTGGTGAAAGCACGATTCCTTCCAACCGAGTGAACATGAGCCCGGCGCTATAGGACTCGATCTGACCATGTGCGATGGCTTCGACGATCTTCTCTTTGAATAAGGATGAAACGATCGGTGCTACCCCGTGATATCGCATCGCCCCGGCGAGTACACCGGGTGGCGCGTATTCACGGCCGAGGGTGTACATGGGAACCTGCGGCATGAGGCCTGCAGCATCGGCAGAGTCTTCTGTGTAAACGCCTCGGGTTAGGCTTGGCGTTGAGGCTTCTTCGACCGCTACAAATCGGGTGTTGCGACCCTGAATTCGAGCTGGAACGAAGGGCGCTATCAGGCCGCCAAAATGAGAACCTGCGCCAATTGAACCGATGATGTGGTCGGGTGCTTCGTTTACAGCGGCGAGCTGGCGCTGGGCTTCGAGGCCAACGATGGTCTGGTGGATAAGCGTGTTACCCATCAGGGTCGGGATAGCGAACTTCACATCGGGGTCGATCGTCGCTTCCTCGTATGCCTCGGCAAGTGCGGTTGCTATCGATCCTGAATCGGCTCCCTGTGTTTTGAGTTGATGCTTTCCGACCCGGGTGTTTTCTGACGGACTTGCCTGAACGTCGACTCCCCACACACGGCCGTACGCATCACCCCATGCAAGATCAGATCCAGTTTTTCGGACGCTGTAGATACGGCTCTTGAGCCCGAACAACGAAGCAGCGTGGCCTATCGCGCTGATCCAGACTCCTCCAGCACCGCCGGTGACGATTCCTTTGGCCCCGGTCTGTTTGGTGTAGTAGGCCTGCGGGATGGCTGTGTTTGATTCATACGACCCGCTCGGGCTGCCGCCTTCGACCTTGTAATAGAGCTTCGCCGTGGTGCCCAGTTCTCGCTCGAGTGCTGCCGCCCTGAACATGGGAGTGGGCCGCCACTGTTGATATGCGGCGCGAACTTCTTTGGGAATGTTGAACGTTCGGCTTTTGGCGTTGAGTTCTTGTTCGATGATTTGCCGCGGAAATAGCGGTGCCAGTTCGCGGGCAGTTATTGGGTATCCCGAGGGCGACATCATCGGTGGCACGCGGAACGGTAAATCGGCTTCGACGTTGTACCAGCGAGAAGGCATTTCGCGCGGGCTCAGCGTAATTCGGTTGCCTGTGACTGTTGCCATCCGTTGGTCGTCCTTATCTATAGGGGAGTCTGATGAACCAATGTTTCTGATCGTTCAGACTCTCGTGAGATTCATTCCAGATCACGCCAGATCGCGACCAGATCGCAAAAGGGTATCGCGAAGAACCGACGTAGAGCGGATCGAAACTCAGCTAATTCGTTTTCCGAATATTTCCCAGCTTTACATGGTCGGGCGCCTCGTTCTGGTAGTTGGTCTGTCAATTAGGTTTGAGCTCGTGGATATTTCTGGGCCACAGTACAATTCGAACGTTCGAGAGACGAACTTAATCGTGCAGTCAAACCAGTAATTCAGCGTGGAAATCCATGAACAGTCGAGTACTTTCTACCTCGAAATTCGGAGTGTTAATTCTCGCCATTGGCGTGCTTGCTTTGATTATTAGCGCCTGTAGTGGTGATCAAGGGGATGCTGGCCCGCAAGGTCCGGCTGGTTCAGAGGGTAAAGCTGGAGCCCGAGGAGACTCGGGTTCCACAGGGCTTACGGGGCCTGCCGGTCTTCAAGGATTTCCTGGCCCGGCAGGACCAACGGGAGAAGACGGTGAAGACGGCACGAAAGGTCAAGACGGCACGAAAGGTGAAGACGGCACGAAAGGTGCTAGAGGTACTACCGGAACCAGCGGTGACGACGGTAGATCGGGCGTGCTGGCGATCGGGACCGGTTTGACGACGGATGGGTCGATCGAAGGCGATGTTGCTTTTGTCGATTTTGCGGGGCCGGGTGAAGCCGACACCGTCGCACGAAGCGACCATGATCACGATTTTGATTTCCTGACGGCCGCTGACATTACTTCAGGGTCGACCGATATTCCCTGGTCTTCGTTAACCGGGGTTCCCGGTGACTTGAGTTCTGGCGGTAACGCAGCCTCGGTCGACTGGGAAAACATCACCAACCGTCCTGAGGGCCTCGATGATGGCGATGATTCACTGACGACTGTTAACTGGACCGATGTTCAGAATCGGCCGAGCTCGCTAAACACGACTCTCGGTGGCATGAGCTGTGGTTCGAGCGAGATAGCGATATACAACGGCTCGTCATGGGTTTGCGGTGACGTGGGACCGTCGATAGGCGATTACGCGAGTTCTGATCAGTCTTGTGGTTCCGGACTAGTCGCAATCGGGATCGATCCGACCGGAAATATTCTTTGCACAACCCTGACATCAAATGACACGGTTCCGTTCCAGAGGGCCAAACACCAGGTTACGACGCTTGCTCTCGGGCCCGGTGATGCGGGGTTGTGGAATTCAGTGACTATCGGTGACGACGGTCTGCCTGTCATGGCGTATGAGGCAAACGAAACGTTGTATGTGGCGCAGTGCGATGACGCGGCATGTTCTGCGTTCACACCGTCTATTGTCGAAACCACTGGAGCTGGCGATCTCCACGCCTCGATAATTATTGGAACCGATGGATTGCCCCTTGTTGCCTATAAGGACTCCACTGGTTCGAATCTCAAGGTGGCCCACTGTGAAACTGTTGATTGCGCGACAAGTTCGACGTCGACGGTGGAAGCTACCGGCGATATTGGTGCGTTCACTTCGATTGCTATCGGTACAGATGGCCTCGGGATTATCAGCTACTACGATGCGACTAACGGCAACTTGAAAGTGGCTCACTGCAACAACACGTCGTGCTCTTCTGCTGACAACACGATAGTGGATGAATCGGGTGATGTCGGCCAGTACACCTCGATTGCGATCGGTAGCGATGGTTTTGCACTTATCAGTTACTACGATGTGACGAATGGCGCGCTGAAAGTTGCTCATTGCACAAACATCGATTGCTCGACAAAGATCACCCAGGCCGTCGACCTTGATGGCGATATCGGCAAGCAGACGTCGATCGTTATCGGAAGCGATGGGTACGGACTGATCGGTTATTTTGACGATACCAGCGACGACTTGAAGATGGCGCACTGCCTGAGTGTTTCCTGCTCCTCGTGGGCCATTTCGTCGGCGGTAACGAGCCAGGGTGCCGGCGACTGGAACTCGATGGCTGTTGGAACGGATGGCAATGTAATTGTTAGCTACTACGATTCATTCAACGGTGCGCTTGAAGTAGCCCATTGTGTGAATGTTGCCTGTACATCAGCTACCAGCGTGGATGTCGACACCGCTGGGCTGGTCGGACAGCACACGTCGATAACGATAGGTGCTGACGGGTTGCCCCTGATTGTGTATCACGACGTGACTTCACGGAACCTGAAGGCTGTCCACTGCTCGAACACGCGCTGCACGCCTAATGTAAGGGCCCGGTAGAAAGCTGTCTCTCAACATCAGGGCGTTCCAGCAGGTTGATCTGGACATCGTTCTCGATATCGCGGTGGCTGCATGGCAACCTGTTTTCGAATCGTCGCGAGAAATCGTTGGCGATGCTTTGTTCGACCTGATCTACACAGACCCTGACACGAGAAAGCGCGAACAGGTAGCGAGCGCATGCCGCGACGATGTGCCAACACAAGTGTGGGTGGCTGAGTTCGAAGACGAAATAGCCGGATTTGTTACTTTCGACATGGATCACGAAAGGCTGGTCGGTGAAATCGGCAACAACGCAGTTTCACCCAACTTTCAAGGTCAGGGTATCGGGACCCAGATGTACAAGTTCGTTCTTGGCAAAATGAAAGAAGCTGGAATGGATAGTGCGATTGTGGAGACTGGGGGTGATGCTGCGCATGTTCCCGCGAGACAGGCCTACGAAAAGGTTGGCTTCACTGGAGCGTTCCCGTCGATCACCTACCACTTCGAGCTCTAGGGCTGTCCCCATTGCCCGGGAATCGTTCACCTGATGATCGGGCACTGCGTGCGGGCGGAGCGATACTGAACTAAATTCAGCATGACAGTGCTGGGCAACACTGGAAGGTGTTGCATATTCTGCGACTTAGTAAGGGCTGTTGGTATGGATCAGTTGATGCTCGATATTGAAGACAACGATAACTGCGGTTATTTCCCAATTCAGGTTTTCGAAACTCAGAGCGAGCCTCGTTCAGCAGCGGTTATCACCATTCCAAATATTCCCCAGAGCGACGAGCCGCACGATGTGGTCGGATGGTGTTCAGACGAAGGCGGACCTGCGTGTGAAGCCACTGCCGTGGTTGTGGGGGATTCGGGTTCGGGGCAAGCGTTGATGATCCACGGCGGCGACCACGGTGTGCGCTTACGACCTTCAAATTCGAGTTCACCATGGTCTCTTGACTCGGCCGATCAGATCGGCGAACCGTACTTACTACTACAGAGTTCAGTAGAACTCGTTTTTTCATAAAAATACGTGCCTGCTCTCCGACTGCCCTGAAATGACCCGCCGGACTGTTGACACTGAAAAATCACTCGTGATAGTTTTCACTTGCGCTCATTTTGAAGGATAAGCGCTGTGCCGGCGCGTACGCTTTAAATCCTTCGTGTTTTTTCTATTGGGAGCTTTGGTAGCAGGGTATGGATCCTAAACCGTTAACCACGGCCGAATGGGCTGAAGTCGGTAATGCGCTTAAGTTCCTTTGGCTTGCGTTGGGATTCGCTTTCGTGGCAGGCCCATCGCTTCTCACAGCACATGCGATCATCCCTTCAATTGTCGACACCAAGACTGTTGCAGCCAAGTGGTCGAAATTGCGCGCGCCCCTCTACGTGGTCGGCATCATTTGCTTCATCGGTATTTTTGCGTCGTTCTACATGGCGTCGGAAAACACCGACTTTTTGCACAGAATTTATTCAAGGTGGTGGCAGTAAACACTGCCCTAACCTTTACTTTAGTAGCTAGCTTCGGCTCGCTAGGACTGGAAAGAACGCTTGGCGTCGGAAAACGATAACTCGAACTCCAAATCGTCATCTTTACCAAAGATGCTCGTACCGGTACTGGCTATCGGCGGTCTTGGTGTAATGGCGGTTATGGGTGTTGTAGCAGCCTTCGTAATTACAGGCTGGATTGGCCAGCCGATTCCAGTGCTCGGGTTTGAACAGACCTACGACCAGCCGATCGACTTCCCGCACACGGTTCATGCTTCTTTGTTGCCTCTCGACCGAATCGCGGCCGACGGCCAGAAGATGGAAGGTCTCGGGCTTGATTGCACGTTCTGTCACAGGACTGTTACGACGCAGGCGAACGCAGGGGTTCCCCCGGTGGGATTCTGTGCGACCTGCCACCAGGTGATTGGTGCTGCAGACAACGTGCAGTTATCGATTTTGCGTGATGCAGCAGACATCATTGGCGATGACGGCCCATCACCTGTCAACTGGAAGCGTGTACACCGCCTCCCCGATCATGTTCGGTTCGTGCATGAACCTCATATCAGGTATCTCACTCAGAATCCGTCTCAAGTCAAGGGCACCACGGACGGTGTTACCGAAGGCGCTGCTGGCGTCTGCTCTACCTGCCACGGCAACGTCGCAGCTATGGAGCAGGTCGAACAGGTCGAATCTCTCAAAATGGGTCAGTGTGTCGATTGCCACCGTGATAACGGTGCACCGACCGACTGTGCAGCTTGCCACTACTAAGGAATCGTTTTCACCCGGGTATTACCCAGTCTCAGATATAGAAACTGCGACAACAGGAACACTACTGACCAGATGAAGCTAAATCGACGAGAATTTCTAGCGCTGACCGGTAAAACGGCTGCAGGAGCTGTGATATTCGCAGCCTGCGGACTACCTGAGCGCGAGCTTATTGTTCAGAGTCCTGTAGACCTGCCAGAAGACCTAGTTCGTGGTGAAGATGCCTGGTATGCCACTTCTATGGGCGACTACGGTAGTGGCGATGGCGTGCTGGTTCGTATCATGCAGGGCCGTGCGAAGAAGATCGAGGGAAACCCTGATCACCCTGTAACCCGCGGCAAGGCAACTGCCCGATTTGATTCCCCGCTGCAGATTCTTTACCACCCCGACCGTATTGCTGAACCGATGGTTCGTTATTCCAAGAGCGGAAATCTTGTAAGTACCACCTGGGATCAGGCTGATTCACGATTTGCAGAAGCGCTTGCTAACGCCAGTGGGTCGCTGACCGTTGTTACGAACCCATTGCGAGGTCACCTCGGTGCTGTAGCGAGCAAGTTCGCTGCCCAGTACAACGGCAAGCACATGGCGTTCGATCCTGTCGAGCAAGGTGTATTGCACGGAGCAGTCAAGGCGGTTTTAGGCCAGGACCAGCTCCCAACATTTGATATCGCAAACGCACAGACCGTTCTGTCGTTTGGTGCCGACTGGCTTGGCACATGGGGTTCTCCGACGCAGTTCGGTGTGAAGTACGGTGAATTCCGTGAACAGCACGATCGTGGCTACCTTATCCATGCCGAACCTCGTATGTCTCTGACCGCAGCGGCAGCCGATCTCTGGTTGGCTCCTGTTCCGGGAACTGAAGGCGAACTTGCGCTCGCTATCGCTTCGGTGATTATCGAAGCGGGGCTTGCAAGCCCGCAGAACGTTGCAGCATATGAAGCGGCAGTTCCTGGTGGCGTAAGCAGAATATCGCTCTCGAACACAGCTGCTGTTACCGGTGTAGACGAACACCGAATCGAGAAGGCAGCCAAGCACTTTGGAGAGCACACGCCTTCAGTCGCCTTCGGTGGCGGTTCGGCCGGTGCTCACACTAACGGTAGCTTCAACCTCGGAGCGATCTACGCACTCAACATTCTCGTTGGTGCTGTCGACGCTAAGGGTGGAATCGTTTC